>ULQK01082877.1_pt1 | contig 22529 bp, 19 predicted proteins | sample 1954371 | NCBI WGS metagenome assembly ULQK01 (sample SAMEA4835652, study PRJEB28245) | human gut metagenome | biome: gut microbiome; material: fecal sample | place: Denmark | collected 2008 | reverse complement strand
TACTCTTTGATATTGCTATGTTCTACATACTTTGAGTATTCCACCAATGGAGTAAACGGAAGTGAACCATTGTCAGCCTTTGTCAACCCAGTCCACGATATAACGCTTTTTGCCTATCAGCTTCAAATCTGTCCTTCATCGTAACCACTCGTAAACCCTTGTCAACTACGTTCACGATATGACAAAATAAAAGCTCCGCAAATTCTCCACGGTAGAAATACGCTGCAAAAATATGTGGAAAATCGGGAACTGCCAAAAAGCACTCAGAAAGTGTTAAAAATCAAAGAGTATTGAAAATCAAGACTTTATGTTTAGTTAATCATAGTAAGTTATGGTTAGTTATAAGGCTCTAAATACAGTTATGAAAAACGCTATGCCCAATACTTGTCATACTATCAGGGAGGTTGATGCTCGTGAGGGATTTACAATAGAAAAAAGTGCCATCCCCAATATTTGTCACAGAATCTGGGATGTTGATACTTGTAAGGGATTCACAGCTATTAAAAGCGTTATTTGCAATAATCTTCACTCCTTTTTTGATAGAATACACACCATCTAAATTTCTCGGCGCTTTAAGCAACCTTTTCCAATCCTTGCTATATTTTACGCCATACTCATCTTCTACTGCATTTTTAAGGTCCTCTTCGGTAACCTCTGTACTCCACACTTCCTTATCCTTCGGTTTCTGCAACCCAAACAATCGGAAGGAGCACATAGACAAGTCTTTTTGGGCGCTGGATAATAGGAACATCGATAGAAGAGTTCTGGCCTCCACGTCTGCCAATAAACTTAGCAGGGCAGCGAAGATCTTACTCTTACTCAAATCGAGATAATCGGTGGCAGAGAAAAGGAGACGGTCGGATGCTCCGTAGCTCTGAAGCAGGGACGAATCAAGAGAGATGGCTTTGAGCGAGAGGGCAATGGAAGCCAAGGAAAAATCATCGATGGTTTCGTCGAAGTCATCAATGGTGCGAAGAGGGTGCGAGAAGTCCTTGGTGCCGATAGTCGGCGACTTCTGACCTTTCATTGCCGGCACAAACATGCCGTCGTAGTCAACGAGGGTGAGCGTTCCATCCGGACGCACTATGATATTGTCGGGCTTGATGTCGCCATGCGCAAAAGACTGCGAGCGAAGCCAAGCCGCCATCTTGCAGAAACGGTAGCAGAGCATCGACATTTCATAGCTGTCTGTATAGTTTTCGGCAATGAACGTTTCCATCGTTTCGCCCTCAATCCAGTCCATCAGCAGCACGGGGAACTCGTCGTCTTCGCAATTGCTGTCAACAAACAGTTCCTTCTCCAGGTATTTCACGGAAGTAATATAAGGCGAATCGACAAATTCCAACTCCTCTGCTATCTGACGGTATGCCTCCGCGCGCCCTTCCTGCTCCTCGGTGAAACATTTCAGGGCGTAGCACTTCCCAGTCTGCTCGTCCTTCATCTTGAACACGACGGCAAAAGCACCACTGCTGCGATACGGCTCGCCATGTTTGTCCAGTACGGGCACTAAATGGCTCAGCTTATCAAGATTGTCGTGAGCATCTTGAATGGCAGCGAGATATTCTGATATAAGCGGGTATTGCATAGGCTAATATTGTCCCTCGTTTCCGCAACACTATATGTTTGTTGTTTATAAGCGCCTAAGCAATTGTTTGGTGCTCGGGTCCTTTTGCCATGTCAGATTTTTCACTAACCTTCGTGTCGCGACAACAGGCATAGCAGAACTCTGAACGGCATGGCAAAAATACAAATAAAAATCGATAAACTCACGCCTTTAGAGGATTTTTCTGATAATCCTGCTGAAAACGTAGCAAAAAGTCTGTTCATCTTATCAAGCATATCGTTATTTGGAGATATGATGTCAAGAAAGTACTTGATGATGCACATATCAAAGTACACTTTCAATGGATCTGTCGGCAAGGTAATCCAAGGACGTGACATTCTAATTGGCATGGTAGCACGAATAGAGAATACCCTATTCCATACACGTGCATGATGACAACATGAGTTTCTTGTTACAGTGATAATGGTAAGCCAAGATTCAAAAGGTGCAACTTGCAAGCCAAATGACTGTGCAATACGCTTCTTTATCTTCTTATTCTTGATGTTAGAATAAACATTGGTGATTACCCCAAATGGCAATATCTCGGTCAGCATCCATGAAGGTGGGTACTGATTGGTATATGTCTCTTTGAAATGGTTGATGAAATCCTCTTTTGTATGGTTCAGTTCATCTTCTATAAGACGTATAGAGCGATTGAACTTGGACGGATTTGAGAAATTGTTGGCATCAGTCATCCAAAAAGAGTTACCTGTCATTTCTGTTCCAAAGTTGACGATAGCGCAACGCACAGCGATCTCTATCTTTTCAATTTCATTGAATAATAGTAGGCGTAGCTTCTTGTCAAATCCAGTCAACCCCGAGATATTGTATATTAACTTTGCAAAGTTAGTACAAATGACTGAAACCACAAAATAAAATGGCAGGATTTTGCATGTGGACAGTCTCTGTTTGACCTTATATTGTTTCTGAACAACATGTTATTTTGAAAATAGTTTCTGTAGTATCGGTAGTTGTTTCTCTGAACTTACTGAACTAGTTCACGAACTATCTGAATCCGTCTATAGTCCCATGTCTCATTTTTGTATCAGATCTATCTCTTGGCAAAGTTGGGGCTGTCGAGCTTTACGTCCATTATTGCCTCGTAGAGCAGTTGCTGTTCTTCCTTTGTGAATTTCTCGGGCAGCAGTTGGCTGATGGGTCGGAAATGAAGTCTCTCGCGCAGCGCCGAAAGAGCAAGATGCAGCATGCAGTCGTGGTCGAACGCCAGCTGCGGTATCTCGTCGATGCTGAACCACTGAGCCTTTGCAGCATCATCGCCACCCTTTACTTCCTGAATATTGCACAGGGCGTAGTAGGCTATTGTGATTACTCGTTCGCGAGGATCGCGGTCAGGATCAGTGAAGGCATGAAACTGCTCCATGTATCCAGCCACCATTCCCGTTTCTTCCATCAGTTCACGCCTTGCACCTTGCTCGGCGCTTTCGTCCATATTCAGGAAGCCACCAGGAAACGCCCATAGTCCTTTATATGGTTCGTTTCCTCGTTCAATCAGCAGAACCTTAAGCTTTGCGCCGTCAAATCCGAAGATAACACAGTCGGTTGTCACAGCGGGGTGCGGATACTTATATGAATACATTTTTTCTTCCATATCTTATCTTGTGTAAGTTTCACTTCTCAAAGATATATATTATTTTTCACCACGCCAAATATTCTAACGATAAAATTATCTATTGATGTATAGCTGATATCTTTTATGTATCTATAATAAAAGCATTATCTTTGTAGTCGAAATCAAAACGAATATTAAAATAACAAGGAGATAATAATATGGAAACAAGAAAAGAAATAGCTGCTGAGAAGAAGCGTTGTGGTTCGCATAATTGCACACAGGCTGTGCTCTGCACCTATCACGACTTCGCCGGCATGGAAGAAGAAACCATTAAGAATGCTGGCAATGCCTTTGCTGCAGGTATGGGTAATATGGAGGGAACTTGCGGAGCCATCGTAGGCGCAGGCATCATACTCGGTCTTGCCACTCAAGACAAGGCGAAGTCTGTCAAGGGCATGAGACAGATTATGGATAAATTCAAGCAGCGCAACGGTGCAACACAATGCAAATTGCTCAAAGGTGTGGGTACGGGAAAGGTGCTTCGCGAATGCCCTCTTTGCGTGGCTGACGCTTCTGAATTTCTGGAAGAGATTCTGGAAAAGGAAGGTAAATATGCCATCACAGATGATGAATGAAGGCGTCCGTAAATATGGGATAAGACTGTAAAGACAATGCGTGGCTAAAAAAAAAACCTTTTTTTTAGGCTTTGAATTTGGAAATTTTTCTTATGATTACTATTTTTGCACTCGGAATAAGAAACCGTATTTATGCGACACGATGTTGTGTTCATGCGGTTTTGAATATAGTTTTATAAAGTTAAAAGTATTATTGTATTATGATTATTGAAAAAGTTCATGCAAGAGAAATCTTGGATTCTCGTGGCAATCCTACAGTAGAGGTTGAGGTGTCATTAAAGTCTGGCGTTGTAGGCCGTGCATCAGTTCCGTCTGGAGCCTCAACAGGTGAGAACGAGGCTTTGGAGCTTCGTGATGGCGACAAGAGCCGCTATTGTGGCAAGGGGGTATTAAAGGCCGTAGAGAATGTGAATAACGTAATTGCACCGGCTTTGGTTGGATTCTCAGCCTTAGAGCAGCGTGCTATCGACCATAAGATGTTGGAGCTGGATGGCACCAAGACAAAATCAAACTTGGGTGCGAATGCCATTCTTGGCGTATCGCTTGCAGTGGCTCATGCTGCTGCCGAGTATCTCCGCATCCCTTTGTATCGCTACATCGGTGGCTGCAACACTTACACACTTCCCGTTCCTATGATGAACATCATCAATGGTGGTGCTCACTCTGATGCGCCGATTGCTTTCCAGGAATTCATGATTCGTCCGGTGGGGGCTCCTACAGAGAAGGAGGCCATCCGTATGGGTGCCGAAGTGTTCCATGCCTTGGCAAAGCTCCTGAAGAGCCGCGGACTTTCCACAGCTGTCGGCGACGAGGGTGGTTTCGCCCCTGCACTCAACGGCATAGAGGATGCGCTTGAGAGCATCTGTCAGGCAATCAAGGATGCCGGTTATGAGCCGGGAAAGGATGTGAAGATTGCAATGGACTGCGCTGCCAGCGAGTTTGCTGTTCAGGAGAATGGTGAGTGGTATTACGATTATCGCCAGCTGAAGGATGGCAAGAAGAAGGATCCTAACGGCAAGAAACTCACAGCTAAAGAGCAAATAAAGTTCTTGGAAGAACTGATCACCAAATATCCTATCGATTCCATCGAGGACGGTCTTGACGAGAACGATTGGGACAACTGGGTGAAGCTTACAGCTGCCATCGGTGACCGTTGCCAGCTGGTTGGCGACGACCTCTTTGTTACGAACGTGAAGTTCCTGGAGAAGGGCATCAAGATGGGAGCGGCTAACTCTATCCTTATCAAGGTGAACCAGATTGGTTCGCTCACCGAGACGTTGGATGCTATAGAGATGGCTCATCGTCATGGTTACACAACCGTTACTTCACATCGTTCCGGTGAAACCGAGGATACCACAATCGCTGACATCGCTGTGGCAACCAACTCTGGTCAGATCAAGACAGGTTCTATGAGCCGTACCGACCGTATGGCAAAGTACAATCAGCTTATCCGCATCGAAGAGCAGTTGGGCGATAATGCATCCTACGGCTATCAGAAACTGAGATAAGAAACGAGGAAACAGTCTTTTTTTTGAATAAATCACAATCGGATCAGATGGGCATTGACAGCTCGTGACGACTTGTCAATGCCTTTGTTTTTTTATTTGCTCTTCGCTTAAGTCATTATTTATCTTAACCGTCTGTATAACGGCAAGGTCAGCATGACGCAGACGACGGCTCCGGCAAACGCCAGCTGCATACCCCTATACATCAGGGAAGACTGTATCAAAGAGCGGATGCTCAACACCATTGTAGACTGCATGAAGGAATTTATGCCATCACAGATGATGAATGAAGGCATCCAAAAGTTATCCAATGATATTTTAGAGGGGTATGGTTGAAACGACTTCCCTTAAAGGATGTGATTGCCAATCATCCCCTTTCTTCTATAAGAATCAATAGAAATGTAGCCTATCATACTGTTTTATCACATTTTTATACTTCTTAAACGCAGTTTTTTCATTGGTTATGCTGTATTTCGAGATAAAAACGCTATCTATGCGGTGTAAAATATGATACCAGTATCAAAAATAGTACCCTAATATGATATTTGAACGTAAGAAATACTTGGATGAACTTATCGCAGGACGTGGAAACGGTCTTGTGAAGATTATAACAGGTGTCAGACGATGTGGGAAGTCATTCCTGCTGTTTGACATCTGGCATAATTGTTAGCCTAATGGCAAAGGGGACGTTACAATTCGCCCCCTTTGCTTTTTCTATTTCCTAACCACATCGTATAGCGACTGATAGTCCTTTACCACGCTGTAAATGAGGCTTCCATCGCTGATGGCATCGAAGTGACGCATTGCACACGTAATCTTGCTTTTCTCGCTACTGCGGATTTGGCTGCTCAGCAAGTCATTACCCTTGGTTTCTGCCACAAAATACACATGCTTTACGCTGCCTTCACGGAATGCCACAGCCCAGTCGGGATTGTATTTACCCATAGGCGTGTTGATGTAGAAACCACGAGGCAGTTTGGTATAAACTACCACGTCATCTTCACGTTCCAGAGACTCGGCAAAGTTCTTTTCTACACCCATGCTGTCGAGCACTACGAGGTCGTAAAGCGATTTCTTCGATTCAATGGCATTGATGCCCAACTTGCCTCGCAGAGCATCCACCGTAAAGATGTCGGTAGAGAACTCATCATTCAGCTTCTCGTATGTAATACTCTGGATAACAGCAAGAGCCTTGCAGTCGTTGATAATCAGACCGGTCTTGATGATAAATTCCTCCGGATTCATCTTGAACATGCTGAATGTTTCAGGCTTGATACCCTTCAGAATTTCCACGATGGTCTTTCTTGTCAACCCCGTAGCCGTTACCAGCTGACCTATCAGGTCGTATGTCACTTCCTTGCCCACTGCTTCCGTTACATGGATGGTCCGGACATCGCCCTGATTCATTGCCACGCCCGCTTCAAGCGACTCCTTATCTCTGATTTCATCCATCGAACCGCCTTCTACCACGATGCGGATTTCCGTAACCCTCAACTTTTCATCAAGTTCCTCGATGGCTTTCTTCACAAGACCAGAAGTTTCAAAGCTTACCTGATAGTAGGTGCGGCGGTTGATGCGCTTCCAGAGATTCTGGAACTCTTTCTTGGCAAAATTGTCCTTCTGCAACTTGGCGAGCTTAGGCTTTCTACCATTCTCCGGTCTTACAGCCGCAGGATCAAAGACGGTATCAAGGGCTGCAATAATGCCCTCCCTCCAATCATTAGCCTTACCGAAGTCGAGCCTGTCATTGCGCTTATCCTCAAAATACTGAGCAGTCAACGCCCCGTTATCATCTACGTAGTCTTTGCGGATGAGGGCATTATAGACAACTCTTGCCTGATTGATATCAAACTTGCCATTGGTTCCATCTGCCATCGTATATGACCTGCCCTCGAAAAGATGGGCGGTGATAACGATTGGTCGGTCGGCACAGGCTTCAGCCATCTCCGTCTGCAGTTTCTTGGCGAAATCATCATAGCTCTCGCTGGCTATCACGGTGAGGATATTGGTATCAAACACATGGTCACCCAATACATCCGCATCCTGGCGTTCTCCCTTCTGGTTCACGCAAAGGCGCATTCCTCGTCCCACTTCCTGGCGTTTCTTGGTCTCATTGTCCGAGTTCTTCAAGGTGCAGATCTGGAACACGTTAGGGTTGTCCCAACCTTCCTTCAAGGCGGAGTGCGAGAAGATGAAGCGGACTGGCTCGCTGAGCGAAAGCAGACGCTCCTTATCCTTCATGATCAGGTCGAAGGCACGCTCTTCGTTCTCGCCCTGCCTTTCCTTCGATTCCACCGCCTTGCCCTTCTTGTCCATGGAGAAGTAGCCCTGATGCACCTTGGATGCCGCATTGCGAGGGTCTGAAAGATAGCGCAGATAGGCTTCATCCGTAAACGATGGCAGCATTTCTGAAAGCACTCGGTTATATTCTTCCTCAAACATCTTGGCAAATTTACCCTTGCTATCCTCGCCTTCATAGAGGCGGTAGCTATCCACATGGTCGATGAAGAACAGACTGAGCACCTTGATATGCTGACTGAACAGCTGGCGCTCACGCTCCAGATGGGTGCGGATGGTTTCACGAATCTGAATACGACGGATATAGTCTTCGTTCACACTGCCCACGGCATCGCCTTCATGGAGAGTCAAGCCGTTGAGAAAGCGGACGATTCCCTGCCTGCCGTCTATGCGTTCTACGATGAAGTTGTTGTCATACTCGGCAAGTCCCCCACTCTGTTCCTTCAGGTTGAAGCGCTCATCCACGAGTTTGCTTACCTGTTTCGTTCCGGTCTGCGTCTTGATATCAAAGCTGATGCGAGCCTGCGGATTGCCCTTGCCGATGACGATTTCTTCCAGATAGACGTAGCCGTTGGTAGCGGTACTGCCTATCTGTCTGATACCCTTCACCTCAATCTTCTTCACCAGTTTCTGGTTGTAGGCATCGATGGCATCCAGCTTATACACCATATTATATATATCACCCTTGCGGTGGGTGGCGCTATACAGAAGGGTAAAGAGCGGTTTGAACATGGCAATACCCTTGCGGGTCTTGTTTTTCTTGTCCACACCCAATACTGACTGAGGTTCATCGATAATCATGATAGGATGGGTCTGTGCCAGCACGTCGATAGGACGGCGGGAGCCGAACTCATCACGTCGTTCGAAGATAATGCGGGCTGCCTTATCAGCTTTCTTCAACTTGCCTTTCTCCATCTTATCGGTTGACTTCTCCTCATCCATAGATGCGTTGAATGCCTGGGTATTGATAATCATCACGTGCATGCCTGCATCGCTGGCAAAGGCATCTATCTTACTGAGCTGCTTGGAGTTATACATAAAGTATTGCATGCGCTTTCCGTATTCCTGGGCAAAATGCTCCTGCATGCTCTCAAAACTCTTCAATACGCCTTCTCGGATGGCGATGCTTGGCACCACCACCACAAACTTGGTCCAGCCATAGCGGGCATTCAGTTCATACATGGTCTTGATGTAGGTATAGGTTTTACCCGTACCCGTCTCCATTTCGATGGTGAGGGCGGTACCTACGCCTTGCAGCTGCTGCAGCTGTTCTACAGGTTTCAGCCCCTGTTCTGTCTGTATGGCTCTTACATTCTCGCAGACGGCTTCCGGTGCGAGGATGACGTTCTTGTTGCCAAAGCCTTTTACTACAAAGAGGTCTTGATGAACTCCCTGGTCCACGATATGGTCGCTCTGTCCGTCGCTTTTGGGCTGACCTGTAAAGGCATTAGCCACAGCCAACGCCGCTTCGGTTTGGAAGCGTTGATGTTTATATCTGAGTTTCATAGGCTTAAATCACTCTAATATTCTTCACTACTTCCTGGTCGCTCCAATCCAGTTTCTGCTTGAAGGTTTCGTAGATATTAATCTTGTCGGCATCCTGGGCAAAGCAACTGTCACGGAAAATGACACGCAAAGGCATCTTTTCCGCCATGGCTTTTACTACGTCTTCTGATACGTTCTCGGCAAAGCAAGCCACCAGGTCGCCCTCGTTCACGGTATAGATGGTCTTGCCATCCACCACTTCCTGGGTCATAGGCAGAGAGAGCTGAACGCCCCAGTCGAGCATGCATCCAAAGAGCAGGTCGAGGTCGTTTCGGTCGGTCTTGATGTTGTTTAGGAACAGATCGAGCTGGTCTTGCTTGAATTCCTTTGGAGAACGCTTTACGTCCTCGTAATTGCCTTCGTCGAGACGGAAGACACGGAAGCCGGTATCGAGGTCGGCGGTGGTAAGAGGAGATTCCTCCTTGATTTTCTTGCCGGCACGGCGGATACGTTCCTTGGCGATTTCCGGGATGGTCTTATAGCCAGCCTTTCTTGCCTCGCTATCCTCCGGAGTTTCTTCTGGAAGCTGAACCATGATGAATTTACGGTTGCCACCATCTTCGGCATTGAGCTGCATCACGGCGTGAGCGGTGGTACCAGAACCGGAAAAGAAGTCAAGGATGATGGAATCCTTGTCTGAATATAGTTGCAAACAACGTTCTATTAATGTTACAGGCTTTGGATAATCAAAATATTTCTTTCCATCAAAGAGTTTTGCCAACTTTTGTGTTGCACCCTGAGAGTGATCTACTTCTGTATGCTTCCAAATTGTCATAGGAGTAATACCTGTCTTACGGAGTTCACTAAGGAAACGTTTCATTGCAGGAACATTATCCCCATTAGGACCAAACCAAATTCTATTATCTTCGAGTCTCTCGCGGAAAGCTTTCCGCGAGAGACTCCAGCTGCGCCCAGCTGGAGGCTCTACGTTACGCCCCGAAGGGGTCGTAATTGTATAGATATTTTCTTGCACAGCCGGACCTACAGATAAATCACTTGCTTTCCAGACACCTCTTGGATCATTGTCTGGATTAGAATATCTACCATTAGCTTCATCACTTCTTCCTATTCCATGACATATGGCATTATCTATATTCTTAGCGTAACATAGAATATAGTCATGAGATGGAGAAAAATGTTTCATTAAATTAATGGGAGAATAAGCTCTTTCCCAAACAACTTGTGCTAGGAAATTATTGCAACCAAACACTTCATCACACAAATTCTTTAGATCCTTCTGCTCATTATCATCAATAGAGATAAAAATCACTCCATCCTCTGTCAACAATGTTCTCGCGGCCATTAAACGTGGGTAAATCATAGAACACCAGTCCGAATGAAAACGACCATTCGAATCCATGTTCTTAATATATTTATTACCCAACTCATCTACTGAACCCGAAGCCTCAGCATACTCATCAGCAGACATCGCAAAATCATCATGATAGACAAAGTCATTACCCGTATTATAAGGCGGATCAATATAAATCATCTTCACCTTACCCAGATAAGACTTCTGGAGAAGTTTAAGCACTTCGAGGTTATCACCCTCAATATAAAGGTTTTGGGTATTATCCCAATCAACACTATTCTCCTTTATAGGACGCAGCGTCTTCTTAATAGGCTTCAAAACTTCGGCACGAGCTGCCTGCTTGCCAACCCAGTTGAACTCGTATGCCTCAGGAGCATCTTCCACTGCGTTGTCACCAAGAAGCTGACGAAGTACGTCAAAATTAATTACACGTTTTACCCCCCCCCGTATCAGGGTCGGCTACCTCCGTAAAGCACGAAGGCGCAATCTGGTAAAGCGCATCCAGATTCAACTGCGCTCCATCTGCCGACTGCAATTTCATTCTATTGGGTCTGTCCATATTATCTATATTTTATAAATTATTCTTCATTATTTCCATATAGTGTACGAACTCGTACACTTTTGCTGAATCAGGAAAAATCTTTCATTTCTTTTTCCCATTCAGCAACCTTCTTCTTCAACGCCCGAGCCTCGTTGTTCAGCTCCAGCTGGCGGTTAAACTGCTTTTCAGTCCGAACCCGCTTTTGCAAGGCTGCAATCTCTTTCCTGCCTTTCTGTATCAAGGACTCCAGCTCCACCATGCGCTTGGTTTCCTCGCTACGGCTCGTGCCATAGCCGGAAATCACGCCTGCCATATTTTCGTAGATGGCATCCATCGTAAGCCCCTGGATAGGCAAAGACAAATCTGCCTCACGGAGCCATTCCGAAGCGAAAGACTTCACTATCCTGAAGGTTCCTGCCGAGGCATCCAGCCACTCCTTATAGTTGAGCAGCAGCTTAAACTGCCCCTCATATTCCAGGATAAACACCACGTGGCGAGGCATGTTCCTATCGATGAAGAGGAAGACATCATCCGGACAATCCTGCGACTTCAGCTGCGCAGAAAAGACCACAATCTCGTGAACCTCCTTGCCATCTGCCACATTGAGAGTGGAAGGCGCCAGCTTATAAAGCCACTTGATGGCCACCACATCATCTACGAAGTGCTGCTTCATCTTCGCATTCACTTCCAGATGCCGGTAGAAAGCGTTCTTGGGAACAGGCTTGCCTACAAACGTGGTTGGAGGATAATGTAAATCTATCATACTATCTGATAATTAAGAATGTTATTAACTCAAAGTCATCCAGCCCCTTGGCATCTCCCAGCAAGGCACTCGTCTCGCCCATGGAGAACAGGCTGTCGATATCCGACTCTTCCTTCACAGAAATGATGCTGTCAACCGCCTTCGCCAACATATCACTGTAATGGCTCATCTGGCGGCCATCAGCCGTTTCCCGGTTGATGATGGCACACAACTCCTTATCCGGCTGACTCTTGCCTCGGCAAACGTGGCGCATCACATCGAGCAGTTTCTTAGGCTGCAGGTGGTCACAGATGACGGAGCCATCTTCGCCCAGATACACCATATAGAACGGATGCAGCAGGTTCTTCCTGTCGATATTGATATTCCTGTTTCTATTCTTCAGGATGAAGATAACACCCGGCTTGGCGTTCTCCGAACTGGCCACCACCGCATTCATGCCAAACGGCGAGTGCTCTACATTCGGATTTTCCTTGACGTAAGCCAGCAGGTCGAGGCGGAATTCATTCAAGCCCAAATCCATGATGTTGATGCCGGTATCCATATCCTCTATGTCTATCACTTCTTCCTGAAGCTTCTTGAGCTGGTTCTTGCGGTATTTCAGGTCGCCCTTCTCGTTCTGCGACAACAGGTTGTCGTCGCCCGTACTGGTGAGGACGGTGGCCTTCATACGGCTCTCTACACGGCCTTTCAGTTCGATATACTGGTCCAGCTCCATATCCGGCCAGTAGTTGACCAGCTGGATGACATCGTTTCTGCTGCCGATACGGTCCACACGGCCGAAGCGTTGGATGATGCGCACTGGATTCCAATGGATATCATAGTTGATGAGGAAATCACAATCCTGCAGGTTCTGGCCCTCGGAAATGCAGTCGGTGGCAATGAGCACATCAATCTCCTCGGTGGCATCCGGGAAGAGAGCAGCCCGGTCTTTCGATACGGGCGAGAAATAGGTCAGCACATTATTGAAACTCATCGGGAACTTCGGTATGGTGCATTTGCCATCCGTAGAACCCGTGATAAGCGCCACATTCAACCCACAATCCGCCTTGATGCGTGCTGCCAGCTGGTCGTACAGATAGTTGGCGGTATCAGCAAAGGCTGTAAAGATAATCACCTTCTTGTTGCCCGGATTGATGGGATGCTCAAACTTGTGTTTCAAATCTTCGATGAGCATCTGCAGCTTGGAGTCGTGCTCGGGAGAAATATCCTGGAGCATAATCTGAAGCAGAGCAAGATTCTCCTGGTCGCTGCGAAGATCACGTGACCAGCGAATCACATCAATATCCCGGAGGTTGATTTTGGAATTTCTGCCCACAAATGGGTCGTTATCGCTATCTGCGCTATCCAAATCATCCGTAAACTCGGTAACATCCACAGAACCGCTGCACCCGTTGCTTTCAATGGTATTCAGCGTTTCGTCTATATATTCCAGGATGCGCTGCAAGGTAAGACGGAAGGAGTTGACGCTGCTCTCCAGACGTTTGAGCAGGTTGGTAGCCATCAGCTTGCGGAGACCTTTCTCTCGTCCGTCGATAGAGATACCCGAGCCTTCCATATTGATTTCATAATCCTCCTTCACGCTATCAAAGATATAGAGTGAGGGCGTATAGATGCTCAGATTCAGCCTGTTCAGCTGTTCAGCAATTTCGCTGAAAGAGATGCTATCGCCCAAATCCGTCAACTTTGGGCGGCGGGATATAGGAGCCAATCTTTTAGGGAACTTACCGATATCCTTCGTATCGTAGTATTTCACGATGTGGCTTCGGCTTCGGGCGATGGTAACCGCATCCAGCAATTCGAAGAAATCGAAGTTCAGTTCTTCAAGCAGGCGTTGCGTGGTGCGCTCTTTGGGCTGCAACTTGGTCCATCGGTTGTAAGCCAACTGTGCAGAGCGGAACACATCATCTATGCTGCGGTCGATGTCAAGAACCTCGTTGATTTGCTCAGCATGACCTTCGTATGCCAGTTGCAACTGGTTCTTCAGGTCGTTAAAGCGGTTGTTGACAGGAGTAGCACTCAGCATCAGGACTTTTGTCTTGATTCCTGCTCTAATTACCTTGTTCATCAGTCGCTGATAGCGGTTTTCCTTCTTCTTCTTACCATCATCCAATATATCCAGGTTGTCAGCCTCATCATCCTCGTCATCCACATTACCGCCATTACGGAAATTGTGGCTTTCGTCTATGACTATCAGGTCGTAGTTACCCCAGTTGATTCTTTCAAGATCAATTCCGTTTGACATACCTCTGTCTCGGCTTAAATCGCTGTGAAACAGGATATCATAACGAAGGCGGTCGGCCGCCAAAGGGTTGTTTTTGTAATTAGTCTTGAAGGTGCTCCAGTTGTCATAGAGCTTCTTAGGGCATAATACGAGCACCGACTTGTTGCGGTTTTCGTAATACTTGATGACGCTCAGCGCCGTGAAGGTTTTACCCAGACCCACAGAATCGGCAAGGATACAACCATTGTATTTTTCGAGTTTATTGATGATAGCCAGGGCTGCATCTTTTTGGAAATTATAAAGTTTTTTCCAAATCACACTCTCCCGGAAGCCGGTCTTCTCGTTAGGAAGAACATCCTCGTTGATATCATCGAGAAACTCGCTGAAGATATTATATAGCGTAATGAAGTAGATAAACTCAGGTGAATTTTCCTGATAAACGGTTTCTATGTATTCCAGCACCTTGGCAGTTACATCTTCAAACTTATCGCCATTCTTCCACTGTTCGTTAAATACGTTCAGATATTGCTCGGCGAAAGGTGAGGGCATCACATTGATCATGGAATAAACGCTATTACCCCGCTCGCATCCTAGTTCTGTGGTAGTAAACTCATTGAAAGGCACATAGGCATAAGGAGCATTGCCGCTGACAATGAAGAATCCGCCCATTGTTTCCTGCGACACATTCGACTTGAATTTCACCTTGCGTCTTATCCAAGCGGCGCATTCCTTGGCGATGGCTTTCTGTTCAAGTTTATTGCGAAGCTTGATTTCAAAGTCAGAACCATATAGGGTGCGCTCGCGGTATAGTTTGGGAATGAAAAACTCCCTTTTTTCCTTTCTGATTTTATCTTTGACGAAGGTGGGCGATGTGAAGATGAAACGCAGTTCGTCTATGCTTTCGAATTCTTTCTTCAGAGCTTCGAAAGCATAGATGGAAAACGAGGCAGCCGCTATGGAAAGGGATGCACCTTCAGACATTTTTGTCTTGAGGTCGTCCATCATTCGTTCTGAAATGTTGTTGATTGTTTTTGGAAGTTCCATGATTCCCTATTTCACTCTTTACTACATTGCCTTTGGTTGGGGGGCGTTGTCAGCGATGTCTCAACTGGTTTTAGTTTATCATCTTGCCTGCATAGAATTGAATCCCTGCATGCCGCAACGTTTGATAGATATAGCCCTCCAGGTCAATCTTAGGCAAAGATACGAAGAAAAAATCAAGTACACTTGAAAAAATAGCCAAAGATGGGCAAAAATTCAAGTGTACTTGAAAAAATAAGAGGGTCTCCCTTGTAAAGCAGGGCTTGGTAAGGTGCTTTTATAGGGTAGTTTTACACAAGATTTTTCCAGCAATTCGTGTGAGATCAGAAAAGGATGGTCATGGTGTTCACTTTCTATACCCTCTCAGTCCGTACCACAGCAAAACAAACTCACAGAAAAGCGCCACAACCCATGTGAACTGCCAGGAGCCTATCCAGTCGGCAAGCATTCCCTGAAGCACAGGGAATACGGCTCCTCCAAACACGCCCATCATAAACACGCCCGAGGCACGCGACGTGTATTCGCCAAGACCATCAACGGCCAGGGTAAACACACAGCTCCACATGACGGAATGGAAAAGCCCTACCGAGGCAAGAAGCCAAAGGTTTTCCGTCAGCATGGCGGCAGTCATGAGCGCTATGGCGCCAAGCGTGACGGTGATGAGCATCGGACGTGGTTTTATGTTTTTCATGGAGGCAGAAACCATACGACCGACTAGGAAACCGCCCCAGTAGATTGTGGCAAGCAGGGCAGGCGACAGAGCAGCTCCGCTGGCAGTGAGTTCCATAGCGTGCAAGTTGATGTTGTTGCCAATGCTCACCTCCGTTCCCACGTAGAAGAAAATGGTTATGACCCCATACTTTAGATTGCGGAACGACCATACGCTTTTTGTTTTTTCTCCAGTAGATGTTCCTTTGTCGGTTTCAGCCGACGAAGAACGTGTGCCCTCGATGTCGGGCAGAGCAAGTCGGCGTGTGGTCATTGTGGTGACGACAATACAGAGCGTCATGAGTATGAAGGGTAGGGTGAGCTGCGATGCGGTGACGCTGTCGAGAGGCACTCCCGCGAACATGATACCAGTGACAAAGAGAGGGGCTATGGTCGTGCCAAATGAGTTGACGGCACAGGTGAAGTTCATTCGCTGTACCGCACTTGTGCCAGGCAACGGATAGGCTGCGATATAAGGATTGATGACCACCTGGAGCATGGCCGCAGCTGTGCCCATAAGAAATGACCCCATGAGAAATACGAAATAGCCAAACGGCACGAAGTCGCCATTTACTACAATACCAGCTTCGCCGGCATACTCCGCGCAAAAAGCAGAGGCTGTGTAGAACAACAAGCCTCCGACCATCACGATTAACGAGCGGATAAGTGTGCGCTTGTAGCCAATGAGGTTGAGCATTCGTCCTGTGCGCGAACTGTTGAGCAGATAGCCAAGGAAGAAGGCGAAGGAAATGAGGGTGGTCAGTGAGTTGCGCATGGTGGTGGCCTCGGAGAGGAACGCTATCTTGAGCGGTCCTTGACACTGACCGTTGACAGTAGTAAGAAAACCTACAATGAAATAGATGAACGTGAGCAGCAGGAAAGGTCCTGTGGTCTTTAGGCTTAGCGTTTTCATACGGATGTTAGTTTTGGGTGAGATGGTTGCTGGGGGGAGTCCTATGAGATGGGACGAGGGGTCGCCCCACCTCATAGCAACTAACTTGTTCTTACAATATTTCCTCGAGGGTCTTCATCGCTCCCTCGTTCTTGATGCTCTCTACCATCTGCAGGTAGGGCTGTGTGAAGTTGTCGGCCTCACGCAGGTCGGTGCTTCGGAACGGAGAGAGGGCAAGGAAGTCAAGAGGCTCATTGCTTGCGATAAGCTGCTGGTCGTTGGCTGTAAGCCACGGGTCGGCTACTTCAAACTGCTCGCCATTGTCGTCCGTGTGATATTTGAGATAGTGGCGATAGGCTGCGAATAGATATGCCACGCGGATGAGCTGTTTGTCATCGCTGATCATCTTTTCAAGGTTGGGCATCACATACACAGGAAACTTCGATGCTCCGTCGAAGCAAAGACGAGCCACCTGGTCGCTGACGGAACGGTTGCCGAAACGCTCGCAGAGAGTCTGCTTGTAGAGTTCAAGGTCTGTGTCCTTGGGAGCCGGTACGTAGGGAGTGATGTCGATGTCCATAAACTGACGCACAAACTTGGCTATACGCTCGTCGTGCATGGCAGCGTCCACCTTGCGGTAGCCATAGAGGAAAGAAGGGTAGGAAAGCAATGTGTGAGAGGCGTTGAGAAGAGAGAGTTTCATGTTCTCAAAAGCAGTGACGTCGTCTGTCATCTGTGCGCCGACTTTCTCCCATGCGGGGCGACCAGCAGCAAAGTTGTCCTCGACGACCCACTGTATGAAGTCCTCACAATATACAGGCGCCTTGTCCTCTGTGCCATTCTCCTCGTTGAGTCGCTTGATGTCCTCGGGATGTGTGGCTGGAGTGATGCGATCGACCATAGAGTTGGGGAAAGTCACGTTCTCCTCCATCCATGCCGCAAGCTCCTTGTCCTGCGCCTCTACAAACGACATGAAAGCGCAGCGGGCCGTATTGCCATTGTGCTGAAGATTGTCACAAGAGAGGATGGTGATAGGGCCTGAGCCTGAGGCCACGCGGCGACGAAGTCCCTCGGCCACATAACCGAATGCAGTCTGCGGGTCGTCTGGATGCTCCAGATCGTGGACCACCTGCGGATTGTCGAGCATAAACTCGCCAGTCTGGCGTGAGATGTTATATCCACCCTCGGTGATGGTGAGCGTGATGATACGGATGTCAGGGTCGGCTATCTTGTTGAGTATGGAGTTCTTCTCCTCAATGCCCCAATACAGTTCTACAAGAGCCCCAAGACGGTAAACCTCGTTGTTACCGTCGCGCCCACATACAGTAAGTGTGTATTCGCCATCCTGCGCCTTGAGTGCCTTGTACAGCGCTTCGTCTCTCTCCAGTATCATTGCCCCGCAGATGCCCCAGCCGTGCTGGGTGGAATCTTCAAGCAGATGGCTTGTCATGTATTCGAGATGAGCACGATGAAAGTTGCCTACACCGAAATGAAGGATGCCTGCCTTGACCGAGTTGCGGTCGAAGGAATACGATTTGATTGTGTTTGCTGTCATTTTTATTTCTATGCTGTTAGTTGTTATTTTTTGGCTTTTTCTCTTCTCGCTTACAAAGTTAGGGCAAAAAATAATTTGGGAAAAGAAATGTTTTATGAAAAAAAATGGGAACGTTTCCGCAAACGTTCCCAAAATCTGCAAACGTTTTAAATCGGGGGATCCATTGGGAAGGTAAGGTACAAAGTCTTATCTCCTACTCCCCAGTAGAACCCCGGTATTTCATAGCCGTACGCAAGACAACCTTTTTGTTCTCCGCCTCGGGATTGCGCACCTTCTCAAGCACAAGCTCAGCGGCGCATCTTCCCATCTCCATCAGAGGAGGCTCGACGGTAGTGAGTTGTGGAAATACGATGGTCGATAGTTCTGTCCCCGAGAATCCAGCCACAGCCACATCCTCTGGTACGCGACGTCCAAGCTCGCGCAGGCGGTTCATGGCGCCTATGGCAAGCGTGTCGGTGAAGGCATACACTGCATCAAAGTCCACGCCTTGTTGCACAAGACGATCTACTGCTGCCGCACCATCAGCAAATGTCATTCCTGTCTTGATGATAAGTTGAGGGTCGTATAGGCGGAACTTCTCCATGGCCTCGCGATAGCCACGACCGCGCTCCATGGTGTTATACACGTTGTCAGGCCCATAGAGATAAGCTATGCGTTGGCGACCAAGACGTATCAGGTGTTCCGTCATAAAAAAAGCGTCATTGTTGTCGTCCACCAGCACTTGCGTCATATCTTCCATCCCGTGAGGGATGCGGTCGTAGAAGACAATGGCCATGCCTTCTTTGGCAAGTCGGCGATACGTATCGACATTATGCTTGTAGCTGCAGATGCTCACGATAAGTCCGTCAACCATAAAATCCTCCATCATCTTCAAATGCTCTCCCTCACGCTCGTGGTCCTCGTCCGATTCGGCCATGACCACCTTCTGATTGTTGGAGAAGAGTATGCTCTGTATGCCAGCCACTACTTGCGAGGCGTATGGCGTGTGCATCTCTGGCACGATTACGCCTATTGTGTTGGTGCGTCCTGTCTTGAGGTTCAATGCCACAGGATTGCGACGATAGCCAAGCCGATCTGCCTCGCGCAGCACAGCCTCTCGCGTTTCGCGACGTATGTTTTTGTCGTCGGTAAGCGCCCGTGATACGGTCGAAACCGATATGTGCAGCGATTGTGCGATGTCTTTTATTGTTACATGTTTCATTGCTGGTAGATAATGATGGGTAATACTTGGTGAAAGATCCTAAACTTATCTAAAGTATTAGACGAAAAACATGCGCAATCGTTTAAGGGAAAACATTCGGTGTGGTGGCAGCCCCGATCACGACGGGAGATACGGCCTTTCGGTCGGCCCGCCTGATCATCGCCCAAGCCTTCCGTCTCAGCCAGCGCAAGAAGCTCAACCGCATCTATATCTGCGTGCCCGTCTTTGCCGTCTCGCTCGCTCTGCTGGTCTGGCAGATCCAAAACCCCGATGGCTTCAATACGATATGGAAATATTTCGGGTGGGCCAATCAGACGCTGGCGGTCTTCACCCTGTGGACCCTCACGGTCTATCTCGCGCAGGAGAAGAAGGCATACGTCCTCACCCTTGTCCCCGCCTTGTTTATGACCGTTGTCTGTGTCTCCTTCCTCATGGTGAGCAATATTGCTTTCGCCTTGCCTCCTGCCGTGGGCTATGCCATTGGTGGCGGAGGCGTGGGACTGGCTACCGCTCTGTGGTTCATGGTGTGGCTGAGGAAGATGCGTGCTGGGGCCAGGGAGTGATGCAGCCTATGGTGCATCGCGTAGCCTTTCGTTGCTGATGAAAATAGAGTTTTTCCTCTCTGCTACTTTTGGCCAGTCCCGATTTTTTTGATAACTTTGCCCGTCGAGATGTCCCAACGAAAGATTATCCATATCGACATGGATGCGTTCTTCGCCTCCGTGGAGCAGCACGACGATCCGTCCCTGTGCGGACTGCCGTTGGCTGTGGGGTTTGACGGGCCTCGTGGTGTGGTCTCTACTGCCAGCTATGAGGCGCGTCAGTATGGGGTCCATTCCGCTATGCCTATTGCCACGGCCAAGCGGCGTTGCCCACAACTGCGGATCGTCACGCCCCGTTTCGACCGCTACAAAGAGATTTCGGGACGGGTGCATAGGATCTTCCTCGACTATACCGATCTGGTGGAACCGCTATCCATTGATGAGGCTTTTCTCGATGTGACAGAAAACCGCCACGGGGTCGCGTTGGCGACGGATGTGGCGCGCGAGATCAAGCAGCGCATCGTCGAGGAGACGGGGCTGACGGCATCGGCTGGTGTGAGCTACAACAAGTTTCTGGCCAAGGTAGCCTCCGACTATCGCAAGCCCGATGGACTCTTCGTGATCCATCCAGCTAAGGCACAGGGCTTTATCGATAGCCTTCGGATAGAGCAGTTTTGGGGCGTAGGACCGAAGACGGCAGTTCGGATGCACCAGATGGGTATCTTCACGGGGGCACAACTCCGTCGCGTCTCGCGCCAGCACCTCGTCCAGGTGTTTGGCAAGGCGGGCCATATCTACTACGATTTCGCCCGGGGCATCGACCTGCGTCCCGTCGTCACTGACCACGACCGCAAGTCGGTGGGCTGCGAGCAGACCTTCCTGGAGGATCTCCGCCTCTCGTCCGCTATCCTCATCGAGCTCTACCACCTTGTCTTGGAATTGGAACAGCGTATCGCCAAGAGTGGATTCCTCGGCCATACGCTCACACTCAAGATGAAGTGGGGCGATATGACACAGGTGACGCGTAGTCTGACGCAGCCGGCTGCCATCCAGACCAAGGACGACATCCTGCCGCTTGCCAAACGCCTGCTCCGCCAGACGGAGTACAAGACGCGATCCGTGAGGCTTATGGGAGTGGCGGTCTCCAATCCACAGGGTGGGGAAGGGGAGGAGGTGCGTCCCCAGTGGGTAGAGGGTTTCCTGCCTTTCCAAGAATGGGAGATAGAGGAATATCTCTATGGTAAATAGCGAGACAGAGTAGTTAATGTCAATAAAAATCGAAGCAATGCAATATCAAGTCACGTGCAAGCAATGCCACCAACTCTATGTGGTGGATACCAATCCTGGAACCACGATCCGATCCCGTTGTCCCTATTGTGGAACGGTGGCTACCATCGCCACGCCGATTCTGGGCCAGCAGGACACGAAGTCCTCCGGTTCAGCTTCTCCGCAGCGACCAAAGACGAAGCCCGCGCCCTCGTACAGCCCTTTGTCCAGTTCTTCGCACCCATCGTCGCCCACGCCTTCTTCCCCCCACACTTCTTCGCTCACCCGTCGGGTTGTGGTGCTGTTTTGTGTCGTTGCGATCTTCCTCCTCGTTTTGGCCACACTCCTCTATTGTGCCTTCAAGGGAATGAGTGCGTAGCAGCTGCTCTTTCCATTCGTAAGGCGGCCTCCACGCTATATGAGATACATTCCGATATGGGCATGAGTTTAATTTGCCTGTAACTTGCCAAGATAGGATGGTTATATAACAAACAAAGTAAGTGTAGCTGATTATCAAATAGTTATAGGATGGATTCTAACTTGCCTGTAACTTGCCAATCCGCACAAGACGGCAGAACTGAAACTTCATTCTAAGTTCTTCGCCAGTGATAGTAGGCATCGGTCAGAAGAGCGACACTGTCTCCGATTCGCCAATGGTGATCCGAAGAGTTGTGGAATAAGCAGAGGAAGGCTGCAGGTGTCGCAAGATAGAGGGGAAAATACCCTTCCTAACTGCCCTGAAAAATGAATATAACTTCATCGGCCTACGAAGTTAACTTCATTGGCCTACGAAGTTATATTCATAGGCCTACGAAGCTATATTCATTTTTTACCCCACTTTTGAGCCTATTCGAGCGTGGTGGTCCTGTTGCCTGGCTTGCATGAGAAATTTGCTTGTTCGCGTGCGGCTTTCCGTCCCGAACCCGTCCCGAGACCATCCCGAATGATGGGCGATGGGTTTTTGGCCTCCCCCAAGAGGGCAGGATGGGGTGCTCATGCCCGCAACGTCCACTTTCGCCTTTCCAGCGCTATATATATAATAAGGAGAAAATAGCCTCCCAGTCGTAAGAGACTCTTGTTTCCGTCCGTCTCGCCCCATTTCCTCTGTTCTCATGCCCTTGTTTCGCCCCTCCAAGGCATCGTTTTCCCACGATATGGCCCCGTTCTGCCTCCCAGGTCGCCTCCATGACAAGGTGGTCGTGTTCCCTGAATATCCCCTTTTCCCTGCCTTTTCCCCCAAAATACCCTCTTTTTACCCTTATTTTGTAAAATAACGCGAAAAACTGCCAGCTTTCGCAAACTTTTCTTTCGAAACATTTGGAGGGTATTAA
>ULQK01042728.1_pt1 | contig 22668 bp, 23 predicted proteins | sample 1954371 | NCBI WGS metagenome assembly ULQK01 (sample SAMEA4835652, study PRJEB28245) | human gut metagenome | biome: gut microbiome; material: fecal sample | place: Denmark | collected 2008 | reverse complement strand
CTCACCTATTAGCGAAAATCGGGGGTTTTGCCCCCCCTGTTTTTAGGGTTTTCTGAAAATTTTTTTAGATTTTTCTATTTTTTCTCGTGCTTGAGCCAAGCTCTTGTCAATTTTGGAGTGACTTACCCCCTCCAATGACGCAATTTCCCTCGTTGTCTTCCCAAAATAATAGAATAGTAAATACCTATTTTTCTGAACCGAGGTGAGATTGCTACTTCTCAATATCAGCATTGCATTCTCCCAAGTTTCAATAGACGGGTGCTCCATTTCGTCCATTTCACGGATCATTCGCTCTTCAGGCGATTCCTCTGTGTCAGCAATGGATGCTTCATCAAAGGAAATGACCGAGGTACAATTTCGTTCCTCAAGATAATCCGAACCCGCCATATTCTCATAGGACTCATCAGAGTGCTTCTTCAAAGCATCGAACTCTTCGACGCTCATCACAGTTGCCGGCAAAAGGCTTGTCGTCTTTCCGCCTTTGGCATTGGTGTGTACGAGGATAATGCCTTCCTCGGTCTTGATGTATCTGTCTGTTTCTCCGTTTGTATAAAGGTAAACAATGTCCTTTGTCTTTCTGTTGCTTCTGTAAAGATCGTGGTTATTCATTTCGTAATCTCCTTGAATTTCTGAATTTTTGTTTTTGGGTGAAAATCAAAAATTCGGAGATTACGGGTATTTAGCTATGTATGACTCCCAGCGGAACATAAAAAATCCTCTCCGCACGTTAAATCGGAGAGGATCTCATAGCATCGTATGAAGCGCATAAGGGCATAAAAAAACACCGCATGACAACAAGACATAGTTATCCTATGTTCTTGTCTTCATACGGTGCTTGGGTAGTCCGGCTTTGTCAATTAAGACTCGGCTTGCTCCGCTTACGCGCTACGAAATAATATTATATTGTATTTAATTGTTTATAACTCAGAACAGCTCCATATCATCGAAGCAGTTCCCTGTTATCTGAATAATATCCGCAACCGGAATGATAGTCCGATTGCTCATGATGATTGTGCGCTCATACTCGTCGATCTCGTCAATTGAGCCTGTAACGGTTATATATGCGCCACCCGATTTTCTCTTGTCTTTGACAAAGAAGGTTATTGTCACTTCGGGTTCTTCATCTATATGCGCTCCCAAATAGGCGATCTTAAAATTCAATCCGTCTATCTGATCGTCGGAAAGATCTATCTTTTCCTCCGTCTTGCGCATTGTTTCATTGAGGGCGTCTCCATAACCGACCAGTGCCGCAAAGGGTGCAAACTGAGCTGCGCGGCTTGCGCGCGACATTCTTTGACGAGCATCGGATTGCTTATGAGGCAGGTAAAGGATGTCGTCATATCTGTTGGTCACAGAGAAACCTCCTTTATCCTTTTTTATGATCCATGTACTCGTGAGCAAGAATATCCTTCAGCACAAGCATAGCGTCAAGCTCGTTGTAGCCATAGGTCTTTTGCAGTTCATCAAACAGACCTCTTATTGCTTTTGCATACTTCGGAATGTCCACGACCTGTTGGTATTCCTTCAGCACAGGATATTTTGTGCTCCAAGCCTTCGTCCAATCAACCTTACTTTGGTTTTCCTCGGTTGTACTACGGATGACTTCTTCGATCTTTTCCATGCGATTCCCTTTCTATGCTCTGTGACCGCCGATCTGTCGGTTGCGCTCCATTGAAGTTGCGCCTTCCTCCAAATTCATGCCCTTCATTATGGCATTCTTTCCATATTTCTTATGTATCTCGATGATCATCTTCTGAGCTGCTTTTTCTCGCTCGTCCGCTTTTTTCATCTCTTCCTCGGTCTGTTCCAAGTTATCTAAATCCATAAAGAGCGTCAACTGCTCTCCGACCAAGCCCTCCTGCTGCTTAACGGCATCTGCCCGTTCAAGCTTACAAGCTGCTATCGTCACACGTCGCACAAGCAAATGCACATCTACGATCCTATCGTATAGTGCCGTTACTGCCTCCATGATTTTCTTTGTAGATGATGACTTCTTATCCATGTTGGCAGTTCCATGCGCGTGTTTGGGAACAGGTCTGCCGTAATGGTCGGTCGTGACCGGACCGTGATAATACTTTCGTATGTCTGGATCGGTCAGACATTCAATATCATATCCAATGGTCAATACAATCTGATCTGTGACCAAACCCTTTTCCACAAGGTCAAGCACCAAGAGGTCAGTCATTTCACGAACGATCAGCCTTGCCTTTTCAAAGTTATATGGACAAGACAAGACCTGACCAGAACTGATACTGTTTGTGCTCGGCTTATATGCTTTGACCTCTTCCATCGTGCAGGGTTCCCAACCCCATGCGTGGTCGATTAGAAGCTCGGCATTGACTCCGAATAACTTGTATAGGAGGTTTTCGCCATATCTTGACAGCGACATTCTCGCAACATCGCCCATCGTATACATTCCGTTTGCTTCAAGTTTGCTTGCATAGCCGCTTCCGACGCGCCAAAAGGCTGTCAACGGTTTGTGTTCCCATAGTTCTTTGCGGTAGGTTATCTCATCCAATTCCGCTATGCGAACACCGTCCTTATCCGCTTGCATCTTCTTCGCTTTTATGTCCATAGCAATCTTGGCAAGGTACATATTGCTTCCGATTCCTGCTGTGGCGGTTATACCGGTCGTGGCGAGCACGTCACGAATCATTGTCATGGCAAGCTCATGCGCACTCATCTTATAGGTATTCAAATAGTAGGTCGCGTCGATAAACACCTCGTCGATGGAATAAGCAAAGATGTCTTCCGGTGCGACGTACTTGAGGTAAACATCGTAGATCCGTGTGCTATATTCCATGTAAAGTGCCATTCGCGGCGGTGCTACAAGATAGGTGATTTCAAGTGATGGGTCTGCCATCAATTCGTTATAGAAGTAGGACTCCCCGACGAGCTTCTTGCCGGGCGCTTTCCATTTCCGTGCGTTATTTGCTTCCCGTACCTTTTGAACCACTTCAAACATTCGAGGTCGCCCAGGAACGCCAAAGGATTTCAAGGACGGAGAGACTGCGAGACCTATCGTCTTTTCGGTTCTTGTCATATCCGCCACAACAAGGTTCGTCGTAAGCGGATCGAGATTTCTTTCCCGACACTCCACCGAAGCATAGAAAGACTTTAGGTCAATGGCTATATATTGTCTTTGCATATTCAGGTGAAGTGCTCCTTTCTCTCGTTTTTAGTCGATAGTATCTTTGTCCTTTACTTTTAATCTGCCAAAGTAACTGCGTTCATTGCCACAATGACGCTTAAATCTGCGGAAGTAGGCAAGGTTTATTACTGTGACTGCTTTGCATTTTTGGCATTTGAAACGCTGATGCCCGACTGCATCGGAAAACACCTCAGCGACGATACTCTTGCAATGCGGGCATAAAACCTGCCGCAACGACAGATCATTTTCTTCGCACTCCGCAAAAGAGCGTGTGATCTTATCACTTGTTTCTCTTCCGATTCTCCCAACGGACAGCTTGGGCATTATGTTAGGTGTTAACATTCGATCCACCTCCAAAGCCCATTTCTTTTTCAATGAACTCACTCATGCAGTGTTCCGAAAGCATTCCGAAATGCTTCAATCTATAGAACTGAGCCATAAAGCCGACGCCAAGTGAATCAGCCATCTTTTTCAGTATGACCTTTTCTCTTGATTTGAATATCTGATTTCCGTAGACCGGAAGCCTCTTTCCTCCGTTGAACTCTTTCAGGGTTTGTACCATCAGGAAATGAGGCATCAGAAATGCCGCCGAAAAGTTACTTGCCTGAGTTTCCTCCATCTTAAAGTATTCGCATATCTCTTCCGATGGAATACTGGACGCTACCGATGCGTCTCTGTAATAGCTGGCACAGCACTCCGTCTGATAAAGCCTTTCCTTTACCACATGACCGCATTCATGTCCAATCGTGAAGCGCCTTGCCGCACTACGTTCATACGCAAGAAAGTATTTATCCAAAACAATCGTGTTTGCAGGATAAACCACCTGTTTGATCTTGCCGCTGCTATCCCGTATGTGAAGTGGCTTCACTCCGTTTGCCTTGAACGCCATCTTGTTGGCGTCGTCCGGCTCTGCTATGTTTTCATATATGAGTGTGCATTTTAGGTAGTCTATGAGAAACCCTTCTATATCTACACACTTGATGTATGTTTGCGAGGTCTTTTTCATGTAATCGAGAATCATTGATTCGCATATTTCATCTATCTCGCCCTTTGTCAAATATCCGTTCAACTATCTACCCCATATCTTTCTCAAGTCAGAACATACCACCGTTGACCGCAACGATACAGGTATTTCTGCTTTCCGCATACTGTTACAGCATACCGAATACGTTCCCCTTCCTCGTCTTCTTCCATGCAAACATGAAGGACGCGCTCTATGGGAAACTGCCTTCCATCTTTCCAACAAATGAGAAGTGGAACCGTTAATCCATCCCTGTCAACCGAGCAGTTGACAGCTACTGCTACTTTGTTTTCATTCATCGAATGCCAAACCTCCGGTTAATCAGAGTTCCTTAATCACTTTTCTCGCAACACCGTAGATTTGAACATTGTCCAAGTCATGTAAATATATGTCCTTCATAGTAGAGTTCCACGGATGAAGTTTGATCCGTTTCTTATCAGGTTCATAAAAGAACTGTTTGAGCGTATTACCGCTTCCCTCTCGGATTGCGACAATATCTCCGTCTCTCGGTGTTACATTCTTTTCAATGACTACTAAGTCTCCACTGTCGATCCCACGTTCGATCATCGACTCGCCCGATGCACGAAGGATCATAAAGTCTCCACTTCCAAACAGGGCGGTCGGAAGAGCAACAAATTCCTCTAAATCTTCTTCCGCCTCCTCCAGAGGTCCGCAGGAAATTCTACCCACAACAGGGGCACATTGTGAGGAGAAGTCCGCTTTGTCTGTTTTGGGAGTCTTGATACAACTGCCGTCATACTTCAAGGTACCATCTCTATCCATCTCATATAAGTAACGGTGAACTGTATTACGGACAACACCGATTTCTGCCGCAATTTCAGCCAAAGACGGTGAACGGTAGTTCTCAAAATAGAATTGCTCAACTACCTCCAGGATCTTCTCTTTTAATTGCGGGTTCTTTTTTCTCGGTGCTCCCATGATCTTGCCTCCGTTTTTACATAAGGGACAGTCTGTCCTCGTTGTGATATAATTATATCACTTTTCAGAGATTTGTCAATAGGGTTTGAAAAGAAAAAAACAACTGGGTCAGTTTTGACCCAGTTGGATGTGCATAAAAGGGAGCGTCTGATTCAGCAGCGTTTTAGTGCGTTAGATTTCTTGTTTTTATACTTTTGATAATCCACCTTCAAAACAACTCTTTTGTTGCGCAGCTTACTGTGATGAAAAGCCATTGCGCCACCCCATGTATGATATGGTGGATATGTTATGCTTTTGTCATCGTGAATACATACCCACATTTTATTGTGCGGGCTAATTTCATCCTTTACAGTAAACCCCTCCGAGATTGCGTCTGCCAAAAACTCTTTCCCTATATCTTCGGTTTCAAGATATATATCTACAACGCAAACCGGAGACAAGAGCTTTTCAATTGTTCTTTCCTTTGACATGATTAGTTCCTTTCTTTATTGTTTTATTTTTTGCAACCATAATGATAAAAGGCACCTATCGCATTGACAGGTGCCCTCCTTCATATCACCCATCAATCAAGCTTTACCACCTTACAATCCAGCAGGTTGGTGTATGGTCAACAGGCTTGCCCCTCGCATACTCTTTATGGTTGATTTACCATATTGTATTTAATTGAATCAACTTTGGTCAAATACCGTAAAACTAAAAATCGTTTTCAATATTACTGTTGCGACATTAGTTGCTTACTTGCTTTTCTTTCTACCCTTATAATCCTTGTTAATCTTCTCGCTCCATTTTTCAGAAAGCGGTCTTTCTTCTCTCAAGCAACAAGCTGCATCCGCAACTGCGTCGAAAACAACAGCCGTTCCCTCTTTATCCGCATGGTAGTTGACAGCTCTGTCCCGATCAATACCAAAATGCTTTGCCGTTTCCACCGCGTCAATGTTTGCACCGATGAAGAGGAATTCCCATCCGTACTTTGTCTTTTGACGCTCGATCATCTTCTTGACTTCTTCGCTTGAATAGCGATGACTTGCATTTTCCATTCCGTCGGTCGTGATCACAAACATTGTGTGCGCCGGCACATCCTCGGGACGTGCATATTTATGAATGTTCCCAATATGGTGGATTGCGCCGCCAATCGCGTCGATAAGCGCTGTGCAACCTCCAACGGTATAATCTTCATCTGTCATTTTGGGAATGTCGGCAAGTTTGATTCTGTCGTGAAGCACCTTGCTCTCGTTGTCGAACAGAACAGTAGAGACGTAGCATTCGCCATCCTGCTTTTTCTGCTTTTCAATCATCGCGTTAAAGCCGCCGATGGTGTCCGATTCCAGTCCCGACATAGAGCCGCTTCTGTCAAGAATAAATACGAGTTCAGTAATAGTGTTCATTTTGTTCCTCCGATATAATGTATTGGTCGTTTCCCGACCTTGTGATTATATTATATCGGATTATCTTTGCCTCATGGTCGCCTGACAAGCGACAAATCACTAAACCGCAGACGCGAGATTACTATTTGTTTACGTCGTTTCAGTTCATCTCTTCGGAGATGGATTTTTCACACGCGCGCATCGCGAGTATCGTTTTCTCAAGCAGGGTGTCGAGTTCCCATCCGAGCGCGGCAGCACCATCGGCGATTACCTCTCTCGAGCAGCCGGCAGCGAAATGCTTATCCTTGAATTTTTTCTTGAGACTTTTAAGCTCCATATCACATACACTCTTCGATGGGCGCATCAAAGCGGCAGACCAGATAAGCCCTGTAAGCTCATCTACAGCGAAAAGCACCTTCTCCATCTCGTGTTCGGGTTTGACATCACAGCATATACCATATCCGTGCGAGCAAACGGCGTGTATCATATCTTCGCCGACACCGCCTTTTCTCAAGAGTTCCGGTGCCTTTATGCAATGCTCATCGGGATAAATCTCAAAGTCAATATCATGTAAAAGTCCTACCTGTGCCCAAAAATCGGCGTCGGCACCGTAGCCGAGCTCGTTTGCGTACCAACGCATAACTCCCTCAACAGTAAGTGCGTGCTGAATATGGAACGGTTCCTTGTTGTATTCTTTTAGAAGCACGAGTGCCTCGTCTCGTGAAAGCTTAGTCTCCATTTTGTTTCCTTTCATATCTGTGTTCTTGTCCCGATAATTATGCTCCGAGCAAATTCTGATCGAAGGCAAACAGCGCCTCGTTGATTTCAAATATGTTATAATTGCCGTTACGAATGAAATACTCAATAATGATGTCGAACTTGTTGCTGTGAGATAGCGCAAATCCCGCTTTCATCATCATATCATTCGTTTCGGCAAGTGGAAGTTCCAAAGCGATTGCAAACGCAATGACCGTTGTCTTGCTCGGCTTGTAATGCTTATCACTGCGTATCTTTGAGAAGAGCTTTCGGTCGATATTGGCTTTTTTATAGCATTCCGAGTCGGTCATTCCCTTTTCATCAATTTTCCGCAGAAGCATCTCGGAAAAACTCTCGTCGATAGTCTTTAATTCATCTTCAAGCGAGTACGGCATTGATTCTCGCAACACCTGAGCGCCGCTGAAATCAAAAAGCGCATCTTCCTCGTCGCATGATACTTGTTCGGCGCGCGCTTTATTCAGGCGGCAGCGACGCAAACTCCTATCTTCAGAGCGCTCAGCGGCGTAATGATCATCAATGAAGGCTTCAATATCGGCAAACAACTTCTCGCCGATCTGAAAAGAAGCTTTATCAAACATCACGAGAATGACCGTCATATCATTCTGAAAGAGGAAGTCTCCGATAGTATCTACGGCGACCTTCAATGCCTGATCCTTCGGATAGCCGTAAACGCCCGAGGAGATCAGCGGAAACGCCACCGTTTCGCACTTGTTTTCTGCGGCAATGCGCAGGGACTCTCTGTAGCATGATTCAAGCAATTCTTTCTCACCACGAGTGCCACCGTACCATACGGGGCCGACCGTGTGGATCACGAACTTACACGGAAGGTCGTAGCCCTTCGTAATCTTTGCCTTGCCGGTTTCGCATCCTCCGAGCGTTCTGCATTCCTCAAGCAGCTTTCTTCCTGCGGCTCTATGTATTGCTCCATCCACGCCACCGCCGCCGAGCAATGAATTGTTGGCAGCGTTGACAATAGCATCGCACTTAATTTTAGTTATATCATTTCTGATTATTTGTAAGGGCATACCGCTCCCCCCTCTCTTTAATTGTCTTCTTCGGATAATTCTGAAAATTAAAAGTTTGCCTCTACTATAGAATCAAGCTGTCCCTTGATCTCTGCAAAATCACAATCAAGATTCAAAGTCATAACATAGATGTCATTTCCACCCATTTTGTACTTGTTGTTTGGAAGCACGCTTTCGTCTGTTCTTGCATACAACAGCATACCGGATACATTCCCAGTCTTATTCTTGTCCAAATTTTTAATGTAGGTATAGACTTGGTAAAGGTTTCCTGAGTGGAGCGTATGAATATCATACTGTGATTGTGTCGTATGCGCGTAGTATTTTGCGTCAATGACCAGTGTTTTCCCACCTTTTTCAAGCATGATGTCACTTTGCATTACTGGCAGCATTTCGCCATATCCATCGTCCAAATCCCAGGGAATCTGCGATGCAGAAGCGCGTAATTCAGGATGTTCTTTCCTATAAAACTCCAAAATGAATTTCTCATAGAGCCTACACATACGTTGCTCATCGAGAAAGTCCATAAGCTTAGTTTGCCCCTCTTTGGTGGTTTGTAATAACCCCTTAATGATCAAATAACATATTGAAATGAGCATTCGATATGTTTGATTATTTCGGTTATACTGTAAGCTCCAGTTGATGGCATTTACATCAATTGTTTCAACATCAGCAAAAAACACGAGCAGGCTCCGAATCTGCTTCTTCCTCGCTTTACTGATATTACTATGAAGCAGCAACTCCAATGTAGACCGGATAATTCTGTTCATATATGAATTGACTGAAAAATCATCAAAGGAGCAAATAAGCTGTTTCTTTGTCAAGGTTTGAAAGTTGACGGAAGCTGATATATCAATTTTTCCTCTTAAAGATGACAATGTCTCTGTTTGAGTAATATACTCTTTCCCCAAGCCGCGCTTAACTTGCGAAGTTATTCCTTTGATTAAAATGGCGGCGCACAGCTCGGCTACATTTTCAAATTCTTCTGTAGCAACCTGTTTATAACCCTGTTCATTTAGGACTTGAAACGCATAAGAAAGCATATAATATACATTCTGAATGCGTATCATTTTATAGCACCTCGCAGATTCGCCGACCAATCTCTAACTTTTGAAGGCTCATCAAACCAGTATTCTTTCAGAAGCGGTATAACTTCATACTCGACTACAGCTTTCAACCATTCGTCGGTTATTTCTTTATCTGTGCAAAAATAACTGTGCCCAATACGGAAGCCTTCGCCAAGCGACTCGTCTGCCGCAATAACACTATTCAAGGTTTCAACAACCGAAATCAGATTATTGAGTTTGTTATTATCCTTTTCCGCAAGGTATCTCTTGAACCCATCAGATCCGAATGCGGGTGCAAACTCAAAAAATGCAAACCTTCTTCTTAATGCATAATCCATCATTGCAAGGCTTCGATCTGCGGTATTCATCATACCAATGATGCGAACATTTTTAGGCACGGTGAACCACTCATTAGAGTATAAGAGCTTTATCTTTTCTCCGCGCTTATCTTTTTCAATTAACATCATAAGCTCACCGAGGATTTTACTCAGATTGCCTCTGTTGATTTCATCAATGATAAAGAAATATGTTCTCTCATCGTCTTCTTCGGCAGCCTTGCAGAACTTATAGAATGTTCCGTTTTCAAGCTTGAATCCATTTTCAACAGGACGATATCCTTGAATAAAATCCTCATAAGAATAGCTTTGATGGAACTGCACCATAGCTACTCGGCTTGTGTCTTTCATTCCCATAATAGAATACGCCAATCTCTTTGCTGCAAAGGTCTTGCCAACACCCGGTGCGCCTTGCAGTATGATATTGAACTTGGCATCAAGCAGTTCTGTCAAAGTCGTGTATGTTTCTTCTGACATATAGACTTCTTTAAGGAACTCATCTTTTCCATAAGGCGGATATGTAATCTCTTTCTGCTCCATGGTTTCTTCCGGCATTTCTTCCGCGAAAAGAGCAAGAAGGTTCTGAACATATTCTGCATACGGTGTAATATTGGTGAGAGTTTTCATTACCGCTTGTCCCGGATGTTCCCACTCTCCGATATTCTGCCAATCTATCTTTCTTATATGCCGATACGATGACCGTGTTGAATCGTAAATGTAATCTGAGGTCACTACACCTTTTCCGATGATCTTGTGCATACCTTTTTTTGCAAACACTACATCACCGATTTTCATTTCATTGGCAAATTGCCATAGACAAAGTGCAGCATTTTTATATGAGTAACCAGGATCATAGGTGGATTTAAGTTTATCCTTAATAGAATCCTTTGTTGAGAAAGACCTTAAATCAACAGTCATCTCATCCCAACCGACTCCAATAATACCGGATTCGCTAAACTCTCCCCACTTTGAGGCATTATCTCCGGGTGAATAAATCCAGTAAGCAACTTCTTTAACATTTGAGTCGATAACTTGAGATTCATCCGCATTTGCATTAGCGTTCCCATTTCCATAGGCATAATATGACAGCTCCGGAAAACTGTGATATTCATATTCATCGGTTTTCAAAGCGTTTTTCGCTTGTTCGCACATAAACAGATAAGTTGTGCCTGAAGGTATTTCCTTATTAAGGGTTGCAAAAATAGTTGTGAAGTAATGTGGCATATTATCCACATCGGTTATAAACCGCTTATTGTTATTGTCGAGGTTTATGAAAGAATAAGGTCTTATCTGAAACAATGCAATTGTGAGTTTAGGAAGACCTATCAAGGAAAGAGACAATGCCTTTTCAAACGTGTTGGCAAGTTTCTCCTTATTTCCACTTCCCGCTGAATACTCAATAGCTTCCTCAAATAACTCCCATAAAGTGTTAAAGCAATGGGGTTCTCTCTTGGGATCTCCTACAAATCTATAGAAACAATACTGATTGTAATTATACATGGGAATCCCATCAAAGTCTGACGGAACATTCGCATTTATGCCAAACGCCTTCTTATATCCACCACACAACGCAATGCGAGCATCTTCACTTTGCTTACCTCTATTGAAGAGCGCAAATACAGTAAATGGATCTATGTCCGGGATAACTTCATTGTCATTTTCAATTTTAGGGAGGGGCTTGTTCGCCATTGTATGCGCCGTTTTAACCGCCTCAATCAAATCAGTTCTATTGTTTTTATAGCATAATACCTTATCAGCCAATTCTTGATAAAAAGGTATCCATGTAAACTTTGTCTTATCCATTGTATATCCCCTTTCAAACATCCATCACATTATCCGTCCACAGTTCGCACTGCGTCATTACAGTCGCAACTGCATCTTCCATACCTTCAGGCGGATATTTGTGCTTTTTCAGAAGTTTCTTTATGAGCATACGCATTTTTGCCCTTGCAGACTCTCTCTTTTGCCAATCAATCGTCTTGTTTTTCCTTAACGTGTCGGCAAGTTCTTTAGTTATGGCTACAAGTTCGTCGTTTTCGTAAAAGTCTTTAATTGCAGCAGGCTTTGTCAGCGCATCATAGAATGCCAATTCATCAGCCGTAAGCCCCAACTTATCGCCTTCTTTTTGCGCCGCAGCGATCTGCTTTGCAAGGTTGAGCATTTCTTCTATTACTTCTTCATTGGTAAGCATACCGTTGAGATAAGCATTGAGGGAGCGCTGCATAATTTCGCTGAATTTTTCGGACTTAACTACGTTTGTTCTTCGATATACCGACACCTGTTCGGCAATCAGCTTCTTCAAGAGTTCGACGGCAAGGTTTTTCTCCTTCATATTGGCAACTTCCTGAAGGAATTTCGGGTCGAACAGAGAGAATTCTTCTTTGATGTCAGAGAACAGGTTAATTACACCGTCGCTCTTGATGCTCTGCTTAAGCAGCTCGTTAATTCGAGCGTTCATCTCAGGCAGAGAAATCTTCTTGCCAATACCGGTATTCGTAAGTCTCAAAACGAGCACACGAACCGACTCAAAGAAAGCAGCTTCAAAACGCATACTCTCATCGACAAGTGATGAGCAAAGGGACAATGCCTGATGAAGCATAAGAGCTTCTTTGACAAAGGAGTCTTTATCCTCTACCTTTTCCCTGCCAATAATAAAGTTGACTGCTCCGCTTATAGTCTTTGCCCTTTCAAGATCAGTGCCGGACATAAACTTGGAATAATCGTATCCGTGGAATTTATCTCTGCATACAGAGAGTTTTTCAAGGAATTTAGGATATGCAACCTTTGCAACATCGGTGTCGCCGTAGTTCTTTTTGTCGCGGGTGGTGTAATCATTCATTGCCTGCTTGAGCGCTGATGCTATACCAACGTAGTCAACAACAAGTCCACCCTCTTTATCACGGAAAACACGATTGACACGAGCGATAGCCTGCATAAGATTGTGTCCACTCATAGGCTTATAGACATACATCGTAGCAAGAGACGGAACATCAAAGCCGGTCAGCCACATATCAACGACAATAGCAATTTTCATTTCGCTGTTATTATCCTTGAACTTCTTGGCAAGCTCGTCCTTGTGATGTTTATTGCCTATGATTTTGCGCCACTCTTCGGGGTCATTGTTACCGGAAGTCATAACTACGCCGATTTTTTCTGTCCAGGCAGGGCGCAATTCCAAAATCCGATTATAGATTTTCATTGCGATAGGTCTTGAATACGCAACAATCATCGCCTTACCGGTCAACAGGTTCTCACGGTTATTTTCGTAGTGATCGAGAATATCGCAAACGAGAGAATTGATCGTGTTATCATTGCCGAGAACAGCTTCCATCTGACCGAGTTCGCGTTTGCTTTTTTCTATTACATCCTCATCTGCATTTTCTGCCATTATCTCATATTCAGCATCAATCAGTTTCAGAGTCTTTTCATCGAGATTGAGCTTGATTACACGGCTTTCATAATAGACCGGTCTTGTAGCACCATCCTCTACCGCCTGTGTCATATCGTAAATGTCGATATAGTCACCGAAGACCTCGCGGGTGCTACGATCTTTCGATGAAATAGGTGTTCCTGTGAATCCGATATATGTAGCATTTGGCAAGGTGTTACGAATGATACGAGCTGTGCCAATGACACGCTTTGCGACGTCTTCGCCTTCCTCGTTCTTCGTGATTCTGATCTTCTCTGCAAGCCCATACTGTCCGCGATGAGCTTCGTCTGCCATAACAATGATATTTCGGCGATCAGAAAGCGACTCGGACGACTCCTCGAACTTCTGCATTGTTGTGAAGATTATTCCATTAGCCTGACGCCCTGCAAGAAGGGTTTTCAAATGCTCACGGCTCTCTGCATGCATTGGTTCTTGTCTCAAAAAGTCTTTGCATTTTGCGAATTGCCCGTATAGTTGATCGTCAAGATCGTTACGGTCAGTCAGCACAACAATCGTCGGACTATCGAGGGCTTCCTGCAACAAATGAGCGTAGAAGACCATAGATAGCGACTTGCCGCTACCCTGTGTATGCCAAAACACACCGCCCTTACCATCTGTAATAGTTGCCTTTTGAGTAGAGGCGATTGCTTTTCTTACCGCGAAATACTGATGGTATCCCGCGAGAATCTTGAATGTCTGTGTTCCTTCGTTGGAAAAGCAAATGAAATTCTTGATAATATCGAGCAGTCTTTCTTTTTGGAACATCCCCTCAAAGAAAGTGTCAAATTGAGCATATTGCGTATTCTCGTAACTACCGTCCTTCGTTTTCCATTCCATAAAGCGGTCTTCACCGGACGTAATCGTACCTGCCTTTGACGTGAGCTGATCGCTCATTACGCAGATAGCGTTATAGATAAACATAGACGGAATCTCGTGCATATAGTTTCTAAGCTGCCTATATGCTTCCGAAGCATCGGTTTCTTCGCGCGAAGGTGATTTCAGTTCTACCAGCACGATCGGCAATCCGTTGAGGAACAGGATTACATCAGGGCGCTTATTGCTGTTCTCAATAAAAGTCCATTGATTTGCTACGATAAAGGAGTTGTTGTCGGGGTTTTTATAATCAACAAGATAGACGATAGAGGAGCGTTCTTCGCCTTCCACAAAATATCTGACAGGAATTCCATTCTGCAAATAGTCCATAAAGACAGCATTTTTCTGCACAAGTTCTCCGTTTTCAAAGTTCTTGAGCTTAAACAGCGCATCTGCTATAGCGTCAGAAGGAAGCCCCTTGTTAATTCGATACAAGGAGTTCCCAAGAACTTCATCATATAACGGACTATAAAAGTCTCTCTCAAGATCGGGGGCGTATATATATTCGTACCCCAATTCATTTCTAAATAGCTCAATTACAGAGTTTTCGTAATCGGCTTCTGTATAAATTCCTGACATATCTTAACTCCTTATCTCCACAACAGAGGATATTTTATCAAACAGTTCTGGTGAACCAACAACAATCAATGCGATTTTCTCTCTAACCCGAGTTATCCCTTGATAAAACAAATTGGGATATAGATAATCGGGATTGGGATGAGGGATTCCCTGCAATTTACCATCTTTATCATAAAAGAACGATTTATCTAATAGCATCAGAACATTATCAAACTCTTGACCGATAACATGGTGCGTATCAAAATCCTCTTCATAAGTCGAATACGGGCTATACCGATAATTCGATTTTGAGTAGTTTATAAACGTATATCCCTGCTGTTTATATAACTGAATGAGCACTTTGGCTTCTTCCACATCATTTGCATACGCCAAAGAGACGTTATCATAATGTATTATTTCGTGCGGCTTGTGGGAAAGATTTCTCACCGAGAGGATGAAAGACGCAAGCTCCTTGTTGGTTCTTATCTTCTCTGATAATTCATATTTCTCCACAAGAGGAAGCTCCAAGATCTTTTGCGTGATACCGTTTCTGTGTTCAAAACTGGAAAGAACTTGTTCGGGATCAGATGAAAAGACACATATCTGCTCATGCTTCAAAACGCTTTCGCATAGGGCTTCAAATTGATTGGGATAAATGCGATGTGACTCATCAACCAAAACGTATTTGAAGCTATCTGCAATATCAGGATTATATTTCAGTTGACCTGTCGATACCACCTTGAAGTTTGGAATGCTTTCGTTCAGTTTAATCTGCCCCTCGGCAAGTTTTCCGCAGTGCAAAACCAGTGTATCACCTTGCTTGGCAAGAGCTTTCGCCACATCATAGAGAAGCAGTGTTTTACCGGTTCCGGGTTTTCCCGTTATGCTAAAGAAGCCGGCACCTTGATGTTTTGATATATCAACAAGTATGCTCGTTTTTATGTGCTCTTGTGCCTGTGTCAAGAAATACTGTCCTTCAATAAACTTTTCGGGCGTATTTAATGGGGAAACCAAAAAATCAGAAGCACGAAACATTTTATCAATTTCCAAAGACAAGTCCGATTCAAACGACTTAATAGTTGTAGCCAAGTCTGAAATTGATACTTCAAATATATTTCCTTGCGCATCAATCGAATAGCAAGCAAGTGAACTTGTAACTACTGTGTATTGTATAAGCCTTTTCCCCAAATGACCGAGATAGTATTGATTCCTTCTAAGCTGTGTGGAAATTTGCTCGTCTGAGACGCGCCTGCTTTTCAGTTCAATATTCAAGCATTCATCTATGCCGAATTTTAGCAGATCAAACTCTTTGCCAATTTGGGGGATTTCGTATCCATAATAAAAGCTATCAAGTTGATCGGGTTGGACGCCTTGTTTTATCAGTGCATCAACTAACGCTCGCAAAGAAGATATTTCATGCGTTTTTGTCTTTGATTTATCAGTTTTACTCGCGGCGTGACGCTCAATTCGGTTGAAAACAGTTTCATCCGATATGCGCGATTGAATGTATAGGTTAATCGGTTTTGTCATAACTGTTTTTCAACCTCCCTTTTTTATGATTGTGCTATAAACAATAATTTAGAGCAGCAAGCACAAGCTCTGTTTGATGACTTTTTCCTTAATCGAGATGAACTCCCCGATGGTTGGAGCAAAGGCTCCCTTCTTGACATAGCAGACTATCTAAACGGACTTGCTATGCAAAAATATCGTCCATTAGATGGTGAACAAGGTATTCCTGTGCTTAAAATCAAAGAACTTCGGCAAGGAATGTGTGATGATAGTAGCGAATTATGTTCTCCAAGCATTAAGCCGGAATACATTATTTTTGATGGTGATGTAATATTCTCTTGGTCAGGCAGTCTCCTTGTCGATTTTTGGTGCGGCGGCACTTGCGGTCTTAATCAGCACTTGTTCAAGGTATCATCCTCAAAATACGATAAGTGGTTTTATTACGCTTGGACTAAACATCACCTCGCAAAATTCGTCGCACTTGCCTCTGCAATGGCAACTACTATGGGTCACATAAAGAGGGGCGAGCTTGCCAATTCTGAAGTAATCATTCCTAACAGTTCTGATTACAAGTTGATTGGTGGCATTCTTCAGCCTATGTACGAAGCAATAATCGCTAATCGCACTGAGAATGTGAGACTGGCAAATTTGAGAGATGAACTTCTGCCAAAGTTGATGTCCGGTGAACTTGATGTATCGGAGGTGGAACTATGAGTGAAAAAGAACTGAGAATTCCTTTCAATGCACCGCTACATAACCTCGACACCGAGACACAAACCTACGGTTGCAGAGCAAACAATCCTGATATTTGCGGGAATAATGGAGTTCCCAATGTTTGCGCTTTTGTTTGCACTGATTGTATTTGCAAAAAACCTTCAAGAGCTTGGAAAAAGCAATACCAAAAGCTCAAGGGCTAAGCCGCTAAATTATTGTTTATTTCTCTATTGCTCTCTATTTTTGAATCTATAGCATTAAGGATTGAGACAACTCTTTTCTGCTCTTCAAGAGCCGGCAAATCAATTTCTATATCCTCTATATCAGAGGGCTTAATGGAAGGATATGCCGAAACGCTTTGCTCTCCAATAGCTTGAAGACGTTCTGTAATTTCTCGCTGTGTCAAGATGTAGTAGATAAAATTCGGATCAGCCTTTCTATCGTCCACATCAATAACCGTAAACCCAGTTGAAACCAAAAAGTTTTTAGGCTGATTCTTTATTATACCGTAATGCAGTTGGTTGGGTCTCACAGTTGAGTAAATAATACTGTTATAATTCACCTTACGTTTCGCCCTACTTGGGAGCTTCTCAACTGTCAAATCAATGAATTGAATCTCATCCACTCTATTTTCTGTTATATTTCCGGTATCCAAATAATTAACGTATTGCCAATTATCTTTATTTGAGTATGACTGAGCATTCGTTATTATCACATCTCCGAGACGCGTGCTTTTCCAATCTCTCATCAGTAGTACCATCCTATCCAATAAATTTTCTATGTGCAATCTTCACATTGCTCTGCTTGACCATTGCGTATTGCAAGGTCGTATCAATTCTCTTATGCCCCAAGAGCTGCTGTAATTGTTCTATGGGCATTCCTTTGTCTATCGCCATTGTTGCAAGCGTTCTTCTAAATTTGTGCGGGTGCACCTTTGGTAAACCAAGCCGTTTTCCAAAACCACGAAGTCTTGTTTCTATGCCTCCGATTGTCAATCTGTTGAACGGTGATTTGAGTGAAACAAACAGTGCAATATTATCATCTGTACGCTCATTCAAATATGCTTGGAGATGAAGCTTTGTCCTTGCGTCAAAATAAACCATTCGCTCTTTGTCGCCCTTGCCAAAGACGACACATTCTCGCTCATTGAAATCAATGTCGGCTCTGTTCAGCAGAACCATTTCCCCGACACGCATACCGGTTGATGCAAGCAGATCAATCATTGCCAAATCTCTGATTTCCGAGCAGTTATCTCTCATAAGTTCAAGCGTTTCGTCGGAATATGTTTCCTTGATATTACTCGCTGTTTTGACCTTATGAATTCGTCTCACCGGGCTTTTAAGGATATAGTCCTCGTCCTCAAGCCAAGAAAAAAATGATGATAAAATACGACGTATATTGTCTATCGTAACTCTGCTTGAGTGATTTCTTTTCTGATAATTTGTCAGATAGCACCGAATATCTTCTGTGACAATTTCTTTTATTCCCTTGCCAAGCGCTTCAAGCATTGCCTGAATGGTTGCTTGATAATACTTCAAGGACTTTTCGGAGCAACCTTCAATCCTTTTAGCTGCCAAGAAAAGTTCTACCAGATCTTGTTCCTTCTCCTTTACCTCTGCATCAGAAGTGCTTACCTCATACTTCCATAAGGTATGGATTAACACTTCCTGCAGCCTTTCGGCTTGTGCGTTGTTGAGGAACGGTAGCATTTCACCGACAACCTCGTCAATTAGCTTTTGTTTCATAGTCTTATTTCTCCTTTATTAATTCTTAGAGAACGACTATGGGGCGGTGGTTCCCCAGTATTAACTCTCGCCACCCACAAGAGTTATGGGATAGGTGGTAAACAATAATTTAGCAGCTTAGAGTTCAATGTCGGAGACATCAAGCTCGCCGGACATTAACTTGGGTAATAGAGTATCTCTCAATTCTCCAAGTTTTTGATTAGCAAGATAGTTTTGTTCAATGGACTTCCTAATGGGGTATAACATTTCTTCTAAAGAGCGCATTGTGTCAAAAGCAAAAATAGGCAACTGCAAATTTGGAATGTTTTTGACATTCAATGCACCCATAATGGTTCCTTCATCTGTGTTCTTCATTATTTCCTTTCGGATATGAGGGGACAGTAGATTGGTAATCAGGTAGGCAAAGTATGGATAGCCTTTTTTTAGCCTAATGCAAGTCATATTTCTGCCCATAGCTGCGTGTGTTCCATGCGGAGCCTGAGACACAGCTCCAATCCTACCTACATTAGTTATCACACAATCGCCCTCTACGATTTCGCACTTCCGAGTCCAGTTCATGTAATCATCCTCGGAAATGTAATACTTGGAAGAAAGGTCAAGGAAACCGGAGTCTGTAATATTATTAAGTTGAATAAGTTGCCTTGTAGTGTCTCTCACGCAATTAGGCTTCTTTGAATGTAAACAGTCAATTACATCAGCAATATGACCGAGAGGTATTAGTGTATAGGCATACCTTACCATATAGTTAGCAAGAATTGCTTGTGACTGTTCAGCTAAATTATTGTTTATCTTTCTGTTGAGCAATATTTTGTCGTCAAGTGATTTAAGCAAACATCCGATTTTTCTCTGTTCATCTAAACTTGGAAGTTCAATTTCTATATTCTCAACAACATCTGTTTGCACTCTTTGACGTCCCGAAGATCCAACCATCGACTTAATTGCAATATCTCTAATCAGAGGACTGCACACAAGATAGTAAACGTAATCTTCGTCTGTTATTTCGGGCTTAGCTCTGAACACAATGTATTCAGTTGATCCAAATCCTATCTCACCATCATCAAGAATGTCAACTTTCGCTGTTTTTCCATTCTCAAGGCAAGGAGTAATTCTTGCCATAATTGTATCGCCATTTCTGAATTTCATCCCACCATTAAATTCTTCATATTCAAACGATGGAACATCTCTACAAAAGGGTTCAAGTTTATCCATTGCCACTTTTTTGGCAATAGTTCCTTTAGGTATGCTTTCTTTTGGGTTAAACTCAACTATGTCTTTCAGCTTATATTTCATACCCAATCGCCCCCAACTTCTTGCGGATTTCTTCTTCAAGCTCATGGGATTTGGCGAACATATCCGAAAGCTCAGATGTCAGACGAGCCATCTTCTCCTCAAAAGGCTCTCCGTCATCTTCCTGTTCTTCGATACCTACATAACGTCCCGGAGTAAGAATAAAGTCCTGCTTTTCAATCGCTTGAAGATCTGCTACGGAGCAAAAGCCCTTTACATCTTCAAGCGTTCCATTTTGGAACTGCTCAAATGTATCGGCAAGTTTCTGAATATCTTCTTCGGTAAAATCTCTGTGCTTACGATCTACCATATATCCCATTTTTCTTGCGTCGATAAACAGAGTTTTACCTTTTTGCTTTTTATTCTTGGATATAAACCAAAGCGTAACAGGAATAGTAACGCTATAGAATAACTGCGTCGGCAGGGCGACAATGCCTTCTACAAGATCTGCCTGGATAATGTTCTTTCTAATGTCTCCTTCTCCGCTGCTCTGAGACGAAAGCGCACCGTTTGCAAGCACCAAGCCGATTTTTCCGTTCGGTGCGAGGTGATGAATCATGTGCTGAATCCACGCATAGTTTGCGTTGCCGGCAGGAGGCATACCATATTTCCAACGAACATCATCTTTCAGCTTATCAGCACCCCAGTTGGAAAGATTGAAGGGCGGATTTGCCATAATAAAATCTGCTTTCAAGGTTGGATGTAGATCATTAAAGAACGTATCTGCTTGGTAAGAACCGAAGTTGGCATCAATACCTCTGATTGCCATATTCATCTTAGCCATTTTCCAAGTGTCAGCATTGCTTTCCTGTCCATAGACAGAGACACCAAATCTGTTGCCGGCGTGTTCTTTCAGGAACTTAACCGATTGTACGAACATACCGCCCGAACCGCAACAAGGGTCATAAACACGACAGTTTGAAAACGGTTTCAATATAGCAACAATGGTTTTAACAATGCTGGACGGCGTATAGAACTCACCGCCCTTAACACCTTCGTATGCCGCAAACTGTGCAATACAATACTCATAGGTTCTTCCGAGCAGATCCTTGCTTTCCTCGGTGTCACCCATATCCATATTGGTAAATAGGTCAACAACATCACCGAGAACACGCTTGTCCAAATCGGGGCTTGCATAGTTCTTCGGCAATACGTTTTTCAAACTCTTGTTTTCAGCTTCAATAGCCCTCATTGCATCATCAATTACAGTTCCGATTTCAGGCGTATGCGCAGACGAAGCAATCTTCCCCCACCGAGCTTCTTCAGGAACAAAGAAGATATTATCCTCTGCGTATGCGTCTCTGTCATCTTCAAAACCGTCGCCCTCTGCAACAAGCTCTTCATATTTCTTTTCAAAAGAACTTGATATGTAACGCAGGAAAATTAGTCCTACAATGACTTTTCTATATTCAGCGGCAGGAATATGCCCCCATAATACACAAGCGGCATCCCAAATTTGCTTTTCAAATCCTATGTTTGCATTGTTACTAACTGCCATTTCATTAACCTTCCTTTTCAACATCAAAATCGTTGGTCATTGCTTTGGAAACTATCTTCTTAAAATCATCAATCAGTTCTGTTGGAGAAAGAATACGCATTTCTCCAACGAACTGGAACAACCATCCCCAAAAAGTCGGGCTGACTCTTACCCTCACGCTTGCCACGCAAGTGTGTTCTCCGGTACGGATCATCTGAATTCCCTCACCGAACTTATCGTATACCGACGTAATTAACTTGTCGTCAAACTCAAGAGTAATATCCTTCAGTTCGCCGTTATACATCTTGAACGTCTGCTCGGTATATTCTCCGACATTTATCTTTTCTTTTGCCTGTTCACTTATCGGCTCATCTTCTTTTATCTCAATTCGCTCCATGCGATCCACGCGATAAGTCGTTACCTTATCATATCTCGAATCATAACTAAGCACATAGTAGTTATCCTCCAAGAAGACAAGCGCTATCGGCTCGATCACATAATGGTGTCCGTCTCTTCGATATATCTTTTCTTTGTTTTCATTCAAATCGTAATAGAGGAAGATAGCCTTGCACTGCTTCTGAATTGCTTCTTCAAGAGCAAAAATATTAAAGTAAATCTGTTCATTGCTATGCTTGCGGGTGTTGAATCGAACCAAGTTGCCGTTCAGAATTTCAGCCTGATGGCTCCCACCGAGCTGAGCGATCTTTTTGACAAGCGCTTCGGTCTTTTTCTCGGTAACGAAGCTTGCAGCTTGAACTGCATCAATCAAGAGCTTTAGTTCTGCAACGTCGAAGTCTCTGTCCTCCACATAATAGGCATTTTCATGACCGACTCTCGTCTTCATCACTTCATAGCCTCTTTCATTGAGCAACGCGATGTCACGAGCAAGCGTCTTTCTATCACAGGATACTCCCTGCTCGACCATTCTCTTTATAATTTGATTTGTCGTTGCCGGATGATCCATATCCGTTTCCTGGCGAAGAAACTCAAGCAATGTCGTTAGCTTAATTTTAGTATTAGCCATTGCAATTCCTCCTACATAAAATAAGCGCACTTATACTTATACATAATAATTATACCACAAATTCCCGAATTTTTCAATAGCAAACTGTCGGAATTTTGGGACAGTTTTAATTTTTTGGTTGATTTTGAGCAAAAAACAACCCCTCGGAATGTCCGAAGGGTTGTATCTCATTTATTATTCGTTTCCCGTTTGTTTGATCAGCAGGTCGATGACCTCTAAAATATGTTTTCTGTCTGACTCGGAAAGGCGCTCTATCCTCTCATTCAGTTCTTCGTTCTGCTTGTCTTCCTTTGCAGTAATATAATCTGCCAAGAGATAATCCGGAGTTACACCAAGCACATTGGCGATCTTAATGAAGGTCTCAAGCTTGGGAAC
>ULQK01075752.1_pt1 | contig 22701 bp, 17 predicted proteins | sample 1954371 | NCBI WGS metagenome assembly ULQK01 (sample SAMEA4835652, study PRJEB28245) | human gut metagenome | biome: gut microbiome; material: fecal sample | place: Denmark | collected 2008 | reverse complement strand
TCTCTTAAATCGTTACCTGTAGATTATGGGTATTCAAAAATTATTTTTTTATCGATAAAAGTATGATGATTTATGATTTTTTAATGAGAAAAAGTACTATCACTCTTGTTACTCGACCTAGAAGGTTTGGAAAAACAATCAACATCTCAATGATGTCTTCATTCTTTGATATTACTAAAGATTCTAAAGAAATATTCAAAGATACAAAAATTGTTGAAACAGAGTATATATCAGAAATGAATCAATATCCTACAATCTTCATTTCGTTTGCGAATGCGAAGAATGATAAATGGAATGTTGTAAAGGAAATCAAATTACAACTGCGTAAAGAATATGATCGATATGCTCATGTATTTGAACAAAAAATGACTGTATTTGAACAAAATGAATATGAATCTCTTGTACAAGGGTTAATGACAAAAAATGATGGGATTCTAGATAATATTATCGATGCACTTTCTTTTTTGATGGAACGATTAGAGAAATACTACCACAAAAAAGTAATGGTATTCATAGATGAATATGACACACCTTTTATCGAAGCTCATGTTGGAGGATATTATGAAGAGTTGCGAGGGGGATTATCTTCTTTGCTTCATAATGCATTAAAGACATCTACGAGCCTACATTATGCAATGATGACTGGTATTCAAAGAGTGGCGAAAGAGAACATCTTCAGCGATTTGAATAATTTGGTTGTATGTACAGTAAAAGATCCAGAATATTCTAAATACTTTGGCTTTACAGAAGAAGAAACGAAGCAAACATTAGAGTATTATGATTTATCACTCAATGATGAAGTGAAATCTATGTATGATGGATATCATTTTGGAGAACATGATATCTATAATCCATGGTCTATCTTGAATTATGCTTCTAGAAAAGTATTAGAGCCTTATTGGGTGAATACGAGCAGTAATACAATGATTAAAAAAGCAATATCTAGCAGTGATGAAGCTTTTGAGAGAGGATATGAGGAGCTTATTCGAAATGGTAAACTCGAAATCACTGTAAAAATGGATACGAGCTTTTTTGAAGTAAACAATACAGAAAACTTGTGGGGTCTTTTGGTTAATGCTGGATATCTAACATTACACAAAACAATATCTATTCAAGATAGCCTGTATATCATAAAAATTCCTAATCAAGAAGTTCAATTAGAGTTTAGAAAACTTACAGCCTATCATTTGAAAGCGACTGAAACAGATTTGACAGTACTATTTAATTCATTAAAACGTTGCAAAAAAGAAGATTTTGAAGACAGATATCGAAAGATTTTACTCACATTACCTTCTTATCATGATTTGAAAGATGAAAATAGTTATCACATGATGTTGCTTGGAATGTGTGCCTGGCTTTCTAATGAGTATGAAGTAATCAGTAATCGAGAAGTAGGAAAGGGAAGATGTGATATCATACTAAAATCCAAGAAAAATCAAATATCATATATTCTAGAATTTAAATATACAAATGATAGTTCAGTTGATTTGAAACAACTCGAAAAATCAGCAATAGATCAAATTAACAGTAGAAGATATGATAGTGAATTAAGCGGAACAGTGATTCGCATAGGATTAGCACATTATCAAAAAAATGTAGAAATTGAATGGCAATAAGAATATCGGATATTATTTCTGATATTCTTTTTTCTATGAAAAAGAGCTGTAACGCTTAAGTGTTCGTTACAGCCTTTCACAAGTATTTTCCAATTTTACTATTCTTATTCTGTTTGATTTCTTCCACAGTTCCCGTCGCAATAATATCTCCACCAAGTTGACCGCCCTCAGGACCCATATCAATAATGTAATCAGAATTTCTAATAACATCTAAGTCATGTTCAATCACAATAATAGTCGCTTTTTGATGAATTAAAGTATCAAATACACGAAGTAGTGTTTCTACATCTAATGGATGTAATCCAATAGAAGGTTCATCAAAGATAAAGATACTGCCATCTTGTACTTTTCCTATTTCTGATGCCAGTTTTAATCTTTGTGCTTCTCCACCAGATAAGGCAGGTGTTGCTTCACCAAGAGTCAAATAACCAATTCCTAAATCTACTAGAACCTGTAGTTTCTCTTTAATCTTCTTACTTTCTTTAAATACATCTAAAGCTTCTAAGATAGTAAGAGACATCACATCCTTAATAGAATAACCATGGTACATTATAGAATCCACATCATTGCTGTAACGTGTTCCATCACAATGTTCACAAGTCATTTCTATATCTGGAAGAAACTGTATATCCATAGAAATAGTACTAGTACCTTCACATACAGGACATCTTAACTTACCTGTATTATAAGAAAAATCACCTGCACTATATTGATCACTTAATCTTCCATACAACCTTCTTAAATGATCAAATACACCAGAATAAGTTGCGACAGTACTTCTGACATTATTTCCAATAGGGGACGCATCAATCAAATCAATCTTATTGACCCATGATGCATCCAATTCTTTTATATGTTGAGGAAGTGCTTCATGATTTAATGAAGCCTTTATAGCAGGATATAAAGATTCAAGAATCAATGTTGTCTTACCACTTCCAGACATACCAGTAATTGCAGTAAGAACTCCTTTAGGAATAGAAATATCAAGTGGTTTGACAGTATGTATTGTATCTGTCTTAAGTCTTAAAAAGCCTTCATTAAAAATCTCTTTCTTATTTCTTACAAGAGTTTGATGTAAATCATTGAGATAAGGTCCAATGATAGAATTCTTATTCTGAATGATTTCATCAATAGTACCCTGACTAATTATAGAACCACCATTCTTACCTGCTTCAGGCCCTATTTCAATCATATAATCTGCTTCTTTAAGAATTCTTGTATCATGATCGACCAAAACAATGGAGTTCCCATCCTTGATCAACTCTTTCATAATCGCAATCAAGCCATCTACATTGGCTGGGTGTAATCCAATAGAAGGTTCATCAAGAACATAAAGAACACCTGTCGTTCTATTTTTTACAGTACGTGCAAGCTGTACTCTTTGTAGTTCACCTGTTGATAATGTAGAAGAAGCACGATCAAGAGTCAGATAACCGAGTCCTAAAGATAGCAATGCATTCGCATTAATCATAAATTCTTCAAGAATAGTAGAACCCATTTCTTTCACATTATCATTAAGAGTATTGATTACCTGTGGAAGCCATGCAGTTAAATCCTTTAAACTCATCGTACATACTTCAGTTAAAGTCTTACCACCTAGCAATGTAGAATTCGCACGTGCATTAATACGAGAGCCATGACAAGTCGGGCATGTCTCTTCCTTAAGGAATTTACTGACACGCTTCATATTCTTTTCATTCTTGACCTTCTTTAATGCATTCAAGACAGTTGCTTTGGCACTATAGTAAGTAAAATCTAATTCTCCTGCTTCCACGCTCTCTTTATTCTTAGGACGATAGAAAATATGTTTTTTTACCATTGGTCCATCATATACAATATGCTTCTCTTCTTCTGTTAATTCTTCAAAAGGAACATCAGTACGCACACCCATGGCGCGACAGACATCTTTCATCAATGACCACATGAGTGTATTCCATGGTGCTACGGCTCCTTCATCAATAGTTAGATGAGGATCAGGAATCAAAGAATCGATATTAATTGTCTGTACAATACCAGTGCCCTGACAATCAGGACATGCGCCTTGTGAATTAAAGGCATACTCCTGAGCACTTAAGCCATTAAATCTTTCATGGCAGATTGGACACTCAATCATTTCACCTCTTGCTACATTTATACTCGCAGGTACTCTATGTCCGTTAGGACATAAATAATCTCCACAACGTGAAAATAATAAGCGAATAGAATTCAATAATTCTGTCTGTGTTCCAAAGGTAGAACGAATGCCTGGTATATTAGGTCTTTGATGTAATGCTAGAGTACTAGGAACATATCTAATAGAATCTACTTTGGCTTTTTCTCCCTGAGAGATTCGTCTTCTTGTATAAGTAGATAATGCTTCTAGATATCTTCTAGAACCTTCAGCATAAATGACTCCTAATGCTAAAGAAGACTTGCCACTTCCTGATACACCAGAAATAGCGACAATCTTATTTAGAGGAATATCAACGTCAATATTTTTTAAGTTATGTACCTTTGCGCCTCTTATTTCCATATGATCAATCATACAAAATCCTCCACATAATATAAAAAACTAGCTATCTCTAGCTAGTTCGTCTTAATTAATGGTGCGGCCGATGAGATTTGAACTCACACAGACGTACGTCCACAAGTCCCTCAAACTTGCGTGTCTACCATTCCACCACGGCCGCAACTTTGTGCAACTTAAATTATACTTGAGTTGCACATAGAATTCAACTATTTTTTAAGAAGATTATAGAGAGACTGAGCGTAGATAGCAGCTGCAGTTAATAAATCATCTAATGAAATTAATTCATTTTCTTCATGCATATGATGGTTTTTACCAGGGAATTCACAACCAAAAGCAACACAGTTAGGCATTTCTTTTGCATAAGTTCCACCACCGATAGTCTGAGGACCATGTTCATGATCATTTGTGAACTGTACATATGATTCATGAAGCTTCTGAACTAATTCACTGTTAGGATCTACATATAATGCAGGACCAATATCATGTTCTTCACTCAAGCCATACTTATTAACAGCTTCATCTACATTCTTAACAAGTTCATCATTGTCTGAGTCATGAGGAAGACGTAAATCAAGAGTTAATGAACCTTCATTATTTTCATAATTTAAGATACCAAGGTTAACAGTTAAAGCACCCATTTCACCAGTAAATGCGACATTGAACTTTTCACCTAAATAATCATTATATAAATATTCATCAACGAATTTTGCGTAGCTATTATCAGTCACACTTGCAATATAATGACATAAGTTACTTGCAGCATTATTACCTAACTGAGGCTGAGATGCATGGGCACTCTTACCTTTTAAGAATAAGTGTGTGTTACCATCTACAACTTCTAAAGAACCCTTGAAGTTATTTTCTTTTAAGAATGCATTATATGATTCTTCATAGTCAGTACCCTTTAATACAGCTTTAGCCTGATCTGGTACGATATTCACTACACGTCCTGAATGAATAGAAATTACCTTATCATCATCTGTTTTACCCTTGATGATGAAATGACAGTTACCTTTTTCACCATATACTACAGGGAAATCAGCATCTGGAGTAAATCCCATCTTTGGATATGGACGATGCTGGAAATAGTAATGCATACAGCGAGAACCATTTTCTTCATTACATCCAAAAATGATACGAACTTTCATCTTCTTTTCAAAATCAAGTTCATTCACAATCTTAGCAGCATAATAAGCGGCAATTAAAGGTCCCTTATCATCAGCAACACCACGACCATAAAGTGTATCTCCATCAAGAGTCATATCATATTCTGGATAATCCCATTCCTGACCTTCAGTAGGTACAACATCTAAGTGTCCAAGAATACCAAAACAGTCTTCTCCTTCACCAATATCAATAGAACCAGCATATCCATCACAATCATCAGTAACAAATCCATCTCTTTGACCAATAGAAAGCATTAAATCAAGCGCTTTACGGTTGTTTTCACCAAATGGCTGATTTTCTTTTGCAGTAGATTTATCAAGAGTTGAAGGGATTAGACATAAGTCCTTTAAATCTTTCAGCATTTCATCTTTATGCTTTAATACTTCTTCTTTAAAATCAATCATCTTATTCACCTCAGTGACTATTATATACAATTTCTGTAGTATTTGAAACACACATACTGCACCTTTTTGTAACGTTCTTTCAAGAGTTGTGCTAATATAGTAAAAAGGGGGCAAAAGAATATGGAGAATAAGGACATACAATTTCATATTACAGTTAAAGGTATTGTGATTTATGAAGGTAAGACATTAATCTTAAAACGTGTCAGACCTTCATCAGATGGACTTGGTTATTGGGAATTACCAGGTGGGGGATTAGAATATGGGGAAGATCCTCACCAGGCGTTAGTAAGAGAATTAAAGGAAGAAACAGGATTAGATATTGAAATCATTAAGCCAGTTTATACATTTACGGCTATTAGACCACACTATCAGACAGTGGGTATTGGTTTTTTGTGTATTCCTACAAATGATCAGGTTAAGATTTCATTTGAGCATACAGATTATAAGTTTGTGGATGAAGATGAATTAGAGAAGACACTTGATCCACATATCTTTAATGATATTAAGAAAACAATCGAAGAATATAACCAGATAAGAGAATACAATGAACTAAAAAGAGAAGCGAACTAACGCTTCTCTTATTTTATATAGATCTTTTCAACTTCACAGATATACATTGTATGAAAATCTTTATTAGGATAGTTCTTATCCACAAGTGTTTCATCTAAGAAACATTCAGGCTTGATTGTATCTTCATAGAGTTTCTTTCCCACAACGACAATGTCTGCTTCTTCAAATGTAGGGAAATCTTCAATAAATGTAGGTGTTAAATCAGTCTTCGCAATCTTATCTCCATCACGTCCAGACTCTCTACCAAGTATTGTTAAATCTTTCATATGTTCTCCATTAAAGAATGAAAGAGTCATTTGATCATTAGAATCTATAAATTCTTTTGTATAACGCTGTGGTCTTACAAAACAAGTCATCACTGGCTTATTCCATAATGTACCCATCTCGCCCCATGAAATAGTCATAGTATTAAATGCGTCTTTATTACCTGCACTAAGTAGTGCCCATTCCTTATTCAATTTATTGAATATTTTTAAATCAAATGTATTTACATCTACTTCTTTAAACATAGTCATTACCTCCGTTTTTATATTATAAACTTATGCCACTATTTAATCAAATTTGTGCTTGTCAAACAATAGGTTATTTGATAAACTACAACTGTATTATACGACTGACGGAAGTGGAATTAACCACATGGAGTATAATTTCTTGAAGAGCCGACCGTCTGGGCAACGTCCTGGACTTAGTAGGCTCTTTTTTTGTTTTTTTAAAAAAATGGAAGCATGCAGGTACCGGATTAGTATATAATTGTTTTGAAAGAAAATAACCTGAAAGAGAGGAAAAACAAAAAAATGTTAACAGACGTAGAAATTGCACAGAGTACAGTCATGGAACCAATTAAAAATGTGGCTGAAAAGATTGGACTGACTGAAGATGATTTAGAATTATATGGTAAATATAAAGCAAAAATCTCTTTAGAAACTATCAAGAAAGTTGAAAATAATCCAGATGGTAAATTAATTCTTGTAACTGCAATTAACCCAACACCTGCAGGTGAAGGTAAGACAACTACAATGATTGGTTTATCACAGGCATTACATCAGTTAGGTAAGAAATCTATCGTTGCAATGCGTGAACCAAGTTTAGGTCCTTGCTTTGGTATTAAAGGTGGTGCAGCTGGTGGAGGATATGCTCAGGTTGTTCCTATGGAAGATATCAACCTTCATTTTACAGGTGATATTCATGCCATCACTTCAGCAAATAACTTGATTGCGGCAATGCTAGATAACTCTATTCAGCAAGGTAACCCTTTGAATATTGATACTAGACAGATTGTATGGAAGAGAGTTGTTGACTTAAACGATCGTGCTTTAAGACATATTGTTGTTGGTTTAGGCGGTAAACCAAATGGTGTTCCTCGTGAAGATGGTTTTGATATTAGTGTGGCAAGTGAAGTAATGGGTATCTTATGTTTATCTACTTCTCTTGAAGATTTAAAGGCAAGAGCTGCAAGAATGATTGTTGCTTATAATTATGATGGTGAACCAGTCACTGTTGATGATATTCATGCAACTGGTGCTGTAACTTTATTATTAAAGGATGCTATCAAGCCTAACCTTGTACAGACTTTAGATCATACTCCAGTATTTGTACATGGTGGTCCATTCGCCAATATCGCTCATGGATGTAACTCAGTTATGGCTACAAAGCTTGCTATGAAACTTGGTGATTATGCTATTACTGAAGCAGGGTTTGGTGCTGATTTAGGGGCTGAAAAGTTCTTAGATATCAAGTGTCGTCAGGCTGGATTAAATCCAGATGCAGTTGTCATTGTTGCGACTGTTCGTGCATTAAAGATGCATGGTGGTGTCAATAAGAAGGAATTAGGTACTGAAAACCTTGAAGCATTAAAGAAGGGTATTGGTAACTTAACTAAACATATTGAAAATATCAAGAAGTTTGGTTTACCTTGTATCGTTGCTATTAACGCTTTCCCTACAGATACAGAAGCTGAATTAAAGCTATTAGATGATATGTGTAAGGAATTAAATGTTGAAGTATCTATTTCTGAAGTATGGGCTAAGGGTGGCGAAGGAGGCATTGATCTTGCTAACAAGCTATTAAATATCCTTGATACTAAAGAATCTCATTATGCACCGATTTATTCATTGGATATGCCTATTGATGAAAAGATCAAGACAATCGCCAAAGAAATTTATGGTGCAGATGATGTTGTCTTCACTAAGAAGGCAGCTAATAAGATCAAGAAGTTCACTGCTCAGGGCTTAGGTGATTTACCAATCTGTGTTGCGAAAACTCAGTATTCTTTATCAGATGATGCGACTTTACTTGGACGCCCTGAAGGATTCAAGGTAACAATCAATGACTTGATTCCAAATACTGGTTCTGGATTCTTAGTTGCTATTTCTGGAAATATTATGCGTATGCCAGGTTTACCAAAAGTACCAGCTGCCAATAATATGGACATTGATGAAGAAGGTAAGATTACCGGTTTATTCTAATAATTGAGGTCAAGTTTAGGTGAAAGGCCTCTGAGCACCTAGATCATGAAAGTCATAATGAAAATAATGGAGGACTGAAATGAAAGCTGCAGTAATTATGGGTTCTGCCTCTGATGAAGCAAAGGTAGAAAAAGGAATTGCTATATTAAAAGAATATGGCGTAGATGTTGAAGTACGTGCTTTATCTGCACACCGTGCACATCGTGCATTGAGTGAATTTGTAGAAGAATGCAACAACAATGGAACAGATGTTATTTTAACAGCTGCTGGTATGGCTGCTGCCTTACCTGGTGTCGTTGCTTCTATGACAGTGTTACCAGTTATTGGTATTCCAATTAAAGGTGCAAGTTTAGATGGAATGGATGCCTTATTATCAATTGTCCAGATGCCTTCTGGTATTCCAGTTGCAACAGTTGCAATTGATGGTGCTAAGAATGCTGCTTGGTTAGCACTTGAAATCATGGCAATCAAATATCCAGAATTAAGTGAAAAATTAAAGAACAACCGTCAGGCTATGGAAAAAGCCTGCTTAAATACAAACAACGAAATTTCAGAAAAATATAGATAAGAGGAGAAAACAACAATGGAAAAGAAAGAATTAATGTACGAAGGAAAAGCTAAGGAAATTTTTGCAACTGATAACGAAGATGTTATCTTAATGCATTATAAAGATGATGCAACTGCAGGTAATGGTGTAAAACATGATCAGTTTGCTGGTAAGGGTGTATTAAACCACACTATTTCAGGTATTATCTTTGATATGTTAGAAGAAGCAGGTATCAAGACTCATATGATTGAAAAGTTAAATGATACTGATGATTTAGTTAAGAAAGTAGAAATCTTCCCACTAGAAGTTATTGTACGTAATATTACAACAGGTTCTTTCTGTAAGAGACTTGGTGCTAAGGAAGGTGTTGTTTTAGCAGAACCAATTTTTGAAATTAGTTATAAGAATGATGAATATGGTGATCCATTAATCAATGAAGACCATGCTGTTGCTTTAGGTCTTTGCACTAGAGATGAATATAACACTATCAAATCTGAAACATTAAAGATCAACGAATTACTTAAGGCTTTCTTCTTAAGATTAAACTTAAAGCTAGTAGATTTCAAAATCGAATTTGGTAAGACAAAAGAAGGCGAAATCGTATTAGCGGATGAAATCTCACCAGATTCTTGCCGTTTATGGGATGTAGATACTAACAAGAAGTATGACAAAGACGTATTCAGACAGGATATCGGTGATTTAATTGAAACTTATAAAGCAGTTCTTGCAAGAATGGAAAAATAATAGATAAAAGGATGAAGAAACATGGATTATAAAAAAGCTGGAGTAGACATTGAAGCAGGTTATAAGTCAGTAGAATTAATGAAGAAGCATGTTAAAGCGACTATGAGACCAGAAGTACTTGGTGGAATTGGTGGTTTTGCTGGTGCTTTTGATTTAAGCAAGATCAAGGATATGGAAGAACCAGTTCTTTTATCTGGTACTGATGGCTGTGGTACAAAAGTAAAACTTGCTTTTGTAATGGATAAACACGATACAATTGGTATTGATGCAGTTGCAATGTGTGTGAATGATATTGCTTGTTCAGGTGGAGAACCTCTATTCTTCCTTGATTACATTGCATGTGGTAAGAATTATCCTGAAAAGATTGCGACTATCGTTAAGGGTGTTGCTGAAGGATGTATTCAGTCTGAATGTGCCCTTGTTGGTGGTGAAACTGCAGAACATCCAGGTTTAATGCCTGTTGATGATTATGATTTAGCTGGTTTTGCAGTAGGTGTTGTAGATAAGAAAGATATCATTGATGGTTCTACAATCAAGCCTGGTGATGCTTTAGTTGGTATTGCATCTACTGGTGTACATAGTAATGGATTCTCTTTAGTACGTAGCGTATTTGAAATGACTAAAGAATCTTTAGATACATATTATGATGAATTAGGTACTACTTTAGGTGAAGCATTAATTGCTCCTACTAAGATTTATGTAAAAGCATTAAAGAGTGTAAAGAATGCTGGTATCAAGGTTAAAGGATGCAGCCATATTACTGGTGGAGGATTCTATGAAAACCTTCCTAGAATGTTACCTGATGGTGTAAAGGCTGTTGTTAAGAAGGACAGCTATAAAGTACCTCCTATCTTTGGCTTAATTGCAAAAGCAGGAAACGTTGAAGAAAAGATGATGTATAACACATTCAACATGGGATTAGGTATGGTTCTTGCTGTTGATCCTGCAGATGTTGAAAAGACTATCGAAGCAATTAATGCTGCTGGCTATGAAAGCTATGAAGTAGGTTATATTGCTGAAGGTGAAAAGGGAGCAGAATTATGCTAAACATAGCTGTATGCGTATCTGGTGGTGGAACTGATCTTCAGTCCATCATCGATGCGTGTGAAGCCGGAAAAATCAATGGACAGATCCGTCTGGTTATTTCTAACCGTAAGAAGGCTTACGGTTTAGAAAGAGCCCGTCTTCATGGTATTCAGGCAGAATGGATCAAGGATGAAGATGAGATCTTAAAGAGATTTGAAGAAGAAAAGATTGATGTTGTTGTATTAGCAGGTTATCTTGCTATTGTTGGAGATAAGCTGATTGAACAATATAAGAATCGTATTATTAATATTCATCCCTCACTTATTCCATCTTTCTGTGGTCCTGGATTCTATGGAATGCATGTCCATGAGGCGGTGTTTAAAAGAGGTGTGAAGGTGTCAGGTGCAACTGTTCATTTCGTTACTGGAGAAGTGGATGGTGGGCCAATCATCTTACAAAGAGCGGTTGATATTTCAGACTTAGAGACTCCTGAAGACATTCAGGCACGTGTCTTAGAAATCGAACATGAAATCTTACCAGAAGCTGTTGCTTTATATTGTGAAGGACGTGTTTCTGTAGAAAATGAAAGGGTGAAGATCAGTTGAAAAGAGCGTTAGTATCAGTTACAAATAAAGAAGGTATTGTTGAATTTGCGAAAGGTCTTGAAGAATTAGGATTTGAAGTTGTTTCTACTGGTGGAACATATAAGAAACTATTAGAAGCAGGTGTAAAAGCTATTGAAATCGATGATGTAACAGGTTTCCCTGAAATTCTTGATGGAAGAGTTAAGACACTTCATCCAAAAGTACATGGTGGTATTCTATTTAGAAGAGATGTAGAAGAACATGTCAAGACTGTAGAAGAAATGGGTATTACACCTATTGATCTTGTTTGTTGTAATCTCTATGAGTTTGAAAAAGCGCTTAAGGCTGGTAAGCCAATGGCTGAAATGATTGAAAACATTGATATCGGTGGACCTTCAATGATCCGTTCTGCTGCTAAGAACTTCAAGGATGTATTGATTGTTACTGATCCAAAAGATTATGATGCTGTATTAGAAGCTATTAGAGAAGATAAGACTGATTTTGAATTCAGAATGAATCTTGCTTATAAGGCTTATAGCTTAACAGGCAGCTATGATGCAATGATTTCTCGTTATTTCGCTGATCAGGTCCATGATGAATTCCCTGATATCTTAAATATTTCATTAAAGAAGACAGATCACTTGCGTTATGGTGAAAACTCTCAGCAGAGTGCAAATGCCTACGTTGATCCATATGTTCAGCATTCTTTATTAGATTATGAACAGTTACATGGTAAAGAAATTTCTTTCAATAACGTGAATGATTTATATGGTGCAGTTGCCTGCGTAAGAGAATTTGGTGATCAGTTAGTGACTGTTGCAATTAAGCATTCAACACCTTGTGGAGTGGCTATTGGTAAGACTGGTTATGAATCTTATAAGCGTGCTTATGAAGGAGATCCAACTTCTATCTTTGGTGGAATCATCGCTGTAAACTATAAAATTGATAAGGAAACTGCTTTAGAAATGAAGAAGACTTTCTTAGAAATCATTGCAGCACCTGATTTTGATGATGATGCTTTAGAAGTATTAGAAAAGAAGAAGAACTTACGTTTATTAAAGCTTAAGAATCTTGATGCACGTGATGCTAAGTATGATATTAAGTATCTTGAAGGTAAAGCACTTGTTCAGGAATTAAATACTAAGCTTATTGATGAAATGAAAGTAGTGACTAAAAAGCAGCCAACAGAAGCTGAATTATCTGATATGGAATTTGGTTTAAAGGTTGTTAAATATGTTAAGTCTAATGCGATTGTATTAGTGAAAGACGGATGTACTTTAGCTGTTGGTGGAGGACAGACTTCACGTATCTGGGCATTAGAAAATGCAATTCATAATAATCCTGATAAGGATTTCCATGGTGCTGTATTAGCAAGTGATGCTTTCTTCCCATTTAGTGATTGTGCACAGGTGGCTGATGAAGCAGGTATTAAGGCTATTGTACAGCCTGGTGGATCAGTTCGTGATCAGGAGTCTATTGACTATTGTGATGAACATGATATGACAATGGTATTCAATGGTTATAGACATTTTAGACACTAAGGAGGCGTTCTATGAAGGTTCTTGTTATTGGTAGTGGTGGAAGAGAACATGCAATTGCCTGGAAATTAAAACAGAGTAAACATGTTACTGAATTATATGCTATTCCTGGTAATCCTGGTATGGATGCTGTATGTATTCCAGGTAGTGTAGAAGATATGCCTTTTATCTTAAAGACTGTTGAAGAAAAGGGTATTGATTTAACTGTTATTGGTCCTGAAGTACCATTATGTATGGGACTTGCTGACTATTTAGAAGAAAGAGGACACAAAGTATTTGGTCCTAGAAAAGAATCAGCTATTCTTGAAGGTTCTAAAGCCTTCTCTAAGGATTTCATGAAAAAGCACAATATTCCTACTGCAAAGTATGAAGAAGTGACTGATTATGAATCAGCTGTTAAAGCATTAGATGCTTTTGATCTTCCTGTTGTTGTTAAGGCTGATGGTCTTGCAGCAGGTAAGGGTGTAGTCATCTGTGAAACAAAGCAGCAGGCTAAAGAAGAACTTAAAGTGATGCTTGATGGCAGTGCTTTTGGTGATGCTGGTAAGAAGGTTGTTTTAGAAGAATTCTTAACTGGTTTTGAATGTTCTCTATTATGCTTTGTAGACCATGATACAATCGTACCTATGGTATCTGCAAAAGACCATAAACAGATTTATGATAATAATGAAGGTCCAAATACTGGCGGTATGGGTACAGTATCACCTAACCCATTTTTACCTGAAGGTATGGAAGGGACTTTCAAAGAAAAGATTCTTGACCCATTCATGAAAGGCTTACATGAAGATCATATGGATTATCGTGGTGTTGTCTTTATTGGATTAATGATCAAGGATCAGGATGTAAAGGTATTAGAATTCAATGTTCGTTTTGGTGATCCTGAAACTCAGGTTATCTTAATGAGACTTGAAAGTGATTTATATGAAGTGATGTATGGATGCGCTACAAATACATTAAAAGATGTAGATGTTAAGTGGAAAGATGAACAGGCAACATGTGTTGTTCTTGCAAGTGGAGGCTATCCTGGATCTTATGAAAAGGGTAAAGTCATTACTGGTTTAGATCATCTTCCAGAAGATATCGTTGTCTTCCATGCAGGTACTAAACGTAATGAAAACAATGAAATCGTCACAAATGGTGGACGTGTATTAAATGTTTGTGCATTAGGACATGATCTTGAAGAAACAAGAAAGAAAGTCTATGATGCAATTGAAAACATTCATTTTGATGGCATGTATATGCGTAAAGATATTGGCTTACATTAGGAGGATAACATGGCTAAAGTTTATCGCGTTTATGTAGAAAAAAGAAAAGAAAATGCGGTTGAAGCAGACTCTATCAAACATGATTTGATGACAAGACTTGGTTTAACTGACGTTTCTAACTTAACAGTTGTCAACCGTTATGATCTTCAGGGTATTACTGAAGAAGTATTAGAAGAAGGTATTCCTACTATTCTTTCTGAGCCAATGGTAGATGAAGTATATCGTGAAGAATATGCAATTCCAGAAGGAGCTGTAAGTTTTGCGATTGAATATCTTCCAGGACAGTATGATGCTAGGGCAGATGCCTGTGAACAGTGCTTCCAGTTATTAACTGGTGAAAAAGGCGTTAAGGTTAAATGTGCAAAGCTTATTGTAATCGAAGGTATTTCTAGTGATGAATTACCATCAATTAAACATTATTTAATTAACCCTGTTGATTCTAGAGAAGCGTCTTTAGAAAAGCCAGTAGATTTGAATGATGCTGTTGTTGAAATTAAGAAGGTTCCAGTGATTGAAGGATTTATTGGTTTCACTGATGAAGAAGTTGAAGCATTACTTGAAAAGATGAGTCTTGCAATGAACTTCGATGACTTAAAAGTAACTCAGAATTATTTCAGAGATGTAGAAAAGAGAGATCCTACAGAAACTGAAATCAGAGTATTAGATACTTACTGGTCAGACCATTGTCGTCATACTACATTTGCGACAGTTATTACTGATATTGATATCGCAAGTGGTGCATTTAAAGAAATCTTAGAAAAAGATGTAGAAAAATATAAAGCAAGCCGTCATCTTATTTATGGTGTAGATACAAAGAGACCACTTACTTTAATGGATCTTGCAACTATTTCTATGAAAGAACTTAGAAAACGTGGCTATTTGGATGATATGGAAGTATCTGAAGAAATCAATGCCTGCTCAGTTCGTTTAAAGGTTCATACAACTGATGGTGATGAAGATTGGTTATTAATGTTCAAGAATGAAACACATAACCATCCAACTGAAATTGAACCATTTGGTGGTGCTGCTACATGTTTAGGTGGTGCAATCCGTGACCCATTATCAGGTCGTGCTTATGTTTACCAGTCAATGCGTATTACTGGTGCAGGTGATCCTCGTCAGAAATTAGAAGATACACTTCCTGGTAAATTACCACAGAGAAAGATCTGTGAAGAAGCCGCTCATGGTTTCTCTTCTTATGGTAACCAGATTGGTTTAACAACTGGTTTTGTACATGAAGTATATGATCAGGGTTATGTTGCTAAGAGAATGGAATTAGGTGCTGTAGTTGCAGCTGCACCAGAAGAACAGGTTAAGAGATTAATTCCTGAAAATGGACAGATTGTCTTATTAATTGGTGGACGTACTGGTCGTGATGGTATCGGTGGTGCCACTGGTTCTTCTAAGAAACATGAATTAAAGACAACTGAAACTGCTGGTGCTGAAGTACAGAAAGGTAACCCAGTTGAAGAAAGAAAGATTCAGAGATTATTTAGAAATAAAGAATTCTCTAAGAAGATTGTAAGATGTAATGACTTTGGTGCTGGAGGTGTCAGCGTTGCAGTTGGTGAATTAGCACCTGGTCTTGATATTAACTTAGATGCAGTATTAAAAAAATATGAAGGTTTAAATGGTACTGAACTTGCAATTAGTGAATCACAGGAACGTATGGCTATTGTCATCAATGAATGTGATAAAGACTTCTGTATCCAGGCTGCTCATGATGAAAACCTTGAAGTTGTACAGGTGGCAACAGTTACAGATAAGAACCGTTTAACTATGAAATATATGGGAGATACTATTGTAGATATCTCTAGAGACTTCTTAGATGAAGCAGGAGCTAAGCGTTATCAGGATATCCATGTAGAATTACCTGATTTTGATAAAGCACCATTCAATCCAGAAGCAAAAGAAAACTTTACTGAAACAACTAAAGAAGTATTATCACGTTTATCTACAGCTTCTCAGAAGGGCTTAGTAGAACGTTTTGACTCTTCTATCGGTAATGGTACTGTTCTTTCACCATTTGGTGGTAAGACTTACCGTACAGAAACTGAAGGTATGGCTGCATTAATTCCAGTATTAGGAAAAGAAACAACTACATGTTCATTAATGAGTTATGGTTATAGCCCACTTATTTCTGAATGGTCACCATATCATGGTGCAATCAATGCAGTTGTAGAATCTGTCGCAAAGATCATCGCAATGGGTGGTACATGGCATACAATCCGTTTCTCATTCCAGGAATTCTTTGAAAAGTTATTAAATGATCCTAAGAGATGGGGTAAACCATTTAGTGCATTACTTGGTGCTTATCGTGCTCAGGAAGAGTTATTATTACCTTCAATTGGTGGTAAGGATTCTATGTCAGGTTCATTTGAAGACTTAGATGTTCCTCCAACATTAGTATCATTCGCAATTACTGGTGGAGATGTACATAAAGTCATCACTCCTGAATTAAAAGAAGCAGGACATGTATTAGTCGAATTCATGCTTCCAAAGGATGAATTCCATGTATTTGACTTTGAAGCTTTAAGAAAGCAGTTTGATGCTGTAGAAGCATTGATTCAGTCTGGAAAGGCTTATTCAGCTTATACAGTTAAAGACGGTGGTTTAGTTGAAGCTGTTTATAAGATGGCATTTGGTAATGAAATTGGTGTCGCATTCGATGATGCTTTAACACTTAATGACTTAGTTGAAAAGAACTTTGGACATATCATTGTGGAAGTAGACAACGCAGAAGTTGTTGCAGGATATGAAAATGTTCGTATTATTGCTTCTACAAATGAAGAAAAGGCTGTATCATATAAGGGTGAGAAAGTGACACTTGATGATGCATATGAAATCAACTGTGCACCATTAGAATCTGTATATCCTACTACAGCAAAAGCACCTACTACAGAAGTACGTACTGGTGACTGCAATGAAAGAGGCAAGATGTTTGCTTCTAAGAAGTATGATGAAGTCAATGTTGTTATTCCTGTATTCCCAGGAACTAACTGTGAATTTGATTCTAAACGTGCATTTGAAAAAGCAGGTGCAAAGGTTCAGCTTGTTCTTATTAGAAATAAGACAGAAGAAGATATTAAGAAGTCTGTTGATGAATTAGAAGAAGCAATCCATAATGCACAGATCATGATGCTACCAGGTGGTTTCTCAGCTGGTGATGAACCTGAAGGTTCAGGTAAGTTCATTGCAACTGTATTACGTAACCCAAGATTAAAGGCTGCAATCGATGATTTATTAGATAATCGTGAAGGCTTAATGATTGGTATCTGTAATGGATTCCAGGCATTGGTAAAACTTGGTTTACTTCCTCATGGACATATTAAGGATATGAGCAAAGATGATCCTACTCTAACATTCAATACAATTGGACGCCACTTATCTCAGATGGTGACTACAAGAGTATCTAGCGTGAAGTCTCCATGGCTTGCTAATGTAGAGTTAGGTGATGAACATATTATCCCTATTTCTCATGGTGAAGGACGTTTCGTTGCACCTAAGGAAGTACTTGATCAGTTAATTGATAATGGTCAGGTAGCATTCCAGTATGTTGATTCAAATGGAAATGTTACTATGGAATCTCCATATAACCCTAATGGTTCTATGTATGGTATTGAAGGTATCGTTTCTGAAGATGGTAGAGTATTAGGTAAGATGGGTCATTCTGAACGTCAGGGTGAAAACAGAGACCTTAACATCTACGGTGAAATGGATCAGAAGTTATTTGAAGCCGGCGTGAAGTATTTTAAAGGAGAATAACGAATGGATAAATTAGAATTTGAAAGTATGACACTCTGTCCTCTAGATGGACGTTATGGCAAGATTAAAGATCAGTTAGCTGATTATTTCAGTGAATATGCACTTGTTAAGTATAGAGTGTTTGTAGAAATCCAGTGGTTGAAGTTCCAGTTGGATCACCTTCATACAGAAACTTTAGACAAGGTTGATCCTAACAAGGTAGATGATATTCTTGCGATTTCTAAAGATTTCAACTTTGATTCTTTCAAGAGAATTAAAGAAATCGAATCTGTTACAAGACATGATGTTAAGGCAGTAGAATATTTCATTGATGAAAAGCTTAAAGCTTTAGGTTATGAACATTTAGAAAGCTATGTACATATCGGATGTACTTCTGAAGATATCAACAATACATCATATGCATGTATGATTAAACATGGCTTAAAGGATGTTTGGTTACCTGCAGCTAAAGAATTTGCTTCAATGATCAATAAATTAGCAGTTGATCATAAGGATGATGCAATGCTTGCACATACTCATGGACAGCCTGCTACACCTACAACTATTGGTAAAGAATTCAAAGTCTATGCTTATCGTTTCTTTTCTAGTATTGAAAACATTGAAAATATCAAGATTAAAGCAAAATTCAATGGGGCAACTGGTAACTACAGTGCTATCTTAACAGCATTCCCTAACGAAGATTGGCCTACATTAAATAAGGAATTCGTAGAAGACTATTTAGGACTTACATTCAATCCATTAACTACTCAGATTGAATCTCATGACTATACTTGTCATATCTTAGATGGTATCCGTCATTTCAACAATGTATTGGCTGACTTAGATGTAGATATGTGGTTATATATCTCAATGGAATACTTTAAACAGATTCCTGTTAAGGGTGAAGTTGGTTCTTCAACTATGCCTCATAAGGTTAACCCAATCCGTTTTGAAAACTCTGAAGCAAACATTGATTTATCAAATAATCTATGTGTGGCTTTATCTAACAAGCTTCCTAAGTCAAGAATGCAGAGAGACTTATCAGACTCTTCAAGTCAGCGTAACTTAGGATTATGCTTCGGATATTCATTACAGGCTATTTCTGAAACAACTGGCGGTTTAGCTAAGTGTGTTGTAAATAAAGAAAAGCTTGCAAAAGACTTAAATGAAAAATGGGAAGTTCTTGCAGAACCTATCCAGACAATGTTAAGAAAATATGGTGTACCAGATGCTTATGATACACTTAAGGCCTTAACTCGTGGTAAGAATATTTCTCAGGAAGATATTCAGGCATTCGCAAAGAGCCTAGAACAGTTAAGTGATGAAGATCGTCAGACTTTATTAGATATGACACCTGCTTCATACATTGGTTTAGCTTCCAAACTTTGTGATATCGAACTTTAATCATTAAGAGACAACCTCTATGGGGGTTGTCTTCTTTCTTTTTGTAGATAGGTTTGTTATAATGTTACAAAGGCGGTGAGAATTTTGGGAGATACACGATATATATTTGCAGAATGCATCAAACAATTGATGAATCATCAGTCTCTTGATAAGATCACAGTGACTGATATTGTGGAAATGAGCGGTAAGACTAGACAGACATTTTATCGTTATTTTCGTGATAAATATGATCTTGTGAACTGGTATTTTGAAGTATTGGCGGATAAGTCTTTCTTACAGATTGGCAATAGTGAAACTTTAAGAGAAGGGCTTACTAAGAAATTTGAATTCATTTATCATGATAGAGTATTCTTTAAAGAAGCATTTAAATCTAAAGATTATAATAATGTAGAAAACTATGATTATAACTGTATTCTCACTTTCTATCAGAATATTATTAAGAGAAAACTAGGTAATAATATCCCATCAGATATAGAATTTTTATTAGAAATGTATTGTCATGGGTCTATTACTATGACTGTAGACTGGGCAACAGAAGGATATAAGCTGAAACCTGAAGAATTAGCTGATATGCTGATAGAAGCATTACCACCAAAGTTAGATGAATTGTTACGAGATCTAAAATAAGATCTCTTTTTTGCATAATAAAACTTTCATTCTAAATTCTGCATTTTTATGCTGTTTTTTATATAGTTGAAATAAAAGAGTTATAATATGGTTAGACTTGAAAAGGGTTACATGAGTAATCTATAAGAAGGGTAGACAATTATGTATAAAAATTTTTACGCTTATGATGGACAGAAGAAATACATATGAAGGGACACTCTGATCTTTTTGACAAACTTATAGTGTATCGACATGGACTATTTATTTTTAATAAATATTCTATGCCTTTTTCGCATTATTAGAAAAGTTAAAAAGACTTCTTTTTGGGACAAATCAAATAAGGAGAAAACGATTATGAACAAGAAATTAATGACTATGTTAGTCGCTTGTGCTTTATCAGTATCAGCATTATCTACAACAGCAGTATTTGCAGAAGATGCAGTAGTAACTGGAGAAACTCCAGCTGTAACTGAAACTACAACTACACCTGAAACTACACCTGCAGCTTATGAACCAGAAGTCACTTTACTTACACCTAAATGGACAGGGGATAGTGATATTGTCTTTGAAGTAGATGCTAAAGGTGGAACAGTTTACGATGGTGAAGTATATGTTTATGATGCAAATGATGCCGGATACCCAATTTTTGTTCAATCTAAAATAGAAGTAAATCAAGAAGGTAAAGGTAAGATTACATTTACTAAAGATGCATTAAAGAATGCGAAAATGTGGTATGAAGGTGATGAAGAACCTTCGGTTGCAGTAGATTGGACAAAGTATTCTAAAATTGAATTTGGCTTTGGCTTCCAATTGTATGGTCAAAATGAAGGGGAAGTTTATACTGAATGGAAGCGTATAGATGTAGAATCATCTGTAAAGGCTCCAGAAGTAACAGTAACTCCTACTACTCCAGCTAAGCCTTCTACCCCTGCAAAACCTACAGAAAATAAAGGTACAACAACAATTGCACCTAATGCATCTGCAACAAAAGATGACAAGAAAACAAATACTACAACTACTACAAAGAAAGAAGCACCAAAGACTGGTGATACTATGAATATTGCATTATATGCTTCATTATTATTAGTAAGTGCTCTAGCAGCAGTTGTATTAACTACAAAAAAGAGAATCACTGAATAATCTGTCAATTAAAGTAAGCGTAAGTAAAATTGAATATTGTGGGAAAGAAAAGACAATTGAGAAATGAAAATCAGTTGTCTTTTTTTGTAAATTTATTCACAAAGTGACAAATCCACTTATCTGTCACTTGAATGATAACACTTACAATGTTAACATGAAGTCAGAAAAGTTAATTAAAAGGAGATCGATAATCATGTATAAGTTCATGTTAAATGAAACAAGTTATCATGGAGCAGGTGCTATTAAAGCTGTTCCTGAAGAAATTAAAGCAAGAGGATTTAAGAAAGTATTTGTTGCTTCTGACCCTGATTTAGTAAAGTTTGGTGTTACTAAGAAAGTAACTGATTTATTAGATGAAGCTGGTATTGAATATGTTCTTTACAGCAACATTAAACCAAACCCAACTATTGAAAACGTACAGACTGGTGTAGCTGCATTTAAAGAAGCAGGCGCTGACTGTATCGTAGCTATCGGTGGTGGATCTTCAATGGATACATCTAAAGCAATCGGTATCATCATTACAAACCCTGAATTTGCTGATGTACGTTCATTAGAAGGTGTTGCACCAACTAAGAATCCTTGTGCTCCAATCATCGCTGTTCCTACTACTGCAGGTACTGCTGCTGAAGTTACAATCAACTATGTAATTACTGATGTTGAAAAGAAACGTAAATTCGTATGTGTAGATAATCATGACATTCCAGTAGTTGCTGTTGTTGACCCAGAAATGATGTCTTCAATGCCAAAAGGATTAACTGCTGCTACAGGTATGGATGCTTTAACTCATGCTATCGAAGGTTATATTACTAAAGGTGCTTGGGAACTTTCAGATATGTTCCATATTAAAGCTATCGAAATCATCGCTCGTTCATTAAGAGGTGCTGTTGAAAACACTGCTGAAGGACGTGAAGGTATGGCTTTAGGTCAGTATGTTGCTGGTATGGGATTCTCTAACGTAGGTTTAGGTGTTGACCATTCTATGGCTCATACATTAAGTGCTTACTATGATATGCCTCATGGTAAAGCTTGTGCAATCTTACTTCCAACAACTATGGAATACAATGCTGAATATACTGGTGAAAAGTATAAAGACATCGCTAAGGCAATGGGTGTTGAAGGTGTTGATGGTATGACTCAGGAAGAATACCGTAAAGCTGCTGTAGATGCTGTTAAGAAGTTAGGTGAAGATGTTGGTATCGAAATGACTCTTAAGGGTGTTGTTAAGGAAGAAGATATTCCTCAGTTAGCTAAGGATGCATATGCTGATGCTTGCCGTCCAGGTAACCCAAGAGATACTTCAGTTGAAGATATTGAAGCATTATATAGATCATTACTTAAATAATAATCGTTCATCGGGAGGAACATTTGTTCC
>ULQK01084078.1_pt1 | contig 22758 bp, 26 predicted proteins | sample 1954371 | NCBI WGS metagenome assembly ULQK01 (sample SAMEA4835652, study PRJEB28245) | human gut metagenome | biome: gut microbiome; material: fecal sample | place: Denmark | collected 2008 | reverse complement strand
ACAGTCCTCTTTGTTGTACTTTGTTGTTTCCCTTTCAGCAGGTTATCGCGTGTCCACGAGTTGTTATAAGTTGTACTTGTTGTTCTAGTTGTTTTCCCTATATCAGCAACTTGATCAGCAAGAAGGCGCAGCAAAGATGGCTGCTTTTCCTGAAAAAGCAGCCGCAAAAAAGTTGTTCTTTGTTGTTTCCCTTGCAGCAGGTTTGTGTCACGCGTAGCGTGTTGTCCCGGCGAAGCGTTGTAATTTATTGTACTTGTTGTTCTAGTTGTTTTCCCTCTATCAGCAAGAAACGTCTTTATACTCCCGCTCCGCATAAAAGCAAGGACACGCCTTGCGCGGATCGAAGGTATGATGCGACACGACGATCGCCCGTGGGTACCGCCCCTTGAGCTCTCGAACCAACGTGAGTAGCGCGCGCTTCTGCGCCTCCGTCCGCGTGTCCGCCGGCCTGCCCTGGGCGTCAAGGCCACCCTCGTAGCACACCCCGATGCTATGCCTGTTGTGGTTCAGGCAGTGCGCCCCCACTTTCGCCTCGGGCCGTCCCCGCTCTACGGTTCCGTCCCGCCGCACCACATAGTGGTAGCCGATGCCACTCCAGCCCCGTTTGCGGTGCCATGAGTCAATTTGTTGCGCGCTCGACGTCTGGCTGGGCCGTACCGCCGAGCAATGAATAATGATCAAAGTGATAGTTCTCATAGAAATTCAAGTGAGAGGTCACGACCCCTCCATCTTCCGTCAACGAGTTGAGGGCCGATGAGCCGAGGCCGTGACCACGAGTTAGAGATTAGAGTTGCGTGATGGCACCACCCGCTGCGCCGGTGATTACCATTTCAATGATTCGCAGCACATACAGTGCCACACGTTTCCAGTTCACTTTCATACGCGATGTTTTAAGATAGATGAATAGAATAAACTTCATACACTGCTTGATTAGTCACCCAGGGTGCCACCGTCCTCGCCACTGCTCGGCGGATTGGTGATTCCCGTGTCCGTCTTGCCGTCCTCACCCGTGTTGCTTCCTGCGCCACCCGACGGGTTGGAAGGCTCACCGGTGTTCTCGCCCGTACCCTCAGAAGGGTTAGAAGGCTTTCCCGTGTTGCCACCACCGTTGCCAGGACCCTTCTTCACGGCCTCGATGTCGATCACGTTCTCACCCTTCTTCTCTGCCTTCAAGGCAGCAGTTTGCAGCGATCGGCTCGCTACCGGGTTGAAGGCCGCGCGTCCGATGAGGTTCTCGAAGTCCGTACCCGGCGTGAAGATGATATTCACTGCCGTGATGTTCTTCGACGTGAACGTCTCACAGCTCTCCGCCCCTTCGCTGCTGATGGACAACCAGAAGTTGCCGAGCTCATCGAGCATCACCTTCTTGCCCTCTAACAGTTGCTCCACGAGACACGAGCACATGTCGCTCAACACGCCCTTCACCTGTCCACGCTTGTAGCCACCATGCTCGGCGATGTGGGCCACGAAGTCGCGAAACGACATCACCTCCTTCACCTGCGCCTTGGCATACGCCTTCTCGGGGAGATTCGGCTTCAACGAATTACGCATCATGTACACACTGTAATTGATCATACGCTTGCCCATCGTCGGTATGGGACTTGATGTTTACGCAAGCAGTCATTGCGCCCGACAGAATTGGTTGTTGTTTCCTGACTGCGATGCAAAGGTACTAAGTTGAGAAGCCGAAATCAAATCTATTCATAACCGTTTACAATCCGTTTACAATCCATTCACAATCCGTTCATAATCGGTCTGATTTAGCTCAGAAATCACCCCCGATGGACGTGAAAGACGGATTTCTCGGTGCCTATATATAGATAAGGAGAAAAACCTCCCCAACTACCCCAAAAAATGAAGTTATATTCATCGGCCTACGAAGTTAACTTCATCGGGCTTCGAAGTTAACTTCATCAATCAGCGTACTTCAGACCCTCTATCGAGTATTCATCATCCAAAACAAATATTCAACCTTCCATGTGTGATTTGACCATCAATATTTACGGCGGAAACAACCAGATTCTGCCCAACGCCACCGAGGCAGTACAAAACCTCTATGTCTATGATCATGCCAACAAACTGCAGGTCGTTCAGACTACCAGCGACGCGCTTTCTTCCGAGGCAGAAAAGCTCTCTCGCTACATCGACAAGGACCACATCCCGGCGCACCTCAACAAGATTCGTGCGTGTAACAACGCCACCGATCTGGCCCAGGTCGTCGTCTCCCTGCTCGATCAAGAGTCCAAGCTCACCGAAGAGACCATTGTCAAGGAGAGCTTCATCCAATGCCTGCTTCCTTTCGCCATCAACATCACCACGGGAAGAAGCGTGAACAACATTCGCGCCCGCATCAACGATGCTCTGGAGGCCCGTCACAGGTCCCGACCATGACAAAAAGTAGTAACGCCCGATTCATGTCCGATTAACGGCGATTAATGTAAAAAGCCCTGACGGCTTGCCCGCCACCAACACCCCTTATGCTATAAGCGCGCGTTAAAAACCGAGAAACCCTTGGTCGTTTAGGAATAAAGTGGTACTTTTGCCAAATTAAAGAAAGGAATAATCGTCATGAAGACAATAGATCAGATACTAAAGATAAAAGCAGTTGTGCTTTACATCCTGAAGGCATTCCCAGAGGGAGTGGACTACATCCACCTCTTTAAGGTCATGTACTTTGCCCAGCAAAACCAGCTGAAAGAGTACGGCTTGCCCATCATCTATGATACTTTTGTAGCAAGGAAGCATGGCCCTGTTCCGACATTGACTTACAAGGTGTTGCGTGGAGTAGAAGGAAAGGCTGAGATATCTTCTCCGGAGTTGAAAGACTTCGCCGACTCGTTGAAAGTCGAATTATCACAGGACGGCCATCAACTTATTCTTGCTTCAAAGCAAGCTGTTTGCGATATGGACGAACTCTCAGTAGCTGACGTCAAGATGCTTGATAAGTGGATAGACAAATGCAAAGGCGTAGATTCCTTTGATTTGTCAGACAAGTCGCATGAGGATAAAGCATGGAAGCGTGCAAAGCGGCAAGCAGATAAAACTGGCGAGGATACAAAGATCACGATGTATGAAATGGCAGATGCTGCAGGTGCCAGCAAAGCAATGTTGGCCGTTATTCGTGAGCGTCAATCCGTTCAAAAAGCGTTGTCATGGACTTAAGGGAAGTGCTAGGACATCGTCCTTGCGAAGCCTTGTTCATGTTGTTTCCCTTGCAGCAGGAATTCTGTCCATCCAAGTGCCTTGCCGAAGGCGTTGTTATATATTGTACTTGTTGTTCTAGTTGTTTTTCCTATGTCAGCTTGAAGACGCAGCAAGGACGGCAATGGCTTTACACGCCCAGTGTATAACGCTCAACCAAGACGCGCCTTGAATGGGAAAAGGATTGACATGTAAGTTAAATATTAACGACGATTCATGTCCGATTAACGGCGATTAATGTGAAAAGCCCTGGCGGCCTGCCCGCCACCAAAATCCAATCCATGTAGGACGTTCCCTTTTATAAAGAGTAACGCACCGCAAGTCCGCTAATCACAAAAATCGCTAAAATCCTTTGTGATGTTAAATTTTAGCCTTACCTTTGCTGCTCAACAGAAATGGCAATAACGATGAACGGTGCTGAATGTATTAAAAAGTTGTCTCCTGTTCTATTTTGGGACATAGACAAATCACAGGCTGACATGGACAGGTATCCGTCCTTCTTTGTTCAGCGGGTCCTGGAGTATGGAAATTGGAATGATTGGAAACTCCTGCTGAGCTACTATGGCAAGGACCAGATCGTGGAAATCTGTAAACGGTTGCGTTCGCTCGACTCGATATGCCTTTCGTACATTTGTGCTATTTCAAATACTAAAAAGGAGGAATACAGATGTTATCGTATGAAACAATCGAGCCAAGAACACTGGACTTATTGAAAGCCTTGATGCAAGAACCAGCCTTTTCTGACATGCGCTTGGTCGGTGGCACCGCTTTGGCATTACAGTACGGGCATCGCCAGTCTATTGATTTAGATTTTTTTGGAGATTTCAGATGCGAGCAGGAAGAAACTCAAGAAATATTATCCAAATATGGAAAAGTAGAGGTGCTTAAGGAAACTCAGCGCATACGTATTTATTCAGTAGATGGCATCAAAGTAGATTTTGTCTATTATTCGTGCTACCCATGGCTTGCTGAGGTAGTTCTTGAGGATGGAATTCGTTTGGCATCGACCAAGGATATTGCTGCAATGAAAATTAATGCGATTGAGGGTCGTGGAACAAGAAAAGATTTTGTTGATATTTATTTCCTGTTGCAACACTACTCCTTGAAAGAGATTTTAGAGTTTTATAAAGCGAAATACCCCAATTATAGCGATTTTAGAGCTTTGATGAGTCTTACATATTTTGAAGACGCGGAAGTGCAGCCCTTGCCAAAAATGTTTGATTCGACAACTTGGTCTGACATGCAGAACGTAATAATAAGTAAAGTAAGAGAATTGCAATAACAAACTATCCCCATACGAGTGGCGGCATAGCGCAGAGCGATACTGCGGTGGGGAACAATGTCGTATTACCATCCGAATGACGGAATAGTATTAACGACAGATTAGCGTCCGATTAACGGCGATTAATGTGAAACCCCTTGGCGGCTTGCCCGCCGATAATCTAGCCTTCATGTATTCTCTATATGAAAGCTGCAAGATGAACAATTTGAATTTTGGTAGGTACATAGAGGATATCCTTACACGCATGAAAGATGGGGATAAGGACTGTCGGGCTGTGCTTCCATGTTTCTATGTCGAGAAAACAAATGAGGTGATGGTGTCCGCTTAGGTTCCCCTTCACCCTAAAAACGATAGTAATTTTAAAAAAAAACATATATGCGTAACTGCTTGAAAAACAGCGGGGACGCTGTGCTTGTGATATACAAGATATGGCAATAAATGTATATGGAGATGGCAATCTATACTATCATGGTAAATGCTGTGTATTTATTAGTCATCAGCAGAAAGATAAAACAGCAGCAAAATTGATTGCTAATTATTTGCTGTATTGTGGTATTGATGTTTACTTTGATGAATATGATAGAAGCATCAATCGTAGTAATCCGCAAAGTGTAGTTGATGCAATTAAAGCAGGATTACAAAAGAGTACACATTTGATGTGTTTGTTGAGTGAAAATTCTATGAGTTCAAAGTGGATTCCATGGGAGGTTGGTTATGGTTATGAATATAATGTCTTTTGTGTAAAACTCAAAGAGGTTGCTTTTTCCTTACTTCCTGAATATTTACAGGTTGTGCCTGTCTATGATGGATATGAAGCTTTGGATGTGGCAATAAGGAATATGCGTTTGAAAAGTAATATAAATGAGGGTCAATTAAGAACTTTCTCTAATTATAACCATCCATTATCTTCAATTATGTATGACAATACTTTTATAAGATAAGATTATGAACTTTAAAACACCTTTAGCCGTAGTTGTTGTTTACGATAAGCAATTTACTGATGGACTTTCTATTTACGAGGATCTTTATCGTTTGTTGTGTAGAAATGCCAATGAACCATTGGTTGATGGACTTGATATTCCAGTTTATTTCCAAACGAATCAGGAAAATGGGGAAATAATAGATGTAAGAAAAGGCATTAACGCTGACAAGGTTATAGTTCTATTGTTAGTTGACGTTTGCATGTTTAATAGTTTTGATTGGACTAACTATATAGATGAACTTGTAAAAGAAGATAAAACTGGAAATGTAAAAGTATTGCCAGTGGCCTTGTGCCAATACGCATTTGATATTAATCCTGAGCTTGGTAAACAACAATACATTCGTCTTAAAAACTATGATATACGGGACTGTTGGCAAGAGTTTTTGATAAGGTTTTATGACGATTTAATCAGGACTATATGTGATTCTAAGGAGAAATTACAGATATTCATCAGTCATACAAAGAAAGACGAAGATAGTTTAGGCGTTGAGAAGGCAAACGAGCTTAAGACTTATTTGCGAGCTGATACTAAGCTTAATTCTTTCTATGATGCCAATGACATCATAGATGGATATAGTTTTGGTGACCAAATCGAGGAACATGTTAAAAAGTCTCTTTTGGTTATATTGGAGACTTCTACATATTCTGATAGGGAATGGTGCAGAATGGAGACTATTGTTGGCAAGGAATATCATGTGCCAACCGTTGTCGTTAGTTTATTCAACGGTACAATCCCTCGCACTTTTCCTTATATGGGTAACACACCAAAGATTAGGTTTGATAATAATTGGGATGAGGTGGTTAGTTTACTTCTTCGCACAGCTTTGGATAGATATTATGAAGAGAGGTATTTGGAAAAATTCAAACAAGCTGATAGCAAGATAATACCGATGATGCCAGAATTTATCAACATAGGTAAGATTGACGAAGTAAAGCAAATCTTGTATCCAGAGCCTCCTTTAGGCAATGAGGAGTTGGAAGTGGTGAAGCGCCAATTCCCAACAATTGCCTTTAATACACCATGTCAAATTTTTTCGGATTCTCGTTTCTTGGATGGTAAAAATGTAGCAATTTCCATATCTGAATCTCCCGATGCTTCTACTTTTGGAATAGGAAAGGCAATGTTTGAGGATTTATCAGTAGAATTAGCAAGACATCTTCTCATTTCTGGAGCTCATCTTGTTTATGGTGGTGACTTAAGACCTGGAGGATTCACGGAGTTGTTCAAAGATTTAACTTATCAATATGGTATCTATGAGAAGGATAAAACGTTGAAGAATTATTTCACCAACTACCTTGCTTGGCCAATAAATATAGGTATGTCACCTACAACACAGGCGGAATATAAATCTTGCCGTGTGATATGTCAGAAAGCAACAATACCTAATACAATTCCTACTGGTTTACACGATTTAATGTTACCTCCGACTACCGTTGATAATTTGTATTATTGGGCAGAATCACTAAAGGCTATGCGCCAAGAGATGGAGTCCAACATTGATGCTCGTATTATATTGGGTGGAAGTGTTACAGGATTTAAGGGATACATGCCAGGTTTATACGAAGAAGCTATTAATGCAGCAAATGCCAAACATCCAATATATCTATTGGGCGGATTTGGTGGGGCTGCTTTACGTTTGATAAAGTTGATAAAAGGAGAAACTACTTCAGAAAAACTATTTGAGGAGTGTTGTTCCAATCGTTCATATCAAGAATTTGTTTCTTACTTAGATAAAGAAAAAGGAGAAATGAATTTTAAAGCTCTTGATATCTTTGTTAACAATATGGGAGTACTCTATAATGGTCTTTCTGATGAGGAAAACGAAAGGTTGTTTGTAACGACTAATGTTACAGAAATAATAGCTTTGGTATTAAAAGGGCTTCGTTCTCAATAGTTGAACCATTTAAAATATATAGCTTATGAAGAATGTGTTTATTTGTCATTATAGTGCAGATGTTCCGAAATTGAGAGATTTACTGGATAATTTAAATTCTAAGGGTTATCAAGTTAGAAGCAGTTCTCTTCAAGAGGATAAAGACAATAAAGTCATTCACAAGGGGAAACTTGTATCTGATGCTACAGTTGCCCGATATATACGTAGAGCTATCAAGTGGGCAGGTACGTTTATAGTTTTGATTGGTGAACATACGCATGAGCGTGCTTGGGTAAACTATGAGATTAGAAATGCTCATTTGCAAGGTAAGAAGATAATTGGTGTCTATATGCAAGGATGTAAAGACTCTGTAGAGTTACCTGAAGCATTCAAAAGATATGGTGGACCAATAATTGGATGGAATTCGACCGATAAGCTTGCCGATATGATAAATGGAGATTGTCCTGCACCCGAGAAACCAAGTGGGGCTGTAGCTCAACCTATATACAATATTATTCACATTAAATGTTAGATAATATGCATTGCTTTAGATATAAATTAAACCATGATTATGGACTCGCTCCCAATCCTTTCGGTGGTATCATGACACTTGCTGTATGTAAGGGTGATATACGAAGAAATAAGAATCTTGCAGTAGGCGATTGGATAATAGGCACTGGAAGCAAGAAGATGAATATGCTTAATCAGCTTATTTATGCAATGAGAGTAGATGGATGGATGTCTTTTGATGATTATTGGAATGACCCTAAATATGCTTTTAAAAAGCCCGTTTTAAATGGCTCGTTGGCTCAAATGTATGGTGACAATATATATCATACTGGAGCAGATGGTGTTGTTATACAAGAACCATGTGCTCATTCCAAAAAAGACAATACTGTTAATCTAAAGCATTTGAAAAGAGATGTAAAAGGTAAAAATGTGATTTTCTCTCATCATTTCTTTTATTTTGGTTGTAACGCCCCTAAAGTTCCTAAAGATTTAATCTCTATTTGTTGCACATCACGAAACTACAGTTATAAGAAAGTGTCTGAAGATTTAATCAAAGAATTTTTATCTTGGCTTGAATCTAAGTATGCCGTAGGTATTCATGGTGATCCTTGCAATTGGAAAGAGTACAATCTACCTGAGCTAGATATTTACGATGATGGAATTGAATAAGCCAATCATCCCTAATGATGAAGTCTTTCGCTATTACTTCTATTTCATTCAAGAACGAATGAATATGTTTTGGAGAAGATGCGATGGAAGGATAGTATTGACTAAAGACCCGATATTACGTGAGTATAAGTTTACTAATGTATACCGTTCTTGTGATAGAGTAAGCCAATATCTTATTCGTCATGTTATATATGAAAATATAGAGGATTATACTCCCGAGGATGTGTTGCTTCGTATTCTTGTCTTCAAGATTTTCAATAAGATAGGGACATGGAAGTATCTAATACAAACATATGGAGACATAACAATCAGCCATTTTGATGTAAAGGAGATAAGTGCTTTGTTGAGTGACAGGCAGAGGTGTTATCCTATATTCAATAATGCCTACATGATGACTGGCTCACATAAACGGTATGACTATTTAGCTACGAAACATGAGAAATGGCTGACTATGGTGAAGGAAGAATTTATCGGAGAAGGAACCTTGAGAAAAATTCTGGAAGCAGACTCTTTGGAAGAAGTATATTATTTACTTAGAAGTTGCTCATTTTTGGGCGATTTTCTTGCCTATCAATATGCTATAGATTTCAACTATACTCCTTACATAAACTTTGATGAAGATTCTTTTGTTATAGCTGGAATTGGTGCCATACGTGGTATAAATAAATGTTTCATATCTCATGGCAACAGTTATGAAGATGCTATAAGGTATACGAAAGAACATTTCTATGAACTGCAACAGAAATATGGCTACACAGAGTTTGTGCCTTTAGAAGGTCATGAACCAACCCTTTTAGATTTACAGAATTGTTTTTGCGAGACAGATAAGTTTCTACGAGTAAAGATGCCTAACCTGCTTGTAGGAAATATCAGAATCAAACAAAAATATAAGTCGCAAGGCAATTCCATTCAATATATGTTTCCACCAAAATGGCACGTGAAATCTTTTCAAGAATATTTAATGGTGAGTGAACCCACACTATTCTAATGAATATAATGATGTTAAACGAGATATCTATAGAGATATTGCAAAGATGTCCCAACAGGTGTATCTATTGCTCTTCTCATTCAAATCCACAAGCAGCTCATATTATATCTTTTGAGACTATCAAGAGTATAATAGATGACGCAAAGGCTTTAGGATGTAAAACAGTATGCCTTTCTGGTGGAGAACCTTTTCTTCATCCATAAATATTAGAAGTTATAAGTTATATTGCTCAACAGCATTTGGCTTGCTACGTATACACCAGTGGCATATATATGAAGGATGGGGTTTATTCCTCATTACCATTTGGGTATATAGAGTCGGTACGTGGAATGGTTGATAAGATAATCTTTAATGTTGAAGCTGATACACCAGCATTATACAATCAGATAATGGGTACTGACGTGGATGGATTTAATTTAATGAAGAGATCCATTGTAGACTGTGTGGCAAGTGGTTTGAACGTAGAAGCTCATGTTGTTCCGATGCGAATAAATTTCAGTCATTTAAAGTCTATATTCGATATGTGCTATCAGTTAGGCGTATCTAAAGTTAGTGTCTTGCGTTTGGTTTTACAAGGCAGAGCATTGGAAAACTTGTCATTTGTATAGTTAACCAATGAAGAAAACATAGAAGTCTCAAAGCTTATTCGCACATTGCATGACACAAATAGCGGAAAGGTAAGAATAGGTTTGCCATATTCGGATAGCAATTGTAGAATCTATTGTAAGGCAGCAACAGATAAGATAAATATCCGATATGATGGAAATGTATACCCTTGTGAGGTTTTTAAGGACGATATATTAAATGCCAAGTTAGGTTATAATCCTGACAATGTATGCAAAAGTCGTTTTTATGATATATATCAGAAGTCACCTTATTTGAATGTTGTAAGAAGAGGCATTGAAGCATTTAAAAAGGAAGACGGAGAGGAAGTTTGTTATGGACAATTTAAAATGGATCAGGTATGAATGCAGATTATGAATTAATAAAAAATATAGAAAGGTCAATTCGTTGTTTTGATGATTATATAGCAGGCGAACGCTGTGAAGGAATAGAATATCCTTTGGATAATGAAGTTAGAAGTATTTTATTTGAGCAAATTGCTTCAAGTGAGGATGCTGATAATTTTGAGATCTATAAACGTATAGAAGAAGTAAAAGGGCTGTGGGCAACTTTAATAAAAAAGTCAATTATTACTCTTAGATACTTTGATAAGCGAGAACCTTTTTATGGAAATAAGGAAAAATATCCCATTGCTTATGGAGTTGAAGAATTGAGCTCTTATTTTCATAAGTATGTTGATTTTGAATCGGCATTATATGGAGGAACTCAATATTATAGAGACCATGTTGTTCATGTTTTTAGAGTTTGGTTATTGGGAATTAAATTATTGCTCAATAAAGAAAACAAGCTCTTAAAGCAAATTTCAATAGATGATAAATGTAACACTAATGCTTTTGAGAAACTATCCGTATGGACTCTTATCGCCTTAACGCATGATTTGGGGTATCCGTTAGAAAAGGCTCAAGAAATAATAGGGAAAACAAGAGATATGATGAAGTCTTTTGTTGCTAATCCAATTATTTCAATGGATTTATCATTCAGTGGAATACAAAATTCCATGAATGATTTTGTTCTGCGTTTCATGAGTTCAAAGATGGTTCCTAAACAGATGCCTGACAATGAAGAGTTCAAATATGTAGCAAGATTACAACCAAAATATCTTTTCAAGTTTCAGAAGTCTTTGGAACGAAATAAACATGGTATTCTTAGCGCATTGGTTATATATAAGTTATTACGATACTTCTTGGAATCAGACTATTGCACTAATGAGGATTACTATTTTAAAGAGGAAGATGCCAGACAGTTTTACATTCGTAGAGAAATATTAAGGGCTATATCTGCGCATACATGTCATGACATCTATCATATGAATTATAAGAATTTTTCATTTCTGTTGATTCTTTGTGATGATGCTCAAGAATGGGGACGTAAATATATAACAGAGCTGTATGTTAATAGTCCTTTAAGATATACATTTAATGGTATACATGTTTCTTTAAAAAATGAAGAGCATGATGAAAAAAATATTGATATAGCTTCAATTTCTATTGATGAGACATACTGTAATGTTAATAATGAAGATAGTATAAAATATATTTTTAAACGTTTCATTAGTATCTCACGTGACTACAACGAAATATTCAGAGATGGGCAAGAAACAGGAAGTAGAAACTTTCAATTTGCAAAAAAAACGATTATTGATAATGGAAAAAATGATGAGAGTGTAAAAATACATCTTGTTTTAGAAGTAAGCCGAGAAAAGGCATCTACAATTACTGCCCAAATCGTTGCTTCTGAATTTGATTCAGATGATGCAAAGGGATTTTTAACCATTCTTTCTTCTTTGTTTGGTAAAGATCCTGATGGTGAGCATAAGTGGGCTTCTAAGTTAACAGATTTCAAATGAAGGCATAGCTTGATATAACTTATATGTGCAATATAAGATGATAGTATTCAAATAATGGCTCTCATCTCCAAGTCAAGTATTAACGTCAGATTAATGAACGATTAACGATGATTAATGTTACCACAAACCAAAAATACCTTGACTTGCTCCACGCTCTCCGCAAGGAAGCAATGTCAAACATGATAAAGGCTTCTATTCGCCAGCATTTTCCAGAATCTTTAGCCACTCAATACTGTCAAAGGTTTGATGATTTCAAGAAGGTTTTTGATATATTGGAATATAAGGCTAAGCAAAATGGAAGATAAAGTGAGAGGTAATTTGTTAGCATTTTTGATTAGCAACTCTTAAAAAGATGATTATGATTACAGAAACAACGACACTGTGGTTAGATACCCCAAAGGCTAATATTGTTCGTGTCTTGTACATATCAAATACAGGATGGGAAAAAACAATAATGGCGGATATCGATTTACATAACGAAAAAGTAGATTTGATTATGGGTAAAGATTCCAAAAATCATGGACAAATAATTCAGTTTCAAAATACAATATATTCCCAAACAGATTTTCGTAGATTAAGCCTTACTGGGTGTGACTTAAGTATTGTAAATCATGCAGAAGAGGTTATTAGAAAGGTTATAAATGAAAACAAAGAGAAAGCTTATGAGTATATTAATTTGCTGTATCATGTAGAAGCTGTGCATTATAATTATACTTATATAGATGCACAGCATTGTTTGGCTGATAAGATATGCAAATGGATACGTAATTATGTCAATACTGTTCTTTATGATATTGGCGATAACAAGAATGCTTTCTATTGTGGTATAACTAATGATATAGATATACGCATGCAACAGCATCGCTATAATGACTTTAATATTGTTGGAAATAAGGTTGGTGCTTGGCTTTGTTGTGATGTAGAATGCGCAACAGAGGTTGAAAGGCGTATGGGCAAATTTGGCTATGACATAGGACGGGGAAATAAAGCTGGCAATGGTGCAAATGATGACAGTTGCTATGTATATATCTTAAAGAAAGGGTGATGTACGACGGACAATGCTATTCTCTGGAATAGCATATATGTCAAACAAGCTACCTGAATCATGTCCAATAGCCTCTTTTACTTCTAGCAATCTGGCAGTATGTACTTACAACGTAAGTATTCGGTGAAAGCCGTATCGTGCGCCTAGAAAAAGTTTCGCACCTTTGCACCGTGATATTAAAATGTTCAAATTATGGTACAAGGCAAGAAAACATTCAACAACAGCAAGCCAAAGTTCGCCGAGGTTGTGATCGGTGACAGTGAGGCGAAAGAGATGCGTGTTGCGGCGAATAGTCGCCCCTCCCGCAGTCCTTATCTAAAACTGGTCTATCCCAATGGCGTGATGCCCATCCTTCCTGCCGACATCAGCGTCGAGCAGCTTCGTGCTTATAGAGATGCCGATGGACAACACGGATACTGAAAGGTTGATCCGTGACATGGTGATGGGCAAGAAGTCTTATTTGTTCTGCCGAGACTTGGATGCCTGCAGGCGGGCTGCGATGATGTACTCGTTGTTTGGTGCCTGCAAGGTACTGGGTAAAAATCCTGAGCGTTGGCTCTCTTATGTGCTGAAAAACATAAAGACGACGCCCAAGGATAAACTTTATACTCTTCTTCCTGAGTTTTGGGAAGACGAGGGATGATAAACATGAATTAAAGTTTTAGTCAAATGAAGGTGTACTCCCCATTGGCATGAGCTGGTGGAGGGCAAAACCTCCTATGCTTGTCTCAAAAAAGGCAATGACAATGCCGCCGTGCAAATTTACTGCTTTGTTTGAGCCTATGCAATACGGTGTTCACCGAATACTTACACTTCAATATCTATGAGTTTAAAGAGAATTAAAGAAAAGTGTCTTAATAGTAAACTTTTCAAAGACTCCTTTTGGGCAGTTTTCGGCAATGGACTTGGAAATGGCCTGATGTTGTTGGCTGGTATAATAATAGCCCGATTCCTTGGAAAAGATTTATATGGGGAATATGGTGTTGTGAAGACCACCATGTTTTATATTGCATCTTTCGCAACCTTTGGCTTAGGCTTTACGTCCACAAAGTACATCGCTCAATTCATGAATGATAAGTGTGAGTATGTTAGGTGTATAATTAGGGATTCGTTGTTTATTACGCTTTTATTTAGTGGCTTGATATCTGTTGTTTTAATGTTTTTTTCTGGATCGCTAGCAAATTATGTAAATGCTCCAGAATTAAAAATTGCTTTTCAAGCTTTAGCTATTGTTGTTGTGTTTAAGGCTATTACTACCACGCAAATAGGTATATTGGCTGGCTTTAAGGATTTTAAAATCACAGCTAGAAATTCTTTCTTGTCAGGATTCTTTATGTTGGCAATGTGTGTACCTCTTACCTATTTTTGGGGTCTTAAAGGATCTCTTCTAGCTTTGCTTTCCTCACAATTCTTTAATGCTCTGTTGAACTATTTAACTATCCGTGAAAAAAATAGGAGTCTAACATTGCAAAAAAGTAGAAGCTTTAAACTTGAACTATTTAAATTTTCATTTCCTGTAGCTTTACAAGAAAGCTCATATACTATTTGTCACTGGACAGCAGTAATGTTATTGACAAAATATGCTTCTGTTGGAGAACTAGGCATTTATTCTGTCGGAGCTCAATGGAATTCGATAGTGTTAATGAAACCCTCACTTCTTGGTAATGTTGTGTTGTCATATTTGTCTAGTTCTTTAGGTAATAAAAGGCAGCATGATAAAACTGTGAACAAGATGTTGTTGGTCAATCTTTGCACTACAATAATTCCCTTTGTTGGAGTCTATGTTTGTTCAAATTTTATTGCAAGTTTTTATGGTAAAACATTTGTGGGCTTGCCTGAATTAATTCGGGTAATGGTATTTACAACAATACTCGAAAGTTGTACTTCTGTTTTTAAATCAGAGCTCATGGCGCAAGGTAAAACCTGGCTTTTGTTTTTTCTAAGATTTGTTCGTGATTTGTTTTTTGTTGGTTTAGTGTACTATATGTTAGCGGTTCGTACATTGAATAATGGAGCCATTAGTTACGCTTGGTGTTCTGTCGTGATTTCACTAGGCTTCTTCTTTACAATGTGGATTATCTATAACATAAAGATAAAATAGGATGAAAAGTTTGAGTTTTTATTTTGCAGTTGCATGCAGTATAGTGTCTCAGGTATTTATAGCGTTGGAAATAGGTAATAGTGATCTCCTTAAGTTATCTTGGTTTATTCCATTTGTATTCTATCTTCTTTCAAACGCGAAACTGTTCTTAGATAGAATTCTAATCCCTTATTATATTTTTGTTTTAATATTTGTTTTTTATTGCCTGTGTTGCGAAGCTGTTACAAACGTTTCTTATATAGGTGCTGATACTTATAATATATGTATATCAATATTTATATTATCTGTTTCATACTGTTATGGTATGCACGTACAGTCTTTTAAAAGATCTTTCAATAATCTTTCATTCTTCTTTTTTGTTGCCAGTTTAGTATACGGAATTTCCGTATATGTTAAATATCTTGTAGGGGCTGATATGTTTTCCATAGTGTATGCTTATGGCGACAAGAACTCTGCTGCGCAAATTTTTCTTTCTGCTTGTATAATCCTTTTTACGCTTTTTAGGCCTTCAAATTTTGCTCAAAAAATAGTAGCATACAGTCTGATAGTTATATTATTGTATGTTATGTTTATTTTAAAATCAAGAGCAACCTTGCTAGGCTTCTTTTTTGTACTGGGCTACTTTACGTTTGTCTATAAAAATAAAAAAGTTAGATATGTTTTTTTTCTAGCGATAATAGCTATGTGTATATACATATTATCCAATCCATCTTTCTATAGAACACTTGTAGAGGGCATTTTGTTTGCAAACAGGGATTCATCAGATTTAAACTCCCTTTCTTCTGGCAGAGTTGAGCAATTGGAAACATGTGTGGATTTGTTTGTCTCTAGTCCTATTATAGGAATTGGGAATAAGTATTTTGATTGTTTTCCAATTATCATTTTAACGCAATATGGAATAATGGGTGCTATTATAGTTTTTGTTTTTATTGGGAACAGAATGAAAGAATGTCTTTACAAGTTAGATACCAACAAACAACTTGATTTGTGTGCTTTTCTATTGATGATGACTTATATGTTAGATAGTTTGTTTGAGGCACAACCACCTTTTGGACCAGGAGCTAAATGTTTCCCGTTATGGATGATATGGGGTATAATGCTTTCAACTAAAATAAGAAGGTACCGAGATAATAATGGGTAAGAATTCGTAAGAGCCTGTGTGGTTCGTCTTGAAAAAGCATAACGCTTTTACGTCGAATATTTAAATTCTAAATCTTCAGAGCGAATCAAGTAATTATCCAATCATGGTAAAGCCAAAGTTCCAGAATTGCAGTAGTAGCATTGAGGCGAAGGTGTTGTGTTTGGCAGCGAATGGTCGCACATCCCGTAAGCTCTCAAGTTAGGGTTAAATTTCTATGTGATCAAAAACAAATATATAATATCCGATTTTATGAATAAAATGATGAAGAAACTATGCCTAATTATTAATTCTGCTCCTCATTATCGTGAGGCTGTATTCTCTGCGATTGATGCAGAATATGAATGTGATTGGTATTTTTGTGAAGCAAAGTCCGATATCAAAGAAATGGATACGTCTTTGCTTGATAGTGTACAATACTTTAAAACTACTGGAAATCCAAATAAAATGTATTGGAAAAAAGGTATGCTTAGGCTGTTGTTCAAAAAGAAGTATCAAAATTTTTTAATGTTGGCAGAGGTGCGTTCTCTTACGGATTGGGTGTTCTTTTGGCTAGCCAATACTTTCTTTCCCAAGAAAAGACTATATATATGGACTCATGGGTGGTATGGAAAAGAATCTGGCTTAAAAGCCCAAATGAAGTTGTGGCTTTTCCGCCATGTTTCTGGTACATTTGTATATGGTGTAAGGGCAAAGAGGTTGCTGGTAGAAAAGGGAGTTCCTGAGAATAAACTATTTGTAATATACAACTCTCTTGACTATGCTAAGCAGAAGGGATTGCGTGAGCGTATGAGGCCCTCTGATGTCTATACAAATCATTTTCACAATAATTTTCCAACTATAATATTTATTGGCCGCTTGACAAAAGTTAAGAAGTTGGATATGGTGATAGATTCTCTTATGATGCTAAAGAAATCCGGAAAAATATATAACGTTGTGTTTGTGGGGGATGGAGTTGAAAGGGAAAACCTTACGCAAAGAGTCATAAAATTGCAACTAGAAAAAAACGTGTGGTTTTATGGGGCCTGTTATGATGAGCGAAAAAATGCTGAGCTTGTGTACAATGCAGATTTGTGTGTTTCTCCTGGTAATGTGGGATTAACGGCAATGCATGCCCTTGTATTTGGTTGTCCAGTAATTACACACAATGATTTTGATTGGCAAATGCCGGAGTTTGAGGCAATAAAGCAAAATGTAACTGGTGATTTCTTTAAAAAGGATGATGTAAAAGATTTAGTAGCAACTATTAGCCGTTGGTTTGCGACTAAACAAAAGCAGCGTGAAGAAGTAAGAAAAGCCTGTTTTGAGGAAATAGATACGAATTGGAATCCTAATTACCAGATGGAAGTGATTAGAAAGAATTTGGACCTGTTGTAATTCTTTGTTAAAGTTTATAATAATATTAGCCTGATCAGAATTTGGACTTAAATGCTGAATATCTAACGGGTGATAGTTTGAAGTATTATAATATGGTTCAAAAGCATATGCCGACTCTCCTTCAAATTAATACTACTCTAAATTCAGGGTCAACTGGTCGTATCGCTGAGCAGATTGCGCTATTGGCGGAGTCTAAAGGATGGATTTGTTATATAGCTCATGGTGCGCGTTATGTTAATCCTAGCCAGGTGAAGTCATTTCAGATAGGTACAAAAGTTGGAAATATCATACATGCAATAATGGGTGAATATCTTGGAATGCATGGTTTTGGTTCTACATTAGCTACCTATTGGCTTATACATCGGATAAAGAGGATTAGACCTGACGTCATTCATTTGCATAATTTGCATGGCTATTATTTAAATATAGCTGTGTTGTTCCGATATTTGGCTAAGGCTAATATCCCTATAGTATGGACCTTGCATGATTGCTGGTCATTCACGGGACATTGCACGCATTTTGAGAATAAAGGTTGCTATAAGTGGAAGACGGAATGTAACCATTGTCCTCAGCTAATGGCGCAATACAAGTCTCGTCTTGTAGATCGAAGCCGTAAAAATCATCGAATAAAAAAACAGTTGTACGGAAGAGTCAAAAATTTGGTTGTCGTGCCTGTTTCGCAATGGCTAGGTGGTTTGGTAAAGGATTCGATATTAAATGATCATGAAATTCGAGTTATTCACAATGGAATAGATTTGACGTTGTTCAAACCTGTTACCACAAATCTTCGAGTTCGCTTGGGAATTGCGGAGGATAAGAAAATGATTTTGGGTGTTGTTGCGTAAGGATTCAAGGGTAAAAAAGAGTTTATCGAGTTGTCCAAAGTTCCTGAATTTCAAGTTGTGGTGGTCGGTGTAAATACTAAATGGATGGATGGGATCCCAGACAATATGATCTGTATTCCCCGCACTAATAGTCAGCGAGAATTGGCTGAGTATTATTCTGCTGCAGATGTGTTTGTAAATCCTACGTATGATGATACATTCCCAACTACGAACATAGAGGCGTTGGCTTGTGGAACGCCAGTGGTTACTTATAGAGCTGGTGGTAGTCCGGAAATTATAGATCAATATACTGGATTGGCAGTGGAAAGAGGCGATATGTCAGGATTGTTCGACGCCATAAAGAGTATTCTCTGTAATGGGAAGCAGATCTATTCTGATGCTTGTAGAAAAAGGGCAGTGGATAATTATAACAAGGAAGAGCGATTCAGAGACTACATTGAATTGTACAATGAACTGGTTAAGACGAAACGCTCTTGATACTGCATCATTGTTGTTTTCTCCGTAAAGTGTCTTTTGACAAGTTCTTTGCATGAAAATATAACGATCTACGGACGATTATGGAAATGCTTGTGTATATGGGGGACACAACCAGAGGAACTTTTCTTGCGTTGGTGATGTCTTAGAGTTGACTTAAAAGGGTGAGAAGATAAGCTTTTGCTTGGTAGATACATGGCTTTTGTTCGTAGTTGTGGTCGTCAATGGAATCGCTATCTTTCTTGAAGCTTTAGTTTGACTTTTCTTTCGTCATGATAAATAATACTTTTTCTTATTATCCGCTCAATGAAGTTATTCGTACCTTGGATATTATTCGAGATACTCTTCGTAGTAATGAGTTTGGGGCTATAAATATCTTTAGTGGTCTGGATGTTTCTGATATAGAAAGGCGTATAGTAAAAGTGGAAAGAATGTTGGAAAAGCATCTTTCTATAAAGATTTTATTGATTAATGCGGAATGTCCTCCAGGCGATCTCTATCGTTCTTGGGTTGACTTTCGACATGAATTTTCAGGAGAATTTACGGACGATACAATTAGGCGTTACAAAGAATTACTGAAATCAACGAAGTTGTTTTTAAACTCTATAAGTTATTTGTCGGAAGACTCTTCAGTGGACAAGAATGAGAGTGTTAGGAATAAAGACCGTAAAGCAGAGGAAGATCGCTTGGGACAACTACGAAAAAGAAGGAGCGAGTTGTGGTCGCAGTATGTGGCGGCTCAGCATGAAACGCCTCCCAACGAAAAGAAGATTAAGCAGTTGAAAGAAAAGATTGATTCTTTGGACGAAGAGTTGGGAGAAAGGAAGGAAACGATAGAAAATATACAGAAGGATGCCGACGAAGAGAAACGCATAACCGAACGAATAAACAAGGCTTTTGAAGAGTTGAAGAACGTTGACGATCTCAGCAGTGAGTTGAAAAAGCTAAAGGTAGAGTTTTATGTTTGTCTTGTGGCACTGGGGATTGTCGTTGCGGCGTTCTTGGGATTCTATTGTTGGTTTTTGTCTAATGTAAGCACTTTTCGTTTTGAGAAATGGCATGAGTATATGCCCTATACGATGAGTGTGCCCATCACAATAGGACTATTGTGGCTTTTTGTTTATCTCAAAAATCGAGCGAGTAAAATTTCTTTGGAAATTAGTTCGCAACTATACGAGATTCATTATATCGAGAGCTTGCTGAAGTTGACAAACAAAGTGTCACGATCGAGTGAGCAGGCGATGGATAATATTGAACGAATGGTAAACACGATGGTCTCGTCCTTTATGGAGAAAATAAAATCGCGAGGCTTGGAAGAGAGGAATGTGGCAAACATAGAGAAGCAAGAACTTGAAGGGAGTCCGTGCTGGAAAGTGATGCAAGAATTGAAGGAGTTAATTAAAATAGTGCACAAATGAAAGAGGAAGATTATCAGAAGATGCTGAAGATGCTCATTGAGGCGACTGAAACTAAAAAAATAGTTTGGAAGGAAGAGACTAATTCCAAGGGAGGTTATAGTACTTGCATAGGAGGATGCCCAGTGAAAATATGTAAGGATTATGATTTTCATACGGAGGAAGATTCTTGTACTCTGGTTTTGTCAAACCCTGACGGAAGAGCCTTCTCTACTTGTTCTTATAGTGAAGGGGATGACTCCGAATACTATACACAACTCAGCCGTCTTTATCTGGTTATTTCTGACGTGGTCTATCGAATATCAGAGTCAGAAAAACTGATATTAGATGGTTTGAAAGAGATGTTAGGAGGAAAGCAGGATTAGGCTTTGCGACTTGGCTTCAAGAACTGCAAGTGCGATATGGCAAAGAAATTTGGAGGAGAACTTGAAGGGAAGCGAAGGAAAGTGTATATTTGTTGTCATGATACACTATGTGTGAGAAAACCTGTTAGAGAGCGAGGCGGAAGCCTTGGTCAACACGGTTAATATTGTCGGTGTCATAGGAAAGGGATGAACCTCCTGGTCGTATCGTGGAAAGGATGAAAACGGAGTTTGGTTGCAATGTAAGGTGTTACGGGCGTTACATATATTCTCCGTAACTTTTAACACAGAACATTCTTTATTCTCAATAAGCAGTTGTATCTTTGCACGAAAAAAAGAGTGGCATGGATAGAAGTAAAATTATTGACGCGCTCAAACAGCGAGGTGGGTTCATAACCACAGGCGAAGTGAAAAGCCGTGGCGAGTATGAACAGCTTCGCCGTGCAATAGAAGATGGAACGCTTATGCGGATTCGTAATGGTGTTTATGTGGAAATGTCTGCGTTGGCAAATAACATGATAGATGTGGAGCGTATAGTTCCGCATGGAGTGCTTTGCCTGTATAGTGCGTTTGCTCATTATGGGCTTTCCACACAAGTGCCTTCAGCTACTTGCATCGCCATTGAAGCCAAACGAAAGGTGCGCTTGCCCGAATATCCCCCGATTGACCTCTATTATTGGAAAAAGGAGAATTTAGAGTTTGGTATAGTAAAGAAGAACATATCAGTATACGAAGTACTCATTACGGATATGGAGCGAACAGTCTGTGATGCCGTAAAGTACCGAAACAAGATTGGGCTTGATGTTTGCGGTGAGGTGATAGACAACTATCTCAAAAAGGAGACCCGCAATGTATCGTTACTCCATGAATACGCACAGAGACTAAGAGTGAAAAAAATATTGACTACATATCTGGAGACAAGGCTATGACAAAAAATATAGGGAAGTCCATTAGGACACGCTTGCTGAACCTCGCCAAAAAGGAGAAGGAAGACTATATGAAATTGTTGGTGAGATACTTGCATGAACGCTTGCTATTTCGTATCTCTGCAAGTCCTTACAAAAGCCACTTTCTTTTGAAGGGCAGTTCTTTGTTGTATGCCCTGGATGAGTTCAAGGCTCGTCCAACCATTGATATTGACCTGTTGGGAGAGCACATCAGTAATGACAGAGAAAATCTAAAAGGCGTCTTTCAAAAAGTGTGCGCCATTGAGTGTGAGGACGATGGAGTAACTTTTGATGCAGCCTCGCTTGAATTAGAGCCGATAGCCGTTGAAAAGAAATACCCTGGTACCTGTGTAAAAGTTGTAGCTCATTTAGACACTATACTACAAAAGGTATCTGTTGATATAGGATTTGGTGATGTGGTAACGCCTTATCCTCTGTCATTGGACTATCCGTTGTTGTTGCCAGGTGTTCCCGCCGTGGAACTATATGCCTATTCTTTGGAAACTTTTATAGCAGAGAAGTTTCATGCAATGGTTGACCGTGACGAAAGCAATAGTCGCATGAAGGATTTCTTTGATGTGTACCAGTTGTTCACTAACCATGAGATTGATACAGAACTTCTAGCGGAAGCTATTGTCTGTACATTCAAGAACAGGAATACACCTTACCGAGAGAACCTAGCTCTTTTCACAGACAAGTTTGCAGCAGATTCAACTCGCAATGTTTTGTGGAAGGCTTTCTTGAAAAAGATACGTTGGAAAGAACAGATTGACTTCTCAGTAGTGATGAAGTGTGTCAAAGAGAACCTACAAGAGTATTGGAGTAGGGAAACATTAGGATGATAGCTAAAGAATGCAAGAAAGAATGCAAGAAAGAGTGCAAGAAAGAACAGTTTGATATTCAGGCTCTTATTTAAAAAAATATCTAGGGAAAATAAAACTACTATAGCAGATTTAGCAAGAAAGACCGGCCTTTCTGCAAGAAAGATTTCAAGCGAACTAAAGGCTTTGCGAGACGATTTTCACGTTCTTAAACGTGAAGGAGGCCGTAAAGATGGTCATTGGGTAATAGGTGACTT
>ULQK01083450.1_pt1 | contig 23127 bp, 22 predicted proteins | sample 1954371 | NCBI WGS metagenome assembly ULQK01 (sample SAMEA4835652, study PRJEB28245) | human gut metagenome | biome: gut microbiome; material: fecal sample | place: Denmark | collected 2008 | reverse complement strand
TCCCCACTGCAAATAGAAAATCGCTCTCGTGAGCGTAGAAAGGAAAAAAACTATGAATGATAAAAGAGTAAATCAATATCTTATCCTGCCAGAAGCAGGACAGAGAAAAGACACAAAGCTCGCAGTTGAGCATAGCGAAGAGCAAATTGCTGAGATGCTTAAACAAGGCTATGTAATCGTCAATCATGATGATTTTAACAAATTGATTGGCAACGGCGATGGCGAATATCTTATCGCTGATGACGGCTCTGTATATCCAAAGCCAGCACCTACCGATGCAGAGCTGCTGGCTGTTGCAAAGCCTGCCAAAATCGCAGAGCTTAAGGCTGAGCGTGACAGCAAAGAGGTTGAGCCGATTACCTACAACGGTAACAGATATGATTACGATGACAAGGCTCGTGAGCGCATCAACGCAGCTATCATCGCCTTAGACGTGCAGACTGCTCAGACAAAGGCTACAGCAGTTATAGACTGGACAACAGCAGATAATCAAGATGTTAAGGTTACTGCTGATGATTTACGTATGATTATCGCATCTGTGGCTAATCGCTCAAACGCCTTGCACGTGGCGTATAGAGCTGCTAAAGACAAGGTAGAGCAGGCAACAACTGTTACTGAGATTGAGGCTGTTACTCTCAACCTCTAAAACGGCTCAAAACCTTGCTGTGACGGCGTTTGGGGCACATTAGACCGATGCTGGCCAACGTGTAACACGTTAGCAACATCAAATCCCTCGATGCAGCAAGGCTTAACAGCGCCAGTGCCTACCGGATAAGCAACACGTTAGCAACACAGCCTATATCATATCAATAGCCTTTTTAAGCTCGTGCAGGCTCTTATGCGTGTACACGCCTTTTGTCACGCCCTGGCTGGCGTGGCCTAAGATACGCTTGACGGCCGTCTCGTTAGCTCCGGCGTTGTCGAGCATCGTGGCACAGGTATGGCGGCACTCATGCGGCGTGTGATGACAATTAGTCGCGTCCATGACGTTGTCAAATCGCGCCCTAAAGCGGTGATAGGACAGAGCAGCGCCATCATCTACAGTGATGAGCGTTTTGCCTGGCTTATCCATCCACAGTTTAAAATAGGGCAGCGCCTTACGGCTTATGGGTACAGCTCTGTTGCGACCGGCCTCAGTCTTGCTGTTACGGACGATAAAGTAACGCTGCTTGAGCTTGACGTCACTTTTCTGGATGGCCAAAAACTCACCCGGCCGCACGCCGCTGTAACACATCATCACGATGCACATCGCCCAGCACGACAGCTCAGCATCACTGTTGGCCAGCTTTTTAACACGATTGAGCTGGCGGGTGATAAACGGCTTTTTGGGATATTTGGTAACCTTTTTGTCGATGTCGATGTAGCAGGTTATATCGGCTGCCGCCGGTATAATCTTATATTTGACCGCATACTCGTACATGAGATGCATCAGCTGACGGCATTTCTTCTGGCTGGCATAGCCGATATTGCGACGGCTCATGCCACGGATTACACCCTGCAGGTCGGATATCTCCAATTTTGCAAACGGGCGGGCGTGCAGCTCACGGCAATGCTTAAAGGCAGCCTTATAGTTGTTGGCCGTTGACTTTGCTATCTTAGGGTAGCGCTCAGCAGCCATCAGCCGATATACCTCAGCAAAGGTTATCGTGGCCGGGGCAAACAGTGACGGGTTTTTGTTGCAGTCGACCAAAAACGCTAAAGCGTCCTCATACGTGGCGTATTGGCCGATTATCTTCTGGCGGCCGTCGATATACTTGCGGACGATGTAGGGGCGGCGTCTGTTGCCGCTGTAGCAGGCTATTGAGCCAAATCCATTAGGTAATTTCATTTTTTTATCATCTCCTATACAGTTAAGTATAGGGCAGAAAGAGAGGTAATTTTTATGGCAAACAAAAATATTTCTAAGGTCGTTTATGGCGGCAAAACATTGATTGACTTGACGGCCGATACCGTCACTGCTGACAAGCTGCTCAGCACCTACACCGCGCATGACAAGAGCGGCGCACTCGTTACCGGTACCTGCACATTTGATGCCGATACCAGCGATGCTACCGCGGCCGTAGCTGAGATTTTGGCAGGAAAGACCGCTTACGTCAACGGCAACAAGCTGACCGGCACAATGAGAAACAACGGCGCTGTCACCGGCACCATCAGCACCAAGGATGAGTCCTACACCATCCCCATCGGTTACCATGACGGCTCCGGCAAGGTGGCCATCAGCACCACTGAGCAGGCCAAGCTCATCGCTACTAACATCCGCTCCGGTGTCAAGATTTTGGGTGTTACCGGTACAATGAGCGGTACTGAGGGCGCTAAGGCTCAGGCCAAGACTGCTACGCCGTCTACTACGCAGCAGACCATCTTGCCGGACAGCACCGGCGGCTACAACTATCTGTCTCAGGTCACCGTCGAGCCGATACCGTACACCGAGTCTGACAATGCTGCCGGAGGCACAACCGTAACCATAGCTTAAAGGAGGCCTGTAACATGGCGGTAAACAAGATTATATACAACGGGGAGACACTGGTAGACCTGACCAGTGATACGGTCACCGCCGATGATCTGGCCGCCGGCGTGACCGCTACCGGGGCTGACGGCAAGCCGGTAATAGGGCTGCTGCCTAAGGTTACCATCGACACGGAGCTGTCGCTGTCCTCGACAAATCCGGTCCAAAACAAGACCATAACGGCAGCGCTGTCCAACCTTGATATCGACATCGCGACAAACGATGAGATTGACATTGCTTTAAACCTTGCAGGCAGTGGAGATTTACCGACAGGCGGTGGGGTCAGCAGCGGCAGCAATTATACATTACCTACGGCAAGCAGTAGCACGCTTGGCGGCGTAAAAATTGGCAGTAACATCAGCGTGTCAGACGGCACTATCAGCCTTGCCAAAAGCAACGTGACAAGTGCTTTAGGGTACACGCCTGCTACTACCAACAATGCGTCTTTCACCGGCACAACAATGGTGCAGACGCTGACCGTCAGCAGTGCTCTTAATATCCCCGGTGGCAGTATCTGGATTGAGTAGGTGACATATGAGTATTTTAAGCAAAAAATTATATGTACAAAAAACAGGCGGCACTGCTGTTGCCTGTAACATCTACTCTACCTCAGCGGAAGCCGGGGACAAAGCTCTGAGAGTAAAAATTGATAAAACTGACGGCTATATAGCCCTTAAAGCGACAGATGATGCCAACGCTACAGGCATGCGTGTAAAAATCGGCACTGTTATATATGCCGTGGCGACAAAACACGAGAGCGGCGGCGTTGCTATCCCTTACACAGAAAGTTATTGGACTGAGGCTGGCAGTCATAGCTTTACTGTTCCGGCTGGTATAACACGCATCCGTGTTGCCGTGTGCGGTGGCGGTGCTGGCAAAGGCAGCTTAATCGGCAACGGTAAAGGTGGCGACAATACGTCGGCATTTGGCATTACTGCAACAGGCGGGCACGGCGGTGGCGTTGCATGGAGAAAAGGCGCTGGCGGTGAGCCTAATGGCCATGCGTCAACTGGCAATAATGTTACTGATGGCTTTGCGTTATCGTTTGACAAGTCAAGCGGCGATTACGGCAAGGGTGGCAACTTTGGTGGCTCGGGTGGCTATGATAGTCAATATGTCGCCGTTACAGCAGGACAAAGTTACACCATAACCGTTGGTGCTGCTGGCGGCTCAAACGGCTCAGCAGGATTCGTACTTATTGCATATGGAGGTGATATTTAGTGGCAGAAAATATGATTGACCTCAATGGTCTTGTACATGTCTGGAGCAAGGTTAAGACGTTGACTGACAACTGCGTTAAGGCTAGTGACCTTGCTACGGTGGCAACGTCGGGCAGTTACAATGACCTCAGCGACAAGCCGACCATCCCATCTGCATATACATTACCGACGGCATCGAGTGCGGTTATGGGTGGCGTAAAGATTGGCAGTAATATTAGCGTGTCGAGCGGCACGATTAGTATCACTAAAAGCAATGTAACATCTGCGCTGGGGTACACTCCTCCGGTAAGCGACACAACCTATGTCAACGCGACAGCGTCAGCCGCAGGCCTGATGAGCAGCAGCGACAAAAGCAAGCTGGACAGCATAGCAGCTAACGCCAACAACTATATCCATCCTGCATCTCATCCGGCAAGCATGATAACCGGACTGGCTGCGGTGGCTACTAGCGGCAGCTATAATGATCTGTCGGACAGCCCGGCGATACCTGTTGTGGATGACAGCTTGTCCGGTGACTCTACCAATGCCGTGCAAAACAAAGTTGTGTATGGCTTGGGACAAAAGTTTTTTAACCAGCTCAGCGCCTTGGCATCGGTAGCCAGGACTGGCAGCTACTCGGACCTTACCGGTACGCCGGGCAACGCCACGACATCTGCCGCGGGGCTGATGAGCGCTGCAGACAAGGCCAAGCTGGACAAGGTCGACGCTGACGCGGGCAGCGTCAAGCTGATAACATACAGTTAAGGTTCTTAAGGCGTCTTATACAGAACGGCTTTTATTATGTAATTTTTAGGAGGTTGAAAGATGAACTATAAACTTTTTTTTGATAGTGTGGCAGGTGCAGGTAAAACGCTTTATACAGGTTGGAATTATAAGGCTGTAGTTGCTGCGATAATGGTAATCCTGCTCCACAAGCATGCAATCCTGTTTTATGCTTTTTCTGCTTTGGTTGTGCTGGATTGTCTGACAAAATGGATTGCCATTGCGCATGATTATCTGGTTAAACAAGGAAAAACGCCAACATTTTTGCAGTCCGTTGTCGGCATTAAGGCAGCTCGTAGCGCAGGATTGATTTCCTCCGAGGTGATGAAACACAGATTCCTTGGTAAAATAGCAGTTTATTTATGCTGCGTGATAGCAGCGGCCACAGCAGACCTTATTATGGTTGAACTAAGTAAACCAGCATGGGCAGTTAGTACAATCATTGGTTACTTAACGGCAACGGAATTACTAAGTATAGTAGAAAACCTCAACGCTGCTGGCGTTGAGGCTGTAAAAGGCTTAATTGATACTGTCAAGAAAAAAAGGATGTGATAACATGGACCTTAGACATCTCTTAGCACACGAGGTAGCTGCTGGCATCATCGCCACCGGCATCGAGGGCGCATATGACAGCGTGAGCTGCAGCACTGCCGGCAATTACCCCAGCATGGGCGTGAGCCAGTGGGAGGGCGGCCGCGGGGACAACCTCCTGAGCTGGATTGACGGTGGCCGTAAATTTATCGGCCGCACATACTCCGACATTGTCAACTCCGGCGAGCTGGATGAGCTACGTGCGGTCCTCGACAGTGAGCAGGGCAGGGCTGCTCAGATTGAGATACTGGCAGCCGACTGCCTTGATTATGTCGACGCGCTGATGCCGTACATCAGTGACAGCAAATGCGTTATCTACGCAGGGATGTGGTGCCCGACATCCACCAACGTGGTGAGGGTTTTTGTGCGCAACCGCAGGAACTGGGGCTACGATGTAAACAATCTGTCCGCGCTGGCGGACGTGTTTGCGGAGGAGTATTATGTAGCTGCTGCCGTCGGCAACGCCTATCGTCAAGGCTACGCTAACAGGGCGAGAGCTACATATAATTATCTTGCCGAGCATGATATTGATTGGGGGATGCTTGATGTATGATAAAGGGTGGATATATCGTGTCGGCGTTATGTGTCTATGCGCTGCTGTCGGTAGCTACATCCTGTACACCTGCCTCAGCAGCAGAGACAGCGCCCCGGCAGGAGATAATGGTGAGCGTCCCGCTCAGCAGGTTAACCGAGCTACAGAGCTTAATCAACAGGCAGGAGCAGCGGTTAAATCAGCTGCAGGAGCTGTTGAGCGGGCAGAGCAGCGGGCTGAGTCAGCAGCAGCAGCAAATCAGTCAGCTCAGGCAAGAGCTGCAGACTGCAAAAAACTCGTTGACAAGCTCCAATCAGATAATCAACGAGCAAAACAAATCATTGATGAGCTTATCAGAGGAGCTCAAACAGGAGCGGCGCAGGACGCGGCGCATTGAGCGTCAGCGCATCTTATGGCAGGCTGTTGCCGGCGGCGCTGTCGTGTATATGGTGCTTAAAGAATAGTTTATATTTGGGGCCAACGCTGGGGCCAACGCGCCTAAAAAATCGCCGAAAACAGGGCGAAAAATAGTAAAAATCAACAACTTAAAAACGCCTTTTTTACACGCAAAAATACCCCGCAACCTGCATGGTTGCGGGGTTTCTTTCATGGTGATCCAGGAGGGATTCGAACCCCCGACCCACGGCTTAGAAGGCCGTTGCTCTATCCAACTGAGCTACTGAACCATATTAACTTGGAGCGGGCGATGGGAATCGAACCCACAACATCAGCTTGGAAGGCTGAGGTTTTACCACTAAACTACACCCGCATGGTCGGAGTGGCAGGATTCGAACCTGCGACACCCTGCTCCCAAGGCAGGTGCGCTACCAAACTGCGCTACACCCCGAATACAAAAGGTATTATACTATTTAATTAAACAGATGTCAAGAGAAAATATATACTTTGTTAATCATGAAGCAGAAGAAAAATATTTGAAATCATATTTTCCTTTTGCCTTACAGATTGCTTATTTCAGCAGTTCTTCCTTAAGCTCGTAATATTCGCGTGAGAAATAGGGTGTAAGCTGTGCTTCACGATGGTCATAGCCAAAGGCGCGTTTGGTGAGCGACAAAACCGGTGGTGCCTGAATGCGTTTGGCAACAGCAAAGCCGGCGAACAGCTTCCACCAGCGCTCCAAATCGGCAATCAGCGCAGCGGCATCGGGGCAGGCTTCGTTAATCGCTTCCTGCGTACAGCCAAGCTCTGAGGCCAGCGTGCCGGCTTTGTACCAGCGCAGGATGTCTGCCGGCGTTGTTTTGTGCCAGTTTTCGATAAAGGCACGCAGCAGGTAATCGTGATAACCATACACCAGCGGGTCGCCGCCGTTGCCTACTGTCTGTGCATCCGAAAGCTCGGCGCTGGGACGGATATTGAAGATAGCTTCGGGGATTACTTCGCGTTTGTAAATCACTTCGTTCAGATAATGGCCAAGGGCATATACCTGATGCTTCCAAAGGTCACCGATCATGGCCATGGCGCCGCAGATGTCGCCATAGAAGGTGGCGTAGCCGATAGCAAGCTCTGCTTTGTTGGAGTTGCAGCTGAAGGCGCCGCCGAAGGCTGCTGAAGCAGCAGCGATGACGCGTGCGCCGCGGTCGCGGGCCTGAATATTTTCTTTTATGAGTCCGCTGAGCTGCAGGTTGAAGCTGCTGCCGTCTGCCAGATTGGTGATAGGCGTTTCTTCTAATTGCCTGACTGTCAGCTCATAGCTTTCGCTGATTGGCATTACGGCATAGTTTGCTCCCAATGCCTGCGCCAGCTGCTGCGCGCTGTTGCGTGTGGCAGCAGAGTTGAAGCGTGAAGGCAAATTGAGCAGCAGCACGTTCTCCGGTCCCAAAATATCCGCATACATGACAGCGGTTACGGCGCTGTCGATGCCGCCGGAAAGGCCGACGGTCATGCGTTTGATACCGCATTGCTGCAGGAATTTGGCGGTGCCGTAGCGCAGAGCGCGGTATACGGATTCCGGCTCCTGCGGCAGCTCTGCCGGCGGACAGGTGGGAATGATGCGGTTCACTTTTGTATCCCAGGTGAATTCTAAAAAGGTATCGGCATACATGGGCGCAGAGGTAACCAGACTGCCGTCGCCGTTGTAGGCGGAAGTACAGCCGTCGTAGGTGAAGATGTTCTTGCCGTTGTTCTGGATGCCGACATTGTTGCAGTAGATGAGCGGAATGCCTGCGGTGCGTGCCTGCGCACTGAAAAGGCGGTTGCGCTTACGGTTTTTGCCCAGCGTATAGGGGGAGCAGGAAAGGTTGCACAAGAGCTGTGCTCCGTTGGCTGCCAACGTTTGCGGTACGTTAAGGTGATAGTTTTCCGTCCAGCCGTCCTCGCACAGCATGACGCCGATGCGCAGGCTGGTGCCTCGGATGACGATTTCCAAAGGCTGCAGTGCTTCGCTGACGCTTGCACCTTCTTCGGCGCAGAGTTTCTGCAGGCTGTAAAAATGACGGCAGTCATCAAATTCGCGGTAGTTGGGCAGCGATGTCTTGATGAAGAAGCTGCGTCCCTGATAACCGCCGAGCAGCTTACCGTTTTGGCAGGCAAAGGCGGCGTTGTATTTGCGTACGCGTCCGTCCTCGTTGAGCTTGCCTGGTTCGGTGGCAACGCTACCGAAGATAACGCAGATATTTTCGGTGGCAGCGACGATCTTTTCGGCATAATAGGCGCAGTCATCCAAAAATGTCTGCTGCTCCCAAATGTCGCCGATAAGATAACCCGGCAGTGCCATTTCGGGCAGAAGCAGGATATCGGCCTCAAGGCTGCGTGCTTTTTCAATAGCGTCAATGATTTTCTTATAGTTTACATCAGGACGGCCGGGAGTAATTTCCAGCTGTCCGCAGATAATTTTCAGCTTCAATTTATTGTCCTCACAATTTTATTTGCATTTTACATTACTATAGTGCTATTATAACAGAGATGAAGTAATTTCTCTAGCTTAGAGGGGGTTTTTCCTTATGAAACATAACAAAAAAACTAATGCAGCCCGCCGTTTGGACGAGCTGAAGATAGAATACCGTATTATGGAATATCCGGTGGACGAGGAGCATCTGGATGCTGTGCATGTTGCCGCAGAGGTTGGCATGCCTGCATCACAGGTATTCAAAACACTGGTAGTACGCGGTGACAAGAACGGCATTATGTTTGCCGTAATTCCCGGTGATAGCGAGCTTGATTTAAAGGCGTTGGCCAGAGCCAGCGGCAATAAGCGTGCCGAGCTGGTACATCTGAAGGAGGTATTGCCGCTGACAGGCTATATTCGCGGCGGCTGTTCACCATTGGGCGCTAAAAAGAACTACCCTGTATATATGGATGAGACAAGCAATAACTGGCCGGAGATTGCAATCAGCGCCGGTCAGCGCGGTATGCAGATTATTGCAGCGCCTGCTGATTTGCAGCGTGCTACGGCTGCAACGGTGGCACCGCTGATTTTTGCAGAGTAACTCTTGTTCCTTCCTATAAAATATGCTATTATAATCTTGATAACCTATTTGCACAATTGTGTTTGAAAGAAATACGACTGTGCTGGCCTGAAGGCGTATTATTAACGCTGACGGCAGTATGACGTCAAAATTCAAAGAAGAAAGTAGGTTGAATATATGTTATATGTTAGTACAAGAGGGAAAACTGATTTGTTTTCCGCTGCACACGCGATAACCCGTGGCTTGGCAGCGGATGGAGGATTGTTTGTACCGCAGAATATTCCTGCGATGCGTATGGTTGATATAAAGGCGATGGAGCGCAAGCCTTATACGGAGCGTGCTGTTGACGTTCTGCTGCAGTATCTTACTGATTTCAGCGAGGACGAGCTGCGCGAATGTGTAAATGCTGCCTACGCGCCAGAAAAATTCGGTGATAATCCTGTGCCTTTGGTACAGGTAAATGATAACACCGGTGTGCTGGAGCTGTGGCATGGCCCGACGTCTGCTTTTAAGGATATGGCACTGCAGCTTTTGCCGCATCTTTTGACACGTTCGATGCAAAAGACCGGTGAAACGAATAAGGTTGTTATTCTGGTTGCTACCTCCGGTGATACCGGCAAGGCTGCTTTGGAGGGCTTTGCTGATGTTCCTGGAACGCAGATTATTGTTTTCTACCCCAGCGAGGGTGTGAGTGATATCCAGAAGCAGCAGATGATTACCCAGGCAGGCAAAAATGTTAAGGTTTTCGGTATTGAGGGTAACTTTGATGATGCTCAGCGCGGCGTGAAGGAAATCTTCGGTAATACTGCGCTCAGTGATGAGCTGGAGAAAAAGGGATATACCTTCTCTTCTGCCAATTCTATTAACTGGGGCCGTCTGGTGCCGCAGATTGTTTACTACTTCAGCGCTTATGTAGATGCTGTGAAGGCAGGCAAGATTGCTGCCGGTGACCCGATTAATTTTGTTGTTCCGACCGGCAACTTCGGTGATATTCTGGCAGGCTATTATGCTAAGCTGATGGGCTTGCCGATTGACAGACTGCTGTGTGCATCCAACAGTAATAACGTGCTGACTGATTTTATAAATACCGGTGTTTATGACAGACGCCGTGAGTTCTTTAAAACTGCATCTCCTTCTATGGATATTCTTGTTTCCAGTAATCTGGAGCGTCTGCTTTACAGTGTGACTGAGCATGACGCTGCACGCGTAGCGGATTATATGAAGCGTTTGAATACCGAAGGTCATTATGAGATTGACAGCGATGATCTGAAGCAGATTCAAAGCCAGTTCTTCGGTGCCTGGGTTGATGAGCTGGAAACAAAGGAGGCTATCGGACGTATTTATAATGATTACCATTATCTGATGGATACGCATACTGCCGTTGCCTGGCGTGCGATGGAAAAATATCGTTTCCTGACCAGTGATGAAACCTATACCGTGGTGCTGTCTACCGCAAGTCCGTATAAGTTTGCCGACAGTGTTTTGGCTGCGCTTGATGATGCTCAGCCGCAGAGCAGCAATCCTTTTGAGCTGCTGCAAAAGCTGCATGCCGATACCGGTACGGAGATTCCGCCGCGTATGTTGGCGTTGGAGAATCTGCCGGTGCTGCATTCCGAGGTTATTCCTGCGGACAAGATGGAGCTGGCGGTTGTGAAGAACTTGGTGTAATTGTGGCTTGATGTGAAGAATACTTGCGTTGCGGGTATGTTTTCGCTATAATAAAACCGAAATTTAATATTTATATATGCAAGACTTAGTCTGCCGGGCGGCGGACTAAGTCTTTGTCATAAAAGGAGGTATAAAGTGGACTCCAGGAGTGTACTTGAACAGGTGCGCAGCGGAAAGCTGTCGGTGGCTGAGGCGGAGCGCTATTTTAATCGCAAGGCGTACGAGAATTTAAATTATGCGCGTCTTGATACTTCGCGTGAGCAGCGCACGGGCTTTGCGGAGGTGGTTTACTGCAGCGGTAAGCCTGATGCGTATTTGTCGGATATTTATAAGCGTCTTTTGGCGGAGCAGGGTGAGGTGTTCGGCACGCGGGCAACGCCGGAGCAGTATGAGCTGGTGCGGCGGCAGCTGCCTGATATTGTTTATGATCCGGTGGCGCGGACGCTGAAGCAGGAGCGCCCGGATAAGGTGCGGAGCGGTTGCGTTGTTGTGTGTACTGCGGGTACTGCCGATATTCCCGTTGCGGAGGAGGCGGCGCAGACGGCTGAATTTTTCGGGGCGCATGTGGAGCGTCTTTACGATGTTGGCGTGAGCGGGATTCACCGTCTTTTGGATAAGGTTGATTTGCTGCAGCAAGCAAATTGTGTAGTGACGGCTGCAGGCATGGAGGGCGCGCTGGCGAGTGTTATCGGTGGCCTTGTGCGTAATCCGGTGATTGCGGTGCCGACTTCTGTCGGATACGGTGCGAGCTTTCATGGGCTGAGTGCGCTGCTGACGATGATTAATTCCTGCGCTAACTGTGTTTCAGTTGTGAATATTGATAATGGATATGGCGCGGGGATTATTGCGACGCAGATTAACAGGTTGGCGTGCAAGTGAGATCCAACCCTTCCGTCTGCTCGCAAAGCTCGCCTCCACCTCCCCTTTCAGGGGAGATATAAACTTTTATATGCTCCCTGCAAGGGAGCTGGCATCGCCGCAGGCGATGACTGAGGGTTGTGCTTGGCAATATATTAATTGCTTGTCCAACCTTTCTTGCCTGCCCCTTGCACTCTTCGAGTATAACACGACCAGCATTTTTCATTGCATGAAAAATGTGTCTTAGTATAGGGAAGGTGCCGAGCTAAGCGAGGCGGAAGGGGGCTAGCTATGCGTTTAATTTTTATGAGGGAGAACTATTATGCCTATAAATAAAGATTTAGAAATACAGGCGGAAGCCAAGTTTGCCGTGCTGCAGCAGGAGCTGCGGCGCTTGGGCAGTGTGCTGGTTGCGTTCAGCGGCGGCGTTGATTCGACGTTTTTGCTGCAGGCGGCGCATTTGACGTTGGGAGATAAGGCACTTGCTGTGACGGCACGTTCCGGTGTTGTGCCGCAGCGTGATATAGCGGAGGCAGAGGAGTTCTGTCGGAAGCAGGGAATCTGTCATCTTTACTTTGATTTTGATGAGCTGCAGGTGCCGGGGTTTGCCGAAAATCCGCCGGACCGCTGCTATATCTGCAAAAAAACGCTGTTCAGTAATTTCTTGCGCATTGCACAGGAAAACGGTGCTGTGCTTTGCGAAGGCTCGAATATGGATGATTTGGGTGATTACCGCCCCGGTCTGAGGGCTTTGGCTGAGCTGAAAGTGCAGAGCCCTCTGCGCACTGCAGAGCTGACGAAGGAAGAAATCCGCCTGCTGTCGCATAAGCTGCAGCTGCCGACTTGGGATAAGCCGTCATTTGCTTGTCTTGCTTCGCGCTTTGTTTACGGTGAGCGTATTACAGCGGAGAAGCTGGCGGCGGTGGATAAGGCGGAGCAGCTTTTGTGGGAGCTGGGCTTTAAGCAGTTCCGTGTGCGTGTGCATGGCAGTTTGGCGCGCGTTGAGCTGTTGCCCGAGCAGCTGGAGCTGGCAGTGGCGGAGCCGATGCGCAGTACGATTTACAAAGGATTGAAGGCTGCAGGCTTTGCTTATGTGGCACTTGATTTGCAAGGCTATCGTACAGGCAGCATGAATGAAACTTTAAAGCAGGATTAATTTGTACTTATAGCGAATTTTAGCATTAGCCTGCTACAAGTATGCAGGCTTCAGATTAGGAGGAAGATTTATGAAAAGCTTATATTTGGAATGTAATGCCGGCATCAGCGGCGATATGCTGGTAGCAGCACTTTTGGACCTGGGCGCGGACAAAGAGGCACTGGATAAGGCTCTGCAGAGTATTCCTGCAAAGGGCTTTGAATATAAAATCAGCAGAGTGTCTAAAGCAGGCGTTAACTGCTGTGATTTTGATGTTATTCTGGACGAGGAGCATGCTAACCATGACCATGATATGGCCTTTTTGCATGGCAACGACGATGCTGTAGTGCATAGCCATGAGCATGAGCATCATCATGACCACGAGCATGAGCACGAACACGAACATCATCATGACCACGAGCATGAGCACGAACACGAACATCATCATGACCATGACCATGAGCACGAGCATGAACATCATCATGACCACGACCATGAACATGAGCACAGCCATGTGCCGCATGAGCATCATCATCACCATGAGCACCGCGGTCTGCAGGAGGTTATTGCGATTATTGATGCTACGGATATGAGTGCTGCAGCCAAGGAATTGGCGCTGAAGATTTTTGATATTATTGCGGATGCTGAGGCAAAGGCGCATGCAGTGGAGAAGAATGCAGTGCATTTCCACGAGGTTGGTGCGATTGATTCTATCGTTGATATTGTAGCGATTGCTGTGTGTGCCGACAGTCTTGGTGTTGAAAACGTAATTGTACCTGAGCTGTGCGAGGGCCGCGGCACTGTGCGCTGCCAGCATGGCGTGCTGCCGGTGCCTGTTCCGGCAACAGCTAATATTATGCAGCGCTTTGGATTTAATGTACACTTGCTGCCGGTGCAGGGCGAGTTCGTTACACCGACCGGTGCTGCTGCCGCTGCTGCGCTGATGACTACGGACGAGTTGCCGCAGAGCTTTAAGATTCTGGGCATCGGTCTGGGAGCAGGCAAGCGTCAGTATGAGCGTCCCAGCATTTTGCGTGCGCTGCTGATTGAGGATAATGCACAAAAAAAAACTCTGTAAACAGTAACGCTTTGCAGACAGATTGCATCTGCCAATTGCAGTCTGATATTGATGACTGCAGCGGCGAGCTTTTGGGCTACACGCTGGAGCGCCTGCTGGCGGCAGGAGCGCTGGATGCCCATTATCAGCCGGTGTTCATGAAGAAGAGCCGTCCGGCGTGGGAGCTTACTGTTATCTGCCGCGAGGAGGACAGAGCGAAGCTGGAAGCGCTGATTTTTGCGGAAACGACAACCATCGGTATCCGTCGTGCGCGCATGGAACGCACTGTGCTGCCGCGTAGCAGGTATGTGGTGCACACTGCTTACGGTGATGTGGCGGTGAAGCGCTGCCTGCTGGAGAACGGCGAACGCTGTTATGTGGAATATGACAGTGCTGCCAAACTGGCACAGGAGCAGGGAGTGCCGCTGCAGGATATCTATCTGGCGGCGCAGTTGGCGCAAAAAAACATAAATTAGCCACAAAAGTGTGGTATAATATCTCCATAATACGTCAGAGAATGGAGAAAAAATGACTAATGTTTTCGATTTGATAGAAGAATTTTATACACAGGATGAAGAATGGAATACGGTATTGCAGCAAGCCTGTGCTGAGGATTTCCTGCGCTATAAAACATGGCAGGGAGCCAAGGATGGCGAGCTGGTCAAGATTTGGGATTATATTACGATTCTTTGTATTTACCTTGGCAATTCCGAGAACTTTCTCGGTGATATGTCGCGTGAGGATTTTATTGACTGCGTAGGCTGGTGCTGCCGCAATGTTTCCGGCTTCCCGGCAACGGAGAGCAACATCGCACATTTCCTGGATGTTATGCAGGAGTTTTATGCATATATGAAAAAGAAACGCATTATTACCCGTGATAATGCGCCTGCCGAAGCCAAAGCCAAGCTGCTGGTTGACGGAAAACTGCAGATTGTCGGCAAAGATGGCAGCTTTTTGCCGGAGCATGACCGCTACAATCTTTATTCTACGCCGGATTTGCCGACGAAAGTGTACTTGAACATCGGCGAGAGAATGCAGAATCTGCTGGATGATGTGCAAAGCTACTATACGCAGAAGCAGTTCCGTCGCGATTTGGAGCGGGCCGATTTTCTCTTCGGCGGTATTTTTCAGAATGGTACAGTTCAGGAAAAGCCGGGCACGGAGGAATATTCACAGACCTTTTGGGATTATTTTCTTTTTGACTATCGCTTGCTTGAAGATGACAAAACGCCGCTGCAGCATTACCGTGATGTAATCTGCCGCGACGCTTCCGAGATGGATACCTCCGTTGATATTTTGAATGAGCTGATTAAGGCAAAGCTGGTTCTCTTTGATGTGCAAAGACGCACGGAGGAGGGAATGTATGTCTGCAGAAATATTTTCACCAATGAAAAATATACCCTGATGCTGCCGGTAGATGATAATATTGACACAGAAGGCTATATTTTCATGGGCCATATTTTTTATGAAAATACTATGGTGATGAACTTCCTGCGCGGACTGGTGATGTCGCAAACCTCGCGTAAGCGCTTTTTCGAGGTTGTCAGCGCGGCGAAGGACTGGTTTGCTGTGCGCCAAAGCGGCGAAATGAGCTGGGAGGAGTTTATCAACCGTAATCCGATGTTCGTGCGCCATGTTTCTGTTGTATATGCCATCTATGTGCGGATGGAGGGCTTTAATTTCAGCACGCAGATAAGTGATTATCAGCCGGCGGCGCTGCTTGAGGACAAGACCTCGGCAATGCTGGAATCTCTTAGAGGAACAGGCCTTTTTTCTGCCTATGATATACAGCTGATGCGTACCATGTGGAGCGATTTTATGCTTCGTGGCAATGCTTTGCCTGATAATACAGACGCTGATTTTGAGCATTGGACGGCAGCTGTTATGTACTGCTTTGTTAAGCTGAATGATGTTTATACCTTTACGGAAAAGCAGGTTTTTGCTATGTGCCGTGCTACCGACCATGTAAAGCTGAAGCAGATGATAGATATGCTAAATAAAACCTTGCAGCTGGAGGCACACGACCCGCGTTATGTTAACGAAGAGGGTCTGTTGCTGATGCTGCTGCAGTGAGAGGAGGCACCAGAATATGAAGTGTGATTTTTGCGGACACGAGGTTGCTCCCGGCACAGTGGAATGTCCGTACTGCCATTATCAGTTCAAGATTGATGCGCAGGTGCTCAGTCCGGAGGAGCGCGATACCTTTGAGGGCGTGACGATAGATGAGAGCGCAGGCACAGAGGAAACCAAAAGCGCCAGAGAAGGCGCTGTATATGACAGCGGCGCTGATGCTTATAATGAAAGACAGCAGCAGGTGCCGCCGAATATTAAGGTGCATACCTTTGGCTGCGGCAGCGGCATTCTGATTACCTTTCTGATTTTGTGCGGCATTGTGGCAGTTATCTTCTTTTTGCTGCCGACGTTTATTGTCTTTGCTGCTGTGGGCGCAATAGTTTTGTTTATTATGCGCCTTTTTATGGGCTTTTAAAGGCTTAAAAAATGTGTTTCTGACGGCCGGCAGTGTTGCCTTTGGCAGAGCTGCCGGCTGTTTTCGTCTGTTGTAGAAATTTTTTCAAAAAAATTTTAAAAAGCCGTAAAAATATAGAGGATTTTTCTGATTGACGGCGAATAATATGCAGGTACACAATGTGTGAAAAGAATAGGAGGCATAAGATATGCATAGTTACAGCATGGATCTTGGCGGCAGAACTCTTACTATTGAAGCCGGCAAGATTGCAAAACAAGCTAATGGCGCTGTATTAGTTCGTTATGGCGATACCGCCGTAGTAGTTGCCGTTACCGGCACCAAAACCCCGCGTGAGGGTGTAGACTTCTTCCCTTTGACTGTTGATTTTGAAGAAAAAATGTACGCCGTAGGTAAAATCCCTGGCGGCTTTATTAAACGCGAAGGCCGTCCGTCTGAGCAGGCTATCCTGACCAGCCGTCTGATTGACCGTCCGATTCGCCCGATGTTCCCGGAAGGCTACCACAACGATGTACAGATCGTTGCTACCGCTGTTTCCGTTGATCCCGACAATGCTCCGGATATGCCCGCTATGATCGGTGCATCCTGCGCTCTGTCTATTTCCGATATTCCGTTCGAAGGTCCTATCGCAGGTGTGCGCGTAGGCCTGATTGATGGTGAATTCATCATCAACCCGACTGTTGAACAGGCTAAAATCAGCCAACTGAACCTGGCTGTTGCCGGCACCAAAGACGCTATCCTGATGGTAGAAGCAGGTGCTAACGAAGTTTCCGAAGAAACCATGCTGGACGCTATCTGGTTCGGTCATGGCGTAATCAAACAGCTCGTTGAGTTCCAAGAGAAAATCGTTGCTGAAATCGGCAAAGAAAAAATGGAAGTTCCGTTCTACGCTCCGCCTGAAGAAATGGTTGCGGAAATCGAAGAATACGGTGCTCAAAAGCTCAAAGATGCTCTGATGGATGCTAACAAGCTGGAGCGCGAAGAAAACGTTGCTAAGGTTAAAGCTGAAATCGCTGAAGTATTCCTGGAGAAATATCCTGATAATGCTAAAGACGTTGCTTATATCACCCAAAAGCTGGTTAAGAAAATCGTTCGCCGCACTATCTCTGTAGATAAGATTCGTCCTGACGGTCGTCAATTAGACGAAGTACGTCCGGTAAGCTGCGAGGTTGGCCTGCTGGCTCGTCCGCATGGCAGCTCTCTGTTCACCCGTGGTCAGACTCAGATTTTGAACGTTCTGGCTCTGGCTCCGTTGCGTGAAGCACAGATTCTTGATGGCCTCGGCGCTGAGGAAACCAAGCGTTATATCCATCACTACAACTTCCCGCCGTACAGCGTAGGCGAAACCAAACCGCTGCGCAGCCCCGGCCGTCGTGAAATCGGTCACGGTGCTCTGGCTGAGCGTGCTCTGCGTCCGGTTATTCCTTCTGAAGAGGATTTCCCGTATGCAATCCGTCTGGTATCCGAGGTTCTGGAATCCAACGGTTCCTCCTCCATGGGCTCTGTTTGCGCAAGCACCCTGTCCCTGATGGATGCAGGTGTTCCTATTAAGGCTCCTGTTGCCGGCGTTGCTATGGGCCTTGTTAAGGATGGCGAATACTTCACTATTCTGACTGATATCCAAGGTCTGGAGGATGCTCTGGGCGATATGGACTTCAAGGTTGCAGGTACCGAAAAAGGTATTACTGCTATCCAGATGGATATTAAGATTGACGGTATCAACAAGGATATCTTCACTCAGGCTTTGGCACAGGCTAAACGCGGCCGTGAGTTCATCATGGGCAAAATGATGGAATGCATCAGCGAACCGCGCAAAGAGCTGTCCAAATATGCTCCGAAGATTACTACTATCCATGTAGATCCTGATAAGATTGCTAAGGTTATCGGACCCGGCGGCAAGATGATCAAGAAGATCGTTGACGAAACCGGCGCTAAGATTGATATCGATGATACCGGCCGCGTATTTATCGCTGCTGTTAATACCGAGGCTGCTAATAAGGCTATCGAGATGATCGAGGGCATTACTGCTGAGGCTGAGGTTGGCAAGGTTTATACCGGTAAGGTTACCCGTCTGATGAACTTTGGCGCTTTCGTTGAGATTCTGCCGGGCAAGGAAGGTCTGGTACATATTTCCCAGCTGTCTACCGAGCATGTAGATAAGGTTGAGGATGTTGTAAGTGTTGGTGATGAAATTGTTGTTAAGGTTACCGAAATCGACAACAAGGGCCGCATTAACCTGTCCCGCAAGGCTGTTCTGATGAAGAGCGTACAAAAATAATTTGTGAATTTAAAAGAGCTGTCGCATTTGTGACAGCTCTTTTTTGTAGATTGGAGGAGTGAGTTACTAATGAAAACACGTGGTTTTGAAAAGGTTGCCAAGTATATGGATGTTGAGTTCCCGATGCCGGAGCGCAAGACACAGTTCAGCGCCGGTTATGATATCAGCGCTGCCGAAGAGGTTGTGCTGGAGCCGGGCAAGCTGGTGCTGGTGCCTACCGGTGTGAAGGCCTATATGCAGACAGGCGAGTTCTTGGGCCTGCATATCCGCAGCAGCATGGCGGTGAAGAAGCATCTGATGCTGGTGAATAATGTCGGTATTATTGATGCCGATTATTATAACAATGCTGATAACGAAGGTCACATTATGGTGGCTTTGATGAATATGGGTACCGAGGCTGTTACTATTCCTCAGGGTGAGCGCATTGCCCAAGGTATTTTTTTCAATTACCTGACGGTGGATGATGATGATAAGATAGAAAAAGCAGTCCGTGGCGGCGGCTTCGGCAGCACAGGCAAATAATAATATTACAGTATTACTTCGCTTGGAGATTCGGTTAAAAGTGTAAATAGTTTACAATTTTAACGAAAAAGTGTAGACAATATAGGGAAATATGATATAATTAATTTAGATAATTTTGGTAAATGGAGGTTTTCTCGATGCAGAAAATTGATCAGGCATGTGTAAACACCCTTCGCTTTTTGGCAGCAGACCAGGTAGAAAAGGCTAAATCCGGCCATCCTGGCTTCCCTCTGGGTACAGCTCCTTTGATGTACACCATTTGGGACCGCTTTATGAATTATAATCCGGCTGATCCGCAATGGTTCAACCGCGACCGTTTCATCCTTTCTCCGGGTCACGGCAGCGCTTTGCTTTATGCTATGCTGCATCTGGCAGGCTATAACCTGTCCCTGGATGAGCTGAAAAACTTCCGCCAATGGGGCAGCAAGACTCCGGGTCATCCGGAATTCGGCCTGACTCCGGGCGTTGACGTTTCTACCGGTCCTCTGGGCCATGGCTTTGCTATGGGTGTTGGCTTTGCTATTGCCGAAGCTATGCTGGGCGCAAAGTACAACAAACCTGATTTCCCGGTTGTTGACCACTACACCTTTGGTCTGACCTCTGACGGCGACCTGATGGAGGGCGTTTCCTGCGAGGCTGCTTCTCTGGCAGGTACCCTTGGCTTGGGCAAACTGATTTACTTATATGATGACAACAAAATTACTATCGAAGGCAGCACTGATATTGCCTTCACTGAGGATGTTGAAGCCCGCTTCAGGGCTTATGGCTGGCAGGTTCTGCGCGTAGAAAGCAGCGAGGATGTTGACGCTATGCAGGCAGCTATCGAAGAAGCTAAGGCTGATACTATGCATCCTTCTCTGATTATTGTACGTACTCACATCGGCTTCGGCAGCCCGAAACAGGACAGCCCGTCCTGCCATGGCGAGCCGCTGGGTGGTGAAGCATTGGCGGCTACCAAAGAAAAAGCCGGCTGGCCGCAGGAAATGTTCTATGTACCTGCTGAGGTTAAAGAACATTTTGCTGCTAAGCTGGATGGCTGTGCTGCAAATGAAGCTGCTTGGAAGGCTTTGATGGATGACTATAAGATGGTATATCCAGAGCTGGCTAAAGAGCTGGAAGACCGCATTGCCGGCAACTCCATGGTTAACCTGAGTGCTCTGGAAGCAATCTTTAAGGATACTGTTAAAAACGCTACCCGCGAAGCAAGCGGCGATATTATCCAAGTTCTGGCTGCACAACTGCCCGAGCTGGTTGGCGGCAGTGCTGACCTTGGACCTTCCAACAAAACTATCATGAAAACCGGCGGTTACTTCTCCAAGCTGGACAGAACCGGCCGTAACATTCACTTCGGCGTTCGTGAACACGCTATGGGTACCGTTTTGAACGGCATTTCCCTGCATGGCGGTTTCATTCCCTTCGGCGGCACCTTCCTGGTATTCGCTGACTTCCTGCGTCCTACCATCCGTATGGCAGCACTCATGGGAATTCAGTCTGTATTCGTACTGACTCACGATAGCATTGCACTGGGCGAAGACGGTCCTACTCATCAGCCGATTGAAACCACTATGGCTCTGCGTCTGATTCCGAACGTAAGCGTTATCCGTCCGGCTGATGCTCTGGAAACTGCTACCGCATGGCAACAGGCTTGCCTGAACAAACATAAACCTACCTGCCTGCTGCTGAGCCGTCAAAAACTGACTGTACTGCATGACTATGCAGCAACCATCCATGAAAACGCTCATAAGGGCGCTTATGTACTGAGTCCGGCTAAGAACGAGGCTAAGGCTGTTCTGATCGGTACCGGCAGTGAAGTACATCTGGCACTGGCTGCACAAGCTAAGCTGGCAGAAGAGGGCATTGACGTTAGCGTTGTATCTATGCCTTGCTGGGATGCTTTTGATGCTCAAAGCGATGAGTACAAGGAAAGTGTTCTGCCTGCAGGCGTAACCAAGTTTGCTGTTGAAGCAGGCGTTCCTTATGGTTGGAGCCGTTACACCGGCACTGAAAAGAATGTTCTGGGCATTACCACCTTCGGCGCTTCCGCACCCGGCGATGTAATGATGGAAAAATACGGCTTTACTGTTGAAAACCTGGTAGCAAAGGTTAAAGCAGCGCTGTAAGCTTAATTTGAAATTGATCTTAAAGGGTTCTATGTCAAGTTTTGGGGTATTCAAGACTTTAACATCATAGACCTAGACAATACATAATTATTTTTGCAATTCAACCAGCCTCTAGTATATTTATATTGGAGGCTGGTTTTATTTTTCTAAAATAAGACATAGTTATCCTAATGCGATTTTACTATATTTTATTCCAGATACAGTATTCTGTTTCGAAATCTGTCGAAATTCTTTACACCATAGCTGATTCGCTTCAATACTTTTATTTTATTATTACTGCCTTCAATAAATCCGTTAGAAACTCTTTCGTCAATTATATTTGCAATTTCAGTTTTCCAATTATAGAACCTTTTTGTGCCTGTGTTTGGATTATAAAGAGGAATAGCTCGTGCAATAGTATTAAAAATAATTAACAGTAACGCAAAAATCGCTCGTAGTGTTAAAATAAATTAATACTATCGACGAAATGTGCGATAGTGTTAAAAATAATTAACACTGTTGCAGAGGGGAGTGGGTTGTGTTAGAATATAATAAAGGAAAATGTGCTGACAAAGCAGAAAGGAGCAGGATTATGGTTATCAGAACACAGTATCTGGAGCGTTTGCGCCCATTTTATGATTCGGAGCTGGTAAAGGTTATTACCGGCATCAGACGTTGCGGCAAATCTACTATTTTGCGTCAGGTTATTGCTGAAATAAAGGAAAATGGTATCGAGGATTCGCATATCGTTTACATAAATTTTGAAGATTATAAGTATCATAAGCTGACAGATGCAGATGCTTTTTATGAATATGTTGAGCAAAAAATTGTTGATGAAAGTAAATATTATCTGTTTTTCGATGAAATTCAAAATGTAAATAATTTTGAGCTTGTGGTAAATTCTTTTCGGGCAACTCATAATGTGAGTATTTTTATTACCGGTTCTAATTCCAAACTGCTTTCGGGAGAATTAGCTACGCATTTAAGTGGCAGGACTGTATCTTTGCGCGTATTGCCGTTCAATTTTATGGAGTTCTGTCAATACAAAGATATCTCTGCACCAGATTATGAAAGCCTGTTGGCGGAATACATGACTTATGGTGGCTTGCCTTTGGTATGTGGTGCTGCCAATAAGGAAACCAAAGAGGTTATTTTAAATAATATATATGATGCGGTTGTGCTGAAGGATATAGTCATGCGTAACAAAATAAATTCGCCGCTGGTTCTGGAAAAGGTACTTGATTATATTGTAGGTAACTCTTCACTGACTGTTTCCGGTAATGCTATTGCCGGTACGCTTTCAAGTAATGGGCATAAGGTTTCTGCACCTGTTGTGTATGATTATCTGCGCTGCATTGTTGATGCCTGTGTTTGCGATAAGGTTTCGCGTTATGATATTCGTGGCAAGAAGGCGCTTGCATTTGAAGAGAAGTATTATGTTTGCGACCTTGGCTTTCTGCATTTGAAGAAAAACAGAATTAAGGACGAGTATAACTATATTATTGAAACAATTTGCTATAATGAGCTGATTTCGCGTGGCTATAAGGTCTATGTAGGTAAAACCTGGAAGGGTGAGATTGACTTTATCGCAGAATTGAATGGTAAGATTATTTATATTCAGGCAGCGTATCTTTTAACTGATGAAAAAACGATAGAGCGAGAGTTTGGAGCATATGAAAAAATTGCTGATAATTATCCCAAATATGTTATAACTTTGGATAAGCATACCATTTCAAGAAATGGCATTATCCATTATAATCTCATTGATTTCCTGCTCAGAAAAGTAGATCTTTAATTTTTAGTATGCAATATAATATTTTGAATCAATCACGTAAGCAGTTTACTGTGCTTGCGTGATTTTTCTTTGAATTTCTATAAATATTTTTTTGCAAGCGCAATGGCATATTTTGACAGAATGTGAAAAAAATTTAAGCTTTTTTCTGGAATAAGCGATAACGTATAATAAGTTGCGCAAATTCAATTCAAAAAGAT
>ULQK01045327.1_pt1 | contig 23131 bp, 12 predicted proteins | sample 1954371 | NCBI WGS metagenome assembly ULQK01 (sample SAMEA4835652, study PRJEB28245) | human gut metagenome | biome: gut microbiome; material: fecal sample | place: Denmark | collected 2008 | reverse complement strand
CAATTGAGATTGCCATTGAGATTGCTTGCGGATTTTAGGGTGGTATAGAAAAAATCCTTTGCCTCTGCATGAGTTGTCCTGTTGATGGGAGGCATTACAGCTATAGCCACTGGCTTCTCATCATACATAGCAGCATACTGTTCTCCCATCGTTTTTGGGGTAGAGCACGAAGCAAGCGTTATTGCTACAAGTGCAAACAATATAAGTTTTTTCATTTTTCAAGCTGTTTAATGATTCGTGAAATGTAAGTATCAGACTCAGGATAGAGTTCCACTTCCTTTTTCAGGAAAGCAAGACCCTCATCTTTCTTTCCGGTCTTGTAAAGGAGATAGCCATACTCAGCATACATTCCTGGTGGCACTACGCCCCTCACACCCCTTTGCTTCTCGGTGATTTTCTTGTACTGCTCAAGTACTTTGACCTGCAGTTCTTCTGTTGATCTCTTATGGTACTGATACGTCGCATCCTCATAGTCATACCAGGAGTACAACGTTTTGGTCGTTGTGCAGGAGCTGACTGCCAACATTGCAGCTATCACTGCTACGGGAAAAATAAGTTTCTTCATCGCTATGGTAATATTATTTGTTTGACTTCCTGTGTAGAGACGAATACCTTCTTCTGATACAACGTCTTTCCATCACATTTCACCACGAGGCTCTTGGTACCTGTACCGATGCCGTATTGCGTGCCTCTTCTGTTGGCTTTCTTCGACTTGACGACTTTTGCCGTAAACGGTTCGGCATTGTCGATGGTCACTTGAACCTCTTTGCCGCCATATTCTTTCTGTCCTACAAACAGGAGGTAAGCCATATCCTCTTTACCTGTCTGCTGTGCTACGGGGAAGTTTGCCTTGCATCCTGTCAACAGTGATGCTGCCGCAAACATACAAAAGATTGCCTTTTTCATTTTGCTTGTTCAATAATGTAGTTCGACATGTTCGTAGAGTCAATAGTCTCGTCTGAGGAGACCTCTACAAAAGAATACTCAGTCTCTGGAGTGTCTCCACCTGTCATGATGACTTTTACTGTTCCCACCGATTTACCGGGCAGGGTAATCATCACACCTGTTTGTGGGTTCTTCACCTTCTTGCCCTTGGTCATGATGTTGAATACCATACCCTCTTTGACACCTTGGCTGTTGCCGCCAGCCATGAGCGTGGCATCACTGTCACAAGAAAGGAAGTAGGTCTTCCACGGACTGTTCGTGCATTTGTTGATGATGTTCTCCACCAGTTGGCCAATAGCCTCAGAGATAGCCTTGTCGCTAAGGGTTGCATCATAACCTGCTTTTCCACCCACACCCATTGTGGTCTTTGTGGTAAGCTCAGCAGAGCCCTTTGCTTCATCAGAATAGATAATCAGTCCAGTAGAAACATCAACCAGTCTGATAGAGACTGCGGCTTCCACCGTTTGAGTCTTCTGTGAAGAAAACACACCGCTCTTACCCGTGTCCTTACGGCCAAACTCCGTGATAGAGCCAATAATCATGTAGTCAGCACCAATAACAGAGGCAGAGGTGCCTCCCTTTTGACACTCCTCCAGCAATGTGGCGAGGTCGCTTCTTTCCAATAGGAGGAACTTGCCAGACGAGGCCAACTTGGAAGAGAGAATGTCAAGAGCCTGTTTGCCCATAGGGTCATTCTCTCTATCATAGAAGATACCCTTGGCATACTGCGTCTCATTCGTGAAACGACCAATAGCGACTTTGCGTTTCAATACCATGCCGTCTTCCTGTGCTGCCTGGACGGAAGGTTCTACAACCTCAACTTTGCGTTGGGCCGATGCGCCAAGACAGATGGCGAACATCGAGAAAAATAAAATGACCTTTTTCATATGTTGCAATGTGTTAGAATTCAAAACCCAATTTCAATGTAATCGCCTCAGTGTCAAGTTTCCTTGGACTTCGGGTGTAATTCATGCTTGTGTTGCTTGTAAACCTGTCAAAGGTCTCAAACTCCAGTTTCTCTGAAGCGTAACCAACAGCGAGGCTAACAGCCTGTTTCTCATTGATGGCAAACCGACAACCAGCTGACACATTGACATACAGACCTCCGTTGTTAGTAACGTATGTTCCGCCTTTCACATCCACAAATGGGGACACCTTCTTCTTGCTGAAATTGCATCTGATATTAGCGAAGACAGGAATATCTACTTGACTGTCTCTAACATCGAGAGGAATATCCATATCCTTAGTCTCGTATGAAGACATGAAATGCAGACCAGCTCCTGCGCCAAGGAAAAAGTATGGATTGAACTGATAGCCGTGAGATGTATTTACCTCAAAACGACCAAACTCGTAATCACCGACACCGATGGAATAACCGGCATCAATAAAACCTCTGTAACACCCATTGGAACTCTGTGCGTTGCAGTTGAGCGCGATTGCCATAATCGCGGCAAGAACAAATGATGTTTTTCTCATAACTATAAATGTATTAAATCTTTGTTTGTTAGTACTATCACTTAAATGCTATTTCTCTTGGTACTACCAGTTGCAATCATTTTCACAATCATCGTCGTAACCGCCACAATCGAATGTGTCATGACAGTCATAATTATCATGATACCCATGGTCATGGCAGCTATCATCATAACCATCCTCATACCCATGATCGTAATCAGAAACACGTCCATGCAGTGTTTGCTGACTATCATTATGCCTTGCCTTCTTAACGCTGTTGATTACTGCGCCTGCAAATAAGAAATCTAAAAGTCCCATCTGTTTTACAATTTATGTTCAACTTATGGGTGCAAAGTAAAGTAACAATGATGCAGTCTATCTGCACAATGCTGAAAAGTTCATGTATGTGCATAAAAAAACAGGAAGATATTGCTCTTCCTGTTCACAAATACTTATTATATGCATTTTCGAGTTATACAATATGCCACTTGAATCTGAACATGGTTTCAGATTTTAATTCGTTTTTCATCTCATTCTGTAATTTTTCTGTCATTGCGTCCACTTTATCACGGTATTCGTCTTCCATGGCATACAATTGTGCTCTTTTTTTGCTAAGAAGTTTTGACTTGATATTCTCTTCTTTCTTCAATTCTAACTTAACAGATGCATTATGCTCTTTTCTGATTTGGCGACGAAGAGCATCATGTTCTCTGCTCAATTCTATCACCTCATTTTGTAGCGGGACAAGTTGGTCGTCTGCCCACATTTCATATTTGTTGATTTCGTAATCAACAAATTGATTTGTTCTCTCTTCGATAACCTTCTGGTTTTCAAAAAGCTGTTTTTCATAGTCGGCTTTAAATATATCATCCGAAGCATTAAGATTAATTATTGCTTCATTAACACATCCTATCTCCAAAAGTTTAAAGACGAACTCTTTTGGAAGTTTCTTCCCATTATCTGTTTTAGCACAGCCAATGAGATATTCTTCTGAATCATATTGGTTAGAAGACGAAATTTTATACACACAGGCTATACCGCTTTCTCCCTTGTATTGTTCTATGAGGGCAGATCTGAAAGGATAAGTATTAAGATCAAAAACCAAGTCGTAGTCTGATACATTTGTGCTTATCGCCTTGCTTATAATATATTGTCCCAATGGATGTCCGTATCTCAGTTGAACGTATTTGTCAGATTCTCTATTCAAAATGTATGTTCCGGCAGGAATATCATCGCCTAAAGATTTGCACAGTGTGAAGGTATGCTGTACTTCATCAATATTTGTAATATCTGCTTTTAAAACATTTGTAGCAATCTTCCACAGATGCCTGTTATATGAATCCATACGCTCAGCATCCTCACACTGGCGCACACGAAGTTTGTTGACAACCTCTTCATCAAAGTTCTCTAATAATGACTTCCTGGTGGATTCTATTCTCTCCTTTATGATTGACTCTAAGTCTTTTTGCAGGTCATCAAAGGCTGCGGCTATTTCCCGTTCTGTCCTGCAGGTATTATATATAGCGTTCAGTTTTCGTTCAAAGTCAACGCCGGAATCCATCGAACCAAGAACTTCGTCACTTGCTCCGAACACTCCATCAAACAAGGAAAACTTATTACTTAGCAATTCATATACACGACAATCTGCGTAGTTGGCCTGATTGACAAAATTGACAACCACAACATCATTTTTCTGACCATATCGATGACAACGCCCTATGCGCTGCTCTATGCGTTGAGGATTCCATGGCATGTCATAATTTACCACCAATGAGCAGAACTGAAGGTTTATACCCTCAGCGCCTGCTTCTGTAGCAATCATTATCTCTGCCTTGTCTCTGAACGTATCAACAATGGCCTGTTTCTTGTCTATCACTGTGCTGCCAGATATTCTGTTTGTTCCCTCGTATTGCATGAGCCAAAGCCGATAGATATTTTTTGCTTCTACGGAATCGTTAGTACCATTGAAACACACTATCTTGTCGTTATATCCATTATCTGACAAGAATTTAAACAGATATTCTTGAGTCCTGCGACTTTCGGTAAAAATCAAAGCTTTTCTTTGTCCGCCAAGATTCTTAATTTTTTGAAATGACACATCAAGTGCTTTCAAGAGTTCCTTAGCCTTTGTCTCATCTCCTATTGCACGTGCCATCTTGCTATACCCCTTCAGTTCTTCAATCTCACTATCAAGACTATCGGATGAACAGTTTATTGATAACGATTTGTCATTACAGATAACATACTCATCATTGCCTCCTTCAAAATCATCAGATATACAAGACAATGCGGATATCATCCCTCCTGTTGTCTTATATTCTTCCAAACGTTGTATGAAGCGCTCCAATGTATAAGCGAGAGCGTATGACGAAGAAGCCATGATTTTCCTAACCAGAAGAGACAATAGCGGACGTTGTCTTTCTGGTATGCCATAAGTTCCTTCGCGCTGTAGATAATTACCTATACACTCATACAACTTAATCTCTGCTTCAGAGGGATAATACTCCTGCACGAAAGCAGTTCTTTTTGTGAAGTTCACATACTCTTCCACCTGTTTTCTTAACGTACGGTGGATTATATGAGAAATTCTTCCCTTTAGTTCCCCGTATTTTGCAGCGTCGCGTGTCGTAATAGCGTTATATTGTCCAGCAAATGTATCTAGACCCGAGAAGAATTGAGGGTCAATGATACTTATCAGTCCGTAAAGCTCTTTCAGGTTGTTCTGCAAAGGTGTTGCAGTAAGCAATACTTTTTTGTAGTTCTGAAATGCATCACGGAGTGCATTTGCCATCACATTGCCTTTCTTATATACATTCCTCAATTTGTGAGCTTCATCAAAGACAATCAAGTCCCATTTCCTTTTTTTTAGGAAAATCGCATTAGCAGCGGCAAAGTTATATGAGCATATATATATCTGGTTCTTACCCTTGATGATTTGTCTTTTCACATCATCCAAGGTGTTGCTGTCCAGAATGTATGAAGGAAGATAAAATTTATCCATCAGTTCAATGTTCCATTGGTTGCGCAAAGATGCCGGTACGACAATAAGAATCTTCCTTTTATTCTCTGCCCACATCTCTGAGAGAATAATACCAGCCTCAATCGTTTTTCCCAGTCCTACCTCATCGGCAAGTATAGCCCCCCTGCTCAGGGGCGACTTGAATGCAAACAATGCTGCCTCAACCTGATGGGGGTTGAGGTCAACACGCGCTTCTGACAAGACACCTGTAAAGCGACTATCATCACTTACAGATTTCTTATGAGATATGTCCCAAGCGTAATATAAAAGTTGTATAGGTGACAGCATATTTTACTTGTTTATCTTTTGTTCTATTCTGATAGCGTATTCTGGTGAAAGAGCATCAAACTCTTCAATCTTTGCTCCACGCCAGTATCGTTTAGCAACCGCTTCACATCGTTTTCTCAGATGAGGATTCTCCAATGGGTTCGCATCCTTGCCATAAGTGTCACGCAGTTCTTCGTATGACTTCTTCAGATTAAGGTCAATCAGAGAGATGCGAACAATATGGTATTTAGAATCGGGATGCTTCTGCATGAAGATGTTTTGTGAACGATGCAAATAGAATGGTGCCGTGCCATCTTTCAAACTATAGAGAGTTGTCTTCACATCAACAAACATCTTCTCTGTCTTTATTTCAAAATCATATTCGCCAACACCTTCGAGAGCAGCATGAACAAAATCATTGTCCTTAACTAATTTCTTGTTTTCAAGATAATGGCTATAGATAAGTTCACCGATAAAGCCTATAGTTTGCCTTACCTGAGACTCTTTCTCTTCTTCTTCGGCTTCAGCCAAGTCGTCCATCATCTGCAGAATCTTGTCTTTCTTCTCTGCAAGTCTTTCTATATCTTCTTTTTCGAGTCCTTCAATAAGTTCTTTTATAGGTTCTGCAACTTCATTGAGTTTGTCAAGTTCTTCACTATTCATTTTTTTAGTGATGTTGTTAACTTGCTCAATGTTTTCTGCAGTCTCTGCTGAGATCTTATTGATTGCTTCCTGAGCTTGTTCTTCTGTGAGAGGGCTATTTGATAGATCGATATTTGACTTTCCATCACCTTCTTTATCACCAGTTCCTTCACCATTGCCAATGATTCCTTGTTGCATAAGTTCCCATCGGTCAACGTATAATGACTGAAGAGCAATAAAAGGCTCTTTGAAGAAATCCATACTGGCAATATGCTTTGCTATGGTTTTCATCAAACTAAGACCATCTTTATTTGGTTGCTGTATGACAACACGCTTACCTGGTTCATAACCGAATTCGCTATCATGCAACTTGTCAGCAAAAATACTTGCATTAGAAGCCATGATATTGAAGTTCATAATTATAGGCTTATTTGAAGTGTGAATGGTAATGCCTTTTGATTCTTCAGACTTTTTCCAAATCTGATATACGGAGTCATCATGTTCTGGGAAATCCTTAATATCCACAGATGTTTGTACGCTCCAACGTGGATTCTTCTTAAATCCATGATTGAACAATATTTCTTTGTCACCGTAAATATAGACAATATTGTCTTTCATGAATTTAGCGAGCTTTGGACTTCCATTTAGTCTTTCTTGGAATTGCGTGCCAGCCCATGAATACCATGAAAGGAACGAAGCCTCTTCTTGGTATCTCTCCAACATGAATATTGGTTTTGGAATATCATAAGGCTGTTCAAAAGGAACAACCTTGCCTGTGTATCTAAGGAAAGGCATTACAGAATAATCGGAAGGCAATTTCTCGATTATTGCCGTCATTGTATTGTATCTTTCAGAAAGGAATGCATAGGTAAGTTTTTTCTCTATAGCCCAGTTTATTGCATAATCAATGTCTCCCTTATGGTCTATATCAGAGAAACATGTTACATCAGAGTATGGCATATTGTCGAGAAGTGCTTGACGTACTGCTACATATGGATTCAAAGAAGTGGTAAGTCGAGTGAATAAAGACAAAGAACTTGGATTATTGTCAATCCATTCTTGTAGCACATCTGGTAAATATTCGCTTTCCAGAAGTATATCATGTTTTGCGTAGACCTGCTCATCAAAATCGACTCCTTCCATCTTAAAATGTTTGTCAAAACCAACAAAGTTGTTTTTCAAAATCATATCAAGCGCATCAGTGAGCTTCACATCATTTTGGATTTCGAGATTATCACAATCTTCATCGTTTGCAATTGCATAGTCAATACAGAAACGGAGTTGTTCGACTGTTAGATAATGGTTCTTTAATTCATCAAAAAGAACCTGGGTAGAGACTTCTGTTTCTTTCCCCTCATAGTATTGCTCCTTGAAAAAATCAACCTCTTTTTGTGAGGGAAGACATTGTAAGAAAGAATCTATAGTCTGATTGTCTTTCTTGTAATCTTCATCCAAAACATATACATCATATGCATTTTCATCAACTTTTACATATTGTTGAGTTATCGATTCTGGAAGTTCATCATCCTTATGCCTAATAAGTCTAAATACAGTATCAACATATTCGTTTTCTTCGGTGTTACGTTGCACAGCAAATTCGATAACTTGCCATCTCAGGTCTTCCTTTGTAATTTTGTCATCTATATTGATCTTCTTCAAATTTTTGAAGAAGAAACCAATGACTTTGGCATTAGCCAGTTTTACAAATGGGAATAGTTTTATTGGGTTATCAAGTAGCATTATTGCCCTCAATAGCATTATCTCATTGGACGCGAACTTGTACTTTCCGCTCTCTGTTCTTAGTATTTCTTGTACTTTATCGGGAATACGATAGAAGTTAGCAGCAAGAAGTTCTGACTGCAAATCTGCCGATACTGTATCTATGTAGTTATAGCCGCTTGAAGTTTTAGTAATAACGTATCTACCTGATATTTCTTGCGTTCTGTAGAATTGTAGGTATGCATCCGTTATTTTTATAAAGATGCGCAAAAGCTTCTCGTCTGCAGATAACGATTCATTTACGATGTTAGATGATTGAACTGTCTCTACACAGAAAGGAGCCTCCATGAGTTCTTTGTAATACTCATAAGGCAACAATCGCAGATGCGAAACCTTTTCATCAAGATAGTTGTATTCGTCCTCTGTAAGATTCGATACATTATTTACTATAGCACGCAACTGATCAGTCGGCTTTCCTTCGTCATCCAGATAGAGAGTCAACTTCGTATTATCTACATTTCCCTGAGCATCAACACCTACAGCCTTATAAACTTTCTTTATGTCGGCTATATAGGCATGTGTATTGTCACCCCATTCTTCATTGTCTTGGATGTTCTGCCAATGAGAAACGACCCATTGCCAGCAAGATTTTTTTGCTTTTGCAGGATTTAGTAACCAATTATTTGATTTTACAGCCTCTGGAATATAGCCTTTAACTGTGTAGTTATCAAATAGTATGGTATCTTTTGGTCGTTCAATCATGAGGTTATCAAAAGACAGATAACTATCATGCCAGTTTTGTAAAAGACATATTTCAGTCTTAATACGCGTACCATAATACTCGTTCTTTGCAGCAATCCATGCCAACAGGTTAGCTGCATCGTCTTTTGATGAATCAGTTAGTCTGAATGACACAATATTAGCTTTGATCTTTTCAAATAATATTGCGAGATATGTGTTCTCATCAATATCAGAAAGGGTTTCGTAGATGTACTCGCACTCACCAAACTTCATACCATCCTCGAATGGATAGTAGATGTTTGCTGTACTTTTCAATTCATTGTAACTATAAAGATTTCCTTTGTTACTTCGGAATATCTTGTTATTTAGAACTTCAGGTTCATTCTTGTGGATGTCGCTAACCTTTGTAAATTCATTGTAATCTTTAGCAGACAAAGATTTTATCCACGCAATCAACTTTGTAGAGTCAGCATCAGAGAGTAGTGTAGAGAAGTCAATAGTATCTACATCTACCTTATGGCGATGTAGGTCTTTCTCTACAGAATCATCAATCCATTTATACTTGTTAATGCCTATCTCCATTAAAGGAACTTGATAGTCTTCTGCAAATGTACGAACGTTCTCTTTCTTCTCGTATTCACCTGTAGAGGTAAGTACAAACTCTTCAAAGAATGGGACAAATACTTCCTGGAAGGCTTCTTTTATGAATTTGAAGTCTTCTCCTTCTTGGTATTTTGTGGCTGCTATTGACTTGTAAATATAGTCAAACTTCTGAGGATTTGTATTCTTTAAGCTTCGAAGAACTGTGACAAGCTCTGAAAAAGCTCGGACTAACTGTCCTTTTGTCTTTTCTTTATCACTTATTCGCTGTCGACTACTATCAACATCAAACTTTTGGCTATCAATGATAAATCCAAGTCGAAGTTTTGTTTCAAGAATAGGAAGACCCTTGAACAAGTTCACAAAGTTCTTTTCAGCAAAAACTGGATTGAACGCAAAGTGGTAATAGAACGGTTTGCCTTCTATCTTGAAGTCAACAAATACAGATTGAACCTCATGCTGTTCAACTTCTTCTCCCATGACATAAATGTGGTCAACAGTCTTTCCCTCATTACGTTCTTGGTCTTTGGTGATGGAAGCGAAACCGCCAAGGCGAGTTCTTACACGCTCTAAGTTGATTTCTGAGGTTATTCTTTCATATTTACCTTCACCAAGAGGTATTATCAACGCAGTACCTCTATCGAGGAAGTGGAGGTTACGTCTTGGATCAACGAGAGTATCAAATGCTTCGATTGCATCCAAAGCCTCTTTTGTAGAGAAGATGTTCTCTGATGTGCCTGGAGCTACAGGATAGTAGCTCATCATTATCTTTGCAAAAAGAATATTCTCTTTATAGTCGTCACCTTGTGCTGGTGTCCATACACTTTGTTTCTGCAAAAGGTTAGCCAGTTGATTCCTATTATACCAAGAGATGAGATAAGGACCTTTCTTCTCATCATAAAGAGTCTTTATCAAAAGGTCTTCGTTCTCTTCACTTTCACTTACTTCTGTAAGGAGCGTATAAAGCAATTTGGAACCCTGGCCATACTTACCAAGCTTACTATTGTCTGTGCGTTTCAAAGACTTACCTTTAGCAAGGAAGTTGTATAGCTGACCGTCACGTGGAGTTGTATCTGAATCAAATATATCAAAGTCTGTATAGAAAGGCTCACCATTGTTTAGAACAATTAGATAATTCTTGTTCGCATAGAAGAACAGGGAGTCCGCACTTGCATCATACGCATTCTGCACAAACTCATAAAACAACTGTTCTTCAGCATTACTTGCAAAGCTGGCAGCATCAGAGATGACTGACTTTACCTGATCAGGAGAAGGATCCTGACCATAAATCTTTTGAAGTAATAGTTCTTTATTGGATCCAAGAAGATGTAATGTTTCCTGACCGCAAAGTTTTGTTATATATTGGCTTAAATCTCGTACATTCATAATTATATCAGTATGTTATGTAGGGAATAATTTGAATAATGAAGGTCTTATTCTTGTCCTCACCATTTGGTCCAAAACCTGTATATCTTCCTTTTCCTTCAAAGCCAGAACCAGAGATGAATACTTCTCCATTCTGTTTCTCAATATTCTGTAATAAACCTTTGTTTTTCCAGAAAAGATGAAGGTTACGTGCTCTTTCATAACTGAGTCTGGCAGCGTAAGCTTTCTGATTGTTATTAGGGTTCGGATTATTATGAGAACGTGCAGCACGCCCCTCTATTACAACCTTGAAAGACACATTGGCAGATTCTTTGAACTTATCAATGATCTCTTCAATTTCCTTTCCTGCCTCTTCCAATTGAGAATAACATGATTGGGGAATAACAGGACTCTCAGAAACAAACATTACATCAACAGTACACTCAAATCGCTGATACTTATCATTGTACTTGAAATATTTGCGACTGATAGATTTCTGGGCCTCTTGGAACTCCCTGATTTTTTTGTATAGTTCGGCATTAACTACAATGTCATTTATGTTATTCTCAGTAATACCTTTATTGTGGTACAAATCAACATAAACCTTATAGCTACCATACGCTACCAGACTCGTAATGATAAACACTATGAGGAAGCCAGACATTAAATCAGTGTAGTTTTGCCAAAAGTTATGTTCTTCTCCGTTATCACGGAATGATATTCTACTCATCTGTAATTTGTAATTTTGTTAAGCATTGATTCCAATTTCTGTAATTCAACGATTGCAGCACTTACAGAACTAATCTGTTTTGTGAGTTGTTCAATGTTCTCCTGACGCTTCATTAGCAAGTCAAGAACATTCGAAATCTTATCGTTAGTTTCCTCTACAGCCTGCAAACTCTTGTTGTTTGCTGCGATAACTTTCTCTGAAGACTCATTTGTTCTGTGAGCAACATTTACTGCGTCACCATATGCGAGTACTGCTTGATCATAGTTCTGACGTATCTCAGCAACTAGACTTTCAATAAACTTGTAGGCTTTGTTAAGTGATTCTACATTAGAAGAAATCGCCCCACTAAGTGCGGTACACTGAGCTGTTACAACACTATGGATATTAGTAACAAATCCAGTCATAGATTCGCGAAGGTCAGCAGTTGCCCTTTCATTCATATTCAGTGTGCTTGTTAGAACCTCAGCAGTTGCCTCTTGATATGCAGTTCTAAGATCAACCATCTGTTGAAGACTCTGTACATTGTGTTCCTGAACCTTTGAGTACTCGCTCTTCATCTGTTCTGTTACCTTAGTAGCAAAATCTGTATTCTGTTCAGAAAGTTTTGTCGCGAGCGAATCATAGTTTGTTATGATTGTATTGAGACGTTCTGATTGCTGAGTATTCAATGCAGTAAGGGAAGTTTGAACCTCTGTTGATAACTTACCCAGAACCTCTGTAACAGATGTAGTAATATTGTTAATTTCAGTATTTGTATTACTCATCATCGTCTCAACAGACTGACGCTGGTTATTGATGATTTCATTAGATACATTACTCAAACGCTCTGTAATTGAAGTAAGAACCTGACTTGTCTTCGTAAATTGTTCTTCTCCAAAATTCTGAACTTGTTGCTGAATAGCACCGTGCATCTGCTTGAAAATTTCATCCATACGATTAACGAAGCCATCAATAAATTCTTTTAGAATCTCACTTTGATGACTAATGTTATCGTTGAGTTTTTCGTTATATTCCCGGTTTTTCTCTTCCTCCTCTTTATGAAGAGATATTAATTCGGCTAATAGTTCATTGTGCTTATTCCATATAGAGGTGCTATTGCTAATCTCTTTTGAATAGATTGCAATATCACGAATGTACTCTTCTGGTGTGGTGTTTGCAAGCTTACCGTTCTCTTCAACTTCTTCTTTCGCGAATTTTACTTTTGACCATAAAGTAACAAAGAGTGCACCAATAAGACCAATGATAGATGTAGTAAAAGCAGGAATAAGCTCGCTGATAATCTTCATTATATCAAGCTCTTGACTACCTGCCGCCTTAACCTCAGCTAAAGTTTTACCCGTATTGTCAATGACTTCAGAATTAGCATCTAATCCGTGTAAAGAAAGACAAATTGCACAAAAAGTTCCAAGAAGACCAAGCGATGTCCAAACTCCTGGAAGGCATGTTAACAATGGTCTAGATTTTGTATTGTCATACCTATTTTTGCAATAGAATGTTGCTATTAATCCGATAGCTAACACGACAAAATTCCACCAATTTAGTAACAAATCATTCATATATATTCTTTTTTTAATTTTTGTTTTATGTCATAATTACACATATGGTTAGTGTAATTCTTCTATCGTCACGTCTATTTTAATATCCTTATTCCTATACAGATAAATCTTCGAATCATGGGTGATGGTAGCTACCTCGAATCGTTCTCCATTTGGTTGTCGGGCAATATTCCACTCATTAATGAATCCACCATCGGGGTAAATGGAGAGTCTCTTCTCGCCACAGACAAACGACAATACACGCCAATGTGTCAGCGCACGTTTGGGAAGAGATACTACAGGGAGTAAGTGTCCTTCTATACCATGCTCGTATTCCAAGTCTTCAATCCAGGCGTTAGTGAGACGAGTCAACCAGTCATCACGTAGTTCGGAAGAAGGAAGGTTCGTGCAAATCTTATTGGCATTTCCATTGTCATCACGATATACCTCAATCTTGAACTCTATTTCAAAGTCTGAGTCTACCTGCTCCACAATATGTTGTATAGTTTGCAGTGTGATAATCATGCCCATGATGCTCTTCAAGTGTTCGTCTTGATAGCATATCGTCATTCGTTTCCCATTCTGTTTGGCATAGGCAACAAACTCGTCAATAAGTCCACCTGTTTCTGACTGTATGATTTCACCTAACTGACCAGTATGAATTTCCTTATATTGTTCACCAGCCAGTTTCAGCAGCTTGGTCGATGGCTTATATGATGTATCAATAGTCTTTGCCTGAGCCACAGGATTGTCAATGCGAACAAAGAACATGGTCTCGTTACCCCATTGAACATTAAGCTGAGCATGTTCCTTACTGCTTGTAAAGTAGAGGTTGCCATCAATGTAAGCTAATGGATAAAGACTGGCAGAAGCCCAAGGATTCTTCATCATCTTGGCATCGCCACCCTTAGCCCATGCCTTGAACTCACGAATCATAGACATAATAGGCTCTACTATGGTATTGTCTTCTGACTCCATCAGACAGAAGGTTGTGGTGTCGCTCTTCATAACAAAGTTTTTCATCAACTGAGGACGCCAACCTGTTTCTTTGCCATCATAATCCCATTCCTTGTAGTCATTATCTACAAAGAGAACAAGATTCTGGTGTGAACCTGCGAATGCTTTCTGCAAGTCATAGAGTGTTGTCTGCGAAGGTGAAGCACCAGGGAATGCGTCCTTGATGTTCTGAGGAATGGTATCACCAACCTCTTCCTCTTCGCTGATCCATGCAAGTGCAGCATCAATATCTACATACTTGATGAAACGGAGAGTAAACTTGTCGAGAAGCATATCCTTTGAACGCTTATCCTTTGCTTCCAGAAGGAGTTTCTTAGATGCCTTGATGACATCCTTCATTATCTGAATGTTAGCCATCTGGTTAGCATAACCAGCACCACCAGGATTGCAGTCGAATACACAAAGATGGCCATTAGGCATGATGGCAAAGTCAACAGCGCCACGCTCCTTACCAAGAATATCAACAAGTGCCTGAGTGAACACTATACCGAGAGTGAACAACAAGTTCTCTTCCTTGGTTCTGTCAGACATCCATTTGTTCTGTCCCTTATGGCGAATACGAATCTCGCTATAGTCAGTCTGAATCAAGTCTCCAATAATGACATTACGCTTAATCTTGGTTGGATCATTAGAGCATCCGCATCCTTTACGCATCTCCTTACCAGTGATTGCGTAGTGATAGTTTGGCTTCTCAGGCTGACCTTCCTTACGTTTTGCCACAACAGGGTTGAAGTCAAATGGGAACTTCTTAGGCTCATCCTTATCTGCCACCTCATCCTCAATAACAGTTCTACCACATCGAGGGCAGAAGCAGTAGCCATATCCCTTACCTTCATTATAATAAAGAATCTTGGCATTACCAGAATCACTATTAGGACGCACAGAGAACAAATGAGGTTCGGTTACGTTGTTTGACCAGTCATCAGCATCTATCAACTGAGCACTTACACGAGTGAATACATTACTATCCATGATACGAGTCTTATCCTCATTCATGTCAGGCATAAATCCGACAGGCTGGATAAGGTCAAGGCCATAGTTGTCATTCACACTCCACTTAATCTGTGCGCTCAGATTCTGGTCATCAATAACAGTCTTGTCACTATTGCGGTATATAGTCTTGAATGACTTTACATTGTCATCATACATATTCGTAATCTCAATACCACGAACAGTATATACCACACCATCCACAGCAACACTATTGCCAGGAGCATACTGAGCGATGGCATCACGCAATGAGTATGAAGGATTAGACGATGACATAGGAGTCAAATAGTCTCTCTTCCCATTGCTGTTCAAGTCAAGCGTCAGCACATTAACTGGCATATTGGCATTTGGTGTGAAACGGCTTGTTGCCCAATAGTTGAGCAATCGCTGATTCAATACAGAGAAATACTGCAACTTCAATTTGATACGGAAACGATCATTCTTTGTCGAATCAGTATCATCAAATGCTGTTTTGTAGTCAACCAACTTGTTGTAAAGTTCTGAATAGCAACGCTCGTTATTATCCTTGGCATTTCTGATAACAAGTGTCAATTGATCCTCAAATACGGTTCCCTTCAAGAGGCTTGTAAGGTCTTCACGCAGATTTGGAGTATCAGACAGAGGCTTGCAGCACATCTGATTGAAACGCTCGTACATTGTTCCTGCTGGATTACCAAGCAAGTCCTTTGGATCTGCCTCGCTTGAACCATTAAGTACAATCAGCTTACCTTGTGAAAGGCGAACCTCAAAGTTTGTATAGTAGTCAGCAACCTTCTGTCCAAGGCTACCGCCATTAGCTCCTTCGCTGAACACACCAAAGGCACGAATGAGGAATGAATTGACATGACGCTGTACCACCTGAGGACTCTTCAAGTCAACAGTAGGAACACGTACAGGACGGCTGATAATCTTTTCTATTGGGTTAGTAAGAGTACGAAGACCGATAACATCCGAACCACACAGCGTGATGCACGCACTGCGCACCTTATTGTTACGTCCGCTACGTCCTGCACGCTGTTTATAGTTAGAAGGCTGTGGCGGTACACTCGAAAGCATTACAACCTCCAAGTTGCCAAGGTCAACACCCATCTCCATAGTGGTAGAACAAGCAAGGATGTTGATAGTGTGATCCTTGAATTTCGACTGAAGTCCTCGTGCCACACTCTTATCTACCTGAGCCGTGTGCTCCTGCTGCACAAAGAGATTGGGGAATACGTGAATATCCTCCAGTCGGTCGCTGAACACACCGTCTTCACCCCAGATATGATTGTTCCAGAGTAGTCTTCTGTGAGTCTTTGCCCAAGTAGCTACAGCCTGTTTATCACCTTCCTTGCCTGAGCCGACATAATAAGGGAATGGTTCCCAAGTCTCATGCAAGTCTTCATTCAACTCTACAGGTGTGCTTCCTTCCATATAAGGAGAGAAACGCTTGAAGTTATTGCCGATAGGACGCAGACATACAGCATGATCACCTACATCAGCCTTAGTATCGCACAGATAAACGTCATCATACAGCTTGAAGCAAAGGTCATTTAGGTTGAAACGAGGAGCATTATCCTTCTCTGGTACGAAATTTCCACCATCATCAAGACGCATACCTACGCTCATGATGCCATACTTAGGACCAGTAAGCGTGTCCCATAGAGCATCAATCACAGCTGCAATCTCATGGAAGTACCGGTGCTGAGCATCATTGAGTGACAGAGAGTTGTCATCACGAGAAATCAAAGCACACAAGTATCTGACGATACGAGCAGTCGATACCTTGCCTTGTTCCAACTTTGGCTTATTGAAAGGGCGGCGGCGTGGCTTCTCTGTTGCGAATCGAACAGTAGAGAAAATGTCTATTTTTTCATTGCCAGGAATGCGCAGGTAGAATGACTGGTTGTTTCGCACGGTATAGTCGAGATACACCTGCATCAGGTTTCGCCAGTCTTCTTCAGTAATTCTATTGGCTGGACTATCCAAAATATCGTTGAAGTCTTCAACAGCCTGGGGCAACTTGATTTCCTTCAACTTTGGATAGCAAGTCTCAAACAGACCTAATGTTTCAGGAGAAGCAGCAGATGCAGGACGGTGAGCCAGATACATCACCATGATGCTCTGAACATACTTTTCGATTATCTCTTCTGAAGGAAGACCATCCTCAATCTCATCGCTATCACCCGAACGCTTTACGAATACCGAAGCAAATACAGGGCAACGCTCATCTTTCTTAATAATCTCTGCTATCTCGCTCCAAGTGATGTAGTTGCTAGACATTTCATCCAACTGCTTCTGCACTACTGCAGGATCTGGCGACTGAAGATTTGCCATCATCGGAGCATACTTCATCATCGACATTGGGTCAGCCTGAACAGCCGCCATAATCTGAGCCATAGCAGCCTCCTTAGTCATGCCATTTGCCTTCCTGCGGCACAGCTCATGGTAGATGATGCTATTGAACCACATACGTTCTTGTTCCAGATTCTGCTTCAATGTAGCCTTGGCAGCTGCCTGACGGCTATCCACGAAACTGATATACTGTTGTCCTTTATGCAGAACAACGGCATCAGTCCTTGACTTTCCTTCTTCCAACTGGTCGAGGATTGAAGGTGCCATCATACGTGAAATGAAGTCGGCTGACAGACGGAACTTCTGCAGACGGTTATCCTCCATATTGCCATTAGCATCTCCTTCAACGTCTTTCTCCGTATCGCTCTTTCTTGTCTGCTTGGCGTTACAGTTAGGGCAACAGCATTGCGTATTGCCCACAAGTCTCCAAGGATGGTACATCCTATCGCTACTCAGAGCGTCTCTTTCTTCTGCCTCAATCTCTGCAGGAGTCATTGGCTCAAGTTTTCCACCTGGCAGTACTCTGAAACTTACATTATTGTCACCTTTGGCATTCTTCTCGTTCGAGAGACCGAAGATAGCATACTTCTTTGTTGACTCATCATCAGAATCAGCATCTATGAGGTCGAACATGTCACTATCATCTGTAGCCAATGCTTCGTATGTCCAGTCAGCTGTATCAACCATTGCAAGTGCAACGTATTCACCACAATGCTTACAACGACTCATTTCCAACAGAGGATTCTCTTCCACTGTCTTTGTTTCGCCATCGCTGATACGCTTACCAATAGCATTCTCTGTGTAAATCTTGAAAGCACCATCTGCAACTTCGTTAAGACGGACAAACAAACCATTATTAGGTACACGGTAGAAGTAGTGAACCTTCAACTTCATATCAGGTACACTCTTGCCAGCAGCTTTGAAGCGTTCCTCCTCACGCTGACACATTTCGTCAAGCCACTGCAACTTAACCTCTATCTCTTCATCACCAGGATATAATTCTCCAAGAGAAACATAATCCTTGGCAAAGATAGTTTTCCATCTTTCAGCGTCTTCGCCTTCAGGAATAGCATTCTCACCGATACGCACACCTCCTACGGCTTCAACCTGTTCAGGGGAGATACCTGTTATGCCAGCAATAAACTCTTTCAGTTCCCTTTCGTCCTTCTCTTTGTCTTCTCCGTTGCCAAAGGTTGCAGATGATGTGGCGAAATGAACGTCCTGAGCATCCACGTTGAAGGCAAGCAGCACTCTGCGCAAAAGCATGGCCAGCTCGGCCGCTCCAGCACCAGTATAGCTATGAGTCTCATCGATGGCTACCCATCGAAGGCTCTTCTTGCCGGCATTGATAAGTTTCGCATCTGTACCTCGCAGTAAGATGTACTCCAACATGGTTGGGTTGGTAAGCAAGATGTTTGGTGGAGATTTACGCACCATCTGACGAGTATAGACCATGTGACTGAACTTCATGTTCTCCAACACATAGTAACCCTTCTCGTGTGGGTCTGGCTGATAGAAGGCATACTTTCCCCCTGTTATCTGCTCGATACGCTTGCGCATCTTCATCGCATCGTCCGAAGCATCCTTCTCGTCAGGTTCTTTCTCTGGCAGGTCTCCATTATATACAGTATATGTGAGGCTTGTACCTGCAAGCAAATCCTCCAAACGTTCCTTTTGATCTTCCATCAGGGCGTTGAGTGGATAGAGGAACAGAGCCTGTATCTCATCAGGCATGGCATGTTGCTTTAGGTCATGCACCAATGGCATCATGAAACACTCTGTCTTACCAGAACCTGTACCTGTGGTTACAACGACAGACATTGGCTTCTGCTCGCCTCCAATCTCTATTGTCTTGTTCAGCAAAGCATCCCAACACTTGTACTGGTGCTCGTATGGAGAATAAGGAAATCTCCACAATCCGCCTACAAGCGACTTTGCCGTTTCTGCCGATACGCTATGAACTGCCTCATATGAGTTCATGCATTGTACCACTGGAACAGCATTCTTTGGCGCAAACAACTCGCCGATGAGCTTCTTCATCTGTTTTTGGTATGCACGCTGACTATCGTTGTGTGATTCGCCACACCACATCGCCACAAGGGCTCTTTCTACCGATGAGCGGTTGTTTTTATATAGTTCGGAGAAATTCATATATATATATTGTCATTAATCGTTATCAAAATGTATATTGTATTCTTGCCAGTCAAAGCCCGACTCTTCGCCAAGGCGGACGAGTCCCTCCTTGTCCTTTTCTGTTAGATTGCCGTCTCTTTTTAGCAGAAGAGGTTGGTATACTTCGTAGATGATTTCATCCCTGAGTAAATCCCGCAGCGGTTTCAGCAGGAAGAAATATTGACCAGCCTCATTGGCTACCTCAAAGCATTTGACTATGCTACATTCCACGTCGTCCCAACCCCATGGGTCATCATCCCGCTGCACGGGGAAGTTGATGATGAGGTTCTTGTTCTTGCTGAGATTCTGGAAGATGACGCCAAATTCTGGAATAGCATCAGGAGATGTGACTACAGGTTGTTTCCCATAATCATAATCCCACATGAGTGCTTCCTGACCATCCCATCGAGCTTCGTTCTTGGGTCTGCCAAAACAAACCACTAAACTCTCAGGAGCCATTGGGTCAAGCAGTCTTCCTGCATAACTCCTGTCTGCCTCCCATGCAGCAAGGGCTGCCATTCCCACGCTTGGATTGTGCTCTATATTGATGAGTTCCTTTCTGTAAATGCTGCCCAGGTTCTTGCACTCGTATGCCTGATACCCCTTGGTGCTGAAATCGTTTAACTGCACTCTTCCCTTGAAGATGTATGGCAGACGGAGTTTTTCGTTGCCATCCAAGTAGTCGATAATCTTGCCATCCATCATCACCTCCTTGATAAGGGTAGGGCGATAGATATGCAGTTCGTAATAGTCGTTTGCCACGCCAAACCGTATAGGAACAGTAGGTGTGAGGGGGATGCCATCCATGGGTATATCGTCTTGAAATACGATTTCCTGACCATTGAATCCTCTATATTTGATGACATTGTCAGTATAGTCTCTTGCGATGGGTGTCTCCCAGTCCAATCGTGGCAAATAAAACACAGGATAGGCAAACAGCTTGCCTTTAACTGTTATTCTCAACTGCACCTCGCCGTATGGAGGTTCTTCCGTCGAAGTCCATGCCTCATAGCGTCCGTTTGCTTGTTTGAACTCAATTGCCTCTGCCTTAACTTCTTCCTCCGGCTGTGCATTGAGAATGTCATCCTTGGTAGCGAAGTGGCGCACAATCACGTCCTCCCATCCGAAGATAAGTGGCAATTCATCTATGTCGTAGTTATCCGATTCGTCAGGATCGTCTATGTAGTAGTGCTTCACTTTACCACCGTTCACATAGTGGATAGTGTCAGAGTAAAGCTTTGTTGTTATCTGGTCATAGCCTATGCGGTTATACAGGCTTATTTCTTTTCCCTTCTCGTCCGTGAAAGTAACTGAGTCATAGATGTAGAACCAGTTCCATGTCTCGCTCTTGCCGTACTTCTGGTCACGGAAACTCTGGCGGTACACGTCATCTGCAATACTTTCATCTTTCAACGCACATCGGTTGGAGAAGAGGAGGGCAGTTTCCTTCTGGGCATTCTGTGTAGATGTCCATGTGTCGCCATAGCTTACGCTTCGCCATAGTTGGATATACTCTCTTGCTGCTTCGGTTTGCGCAATATACTCTTTGCCTTCTTCATCTACGGCAATAACCTCTATTGTGTCAAACTTACAGGTTGGTACATGCTTGCATTGGGCACATCTCTCTGTACCGAATGCCACAAAGCCTGTGTCCGACTGACCTGTATTAAGGTAGGTGATGATTGGTTTGTCCATCGTTGATGGCTCTACAACCTCATCATTTCTCTTATACCTTATGTATATAAATAATTTATGTAGCTTCTCGGGATTGGCAACACCCCACAGATGTACTCTGTCATAACGGAGATACTGATGCAACTCACCTCCAACTTCCTCAGGCTTCAACCATACGTTGAGTCGGCGAGTCATACAGGTATATTGTGGAGAGAAAGTCACCTGCCACTCAAAACGGAACTTCACCTTCAAAATCTCATCATTGGCAGCTTTGACAGTAGCTACAAAGCGGTTAACATCTGATCCTGCATCCGCAAGGTCATCTTCATGGAAAGGCATTGTGCCGTTGAGTATCTGTCGCATATACTCATAGAGTGAGTGCTGACGCTTGATACTTTCACGGAAAGCCACTGCTCTTGAAGCTTCATCAAGATTTTCCAAGGTATAGTTCTCTCCATGGTAGATACGGCAAAGTCCTTTCAGGAACTTCATGTTGTCGTTCCTTGCCAACTCATGCTGTATGGCAAGACCACCAAGCACATAGATGCTGTAGAGCCAACGCTTACTACCATTCTCATCCTTGTAGAGGTAGCGTTTCTTACTGATGCCTGCATTGTCCCAAAGTTCTTCGAGGTTAATGCCGTCAGTCAGTTCACACTTGTTGCCACTCTGATATCTGCGCTTGTACCATTCTGCCATATAAGCTATGGTCATGATGGCATTGTCCGATTTGGACAGGGCTATCACGCCCTCCTTATCGACAATAGTCTTCAGGCAGGTCTCAATCTCGTTGAAATCTGCTTCCGACAACCTCAATCGCCACACGTATGGGACGGTGATGTCGAGGGCTTCTATCTTATCTCGTAGCGACTTAGTCATCTTTTCTCGTTTTCAGTTCTTTCTTCTCGCCTCGGTATGCTTCTCGGAGATCTCGTAGTGTATGTTCACTATCCTTGATATGGTGGATCATCGAGTGGCAGTTTGAACACAATGGAATAAGATTCTCCAAGAAGTTCTCTGGCACGCCGTACGTCTCGAAGGTAGAGATAAGCTTCAGGTGATGAACCTCTATGAAGTTTGCTCCCAGTTCCTCACCATACATTTCTGCGAAGTCCATACCACAACATTGGCACTGGTAGCCGTACTTGTCTATGCATTGCTGACGGAGTGCAGGGTTGCGATATATCACCTCTGTCTCTTTTGTGATATGCTTGCGTTCGCCTTCTGTCTCTTCCCTGAAGTTTGGGGCAGATGGTGTTGGATGGTCAGAACCCGATGCTGAACTTCCAGAAGTAGTGGATGTTGACGATGGATTCTCGTTTGCTCCCGCAATGCGTCTCTTGAATAGTTGCTTGTATTCTTTCGACTCCAGGAACATAGAGTACAGTTTCAGATGGGCAGAAAACTTCAGGTCGGCATCTTCGTTAGCAGTCTTCATCTCTTGATTGAGAGGTATCTTACTACTGATGCGGTCATAGTAGTTATGATCCTGCTCCACATAGATGCCCTTGAAGTTGACATCGGCATACTGGCATATAAACTCAGCCAACTCCTTTTCGGTGAAGTCGGCTATTGCCTCTGCATCGGGCTTGCGTCTTGCTTCGAGATAAGCAATGTACGCCTCTCGGAGCATTTCCACTGTTACCTGTATTTGTTTCTTTGCCATCGTATTCTCTACTGCTTATATTTCATTCTTGCGAATCAGAGCAACCTGTCCCCGTGGTCCTAAGTACAATCCACTTTCCTGCACTGGTATTTCCAGTGTGTGCGATAATTCCCTGTTCTTGCATAACTGCCAAATCTCTTCTAATAGTCCTAACAACTACTGACAAGACTCGTGACATTTCAGTTGCCGAAATTTGTTCATTTTCATTGATAAGGTTTATTATATCTCTTTGCCTTTTAGTAAGTTGCACAGGAGATAAG
>ULQK01015150.1_pt1 | contig 23186 bp, 9 predicted proteins | sample 1954371 | NCBI WGS metagenome assembly ULQK01 (sample SAMEA4835652, study PRJEB28245) | human gut metagenome | biome: gut microbiome; material: fecal sample | place: Denmark | collected 2008 | reverse complement strand
CGGTTATTTGAAGCGTCGGAAGCCAGCCGCTTGCGTTTGCGCCCGCCATACCTGCGACTATGCAGGAAAAAATCGTAAGCTTGTCGCATTTGAGCGAATAGGCAATGCCGGCGCCTATTCCCGCGCCCATCATAAATTTCGCAACGGTTGCCACCTGCAAAAACAGATTGCTTATCCAATTGCCGTCCGCACCGCCGAGCAGCTTGCCCAGCTGCTCGAAAATCGTCCCCGCAATCAGCGTGGCGAAAAGCCCCAGAGCCATACCCGAAAAAGCGTCTATAAACCAACGCTTGGCCAGCCGTCTGACCACCAAACCAAAGCAGCGCTTTTTGCTTTCGGCAGGCTCTGTTTTTTGAATTTCCGTTTCCGATGTGTTTTTTTGTTCGTCCATATTTCTCCTTTATTCAAGTTGCAGAATCTTTTTCATTTCATCCACAACTTCAATAAAGGCTTCTTCGTTGAACGGACTCTTTAGGCCTACGGAGTCAAGCAGCTCCGAAAACGGCTTTGTACCGGCTTGGTTTAAGAACTTCATATATGTTTCAAACGCCTTGTCGAAATCCTTTCTCATCATGATAAGGAATTGGAAGGCAGTGAACTGCGCCAGGCAATAATCGATATAGTAAAACGGACTTTCAAAAATGTGCATTTTGAGCTGCCATTTTCGTCCCGATTTGAAATAAGGCACACCCTTGACGCTCATCCACGGCATAAATTCGCGTTCGATTGACGCCCAGAACTTGTTTCGCTCGCGTTTTGTCAGATTGTAATAATCGTAAACCGTCTGCTGAAAATAATCCACGATTGTGCCGTAAGGCAAAAAGCAGAACGACTCGGCAATATGCTGCCAGCGGTATATGTCTGCCTTTTCACCGAAAAACAATTCCATCCACCTGTGGGCGAAATACTCCATGCTCATGGAGTGCACCTCGCACGTTTCCATCGTCCCCTGACGCGCAGCCCACGCAGCGCCGCAGTTTACGTCAAAGGATTTGAAGGCGGCAAGCGCGTGACCGAACTCGTGCGTCAAAACATCCACGTCGCCGGAAGAACCGTTGAAATTTGAAAGAATGAAGGGCAGCTTGTATTCCGAAAGCTCGGTGCAGTAGCCTCCGCCCCATTTGCCCTCGCGGCTCAAAAGGTCGAAAGCCTCGCTCTCTTTCATCGTCTCAAACAGCTTTTTTGTCTCCCCGCTCATTTGTGAATACATTTTTTCCGCGTTGTCTACAATATCCTGCGCACTGCCCGACGGTACGGCTTCCTCTCTGCCGTAAACGCCGTCGTCGTAAACCATGAGCTTGTCGACGCCGCACTCCTTGCGGATTTTTTCCTTTATCTGACAACAAACGGGCACCACGTACTTTTTTACGTTTTCGCGGAAAACCGCTATATCGTTGCTGTCATAGCAATTGCGCGTCATGCGCAGATAACCCAGCTCGGAAAAGCTTTCCATGCCGAGTTTTTTCGCCATACGTGTGCGGACTTTGACCAGCTTGTCGTAAATATCGTCGATTTTTTTGCCGTTGCGCTTCATTTCCTTTCCGAGAGCCATATACGCGCCCTTTCTCAGCTCTCTGTCGGGATTCGAATCATATTTTTTGATTTGCGCCGTAGTAAGCTTTTCACCGCGATACTCGACGACAATGCCGCTCATTAGAGTGACGTACTCCGTGCACAGCTTGTTTTCCTCAACCATGTCGGCAAGTATTTTTTCGTCTATGCTCTTGGCGGAAATGAGGAAATTGGTGAATACTATTTGCGGAATCCGCTCCTTTAAAGCCGACTTGAATTTGGAGTTGAGATAACACTTGTTGAGGTTGTTTAAGGCGTTGTCGATTTCAGGAGTTATCTCGTTGATATAGTCGTACTCCTTTGCGTAAAATTCGTCCTTAGTGTTTTGAGTGAAACGGATGTTTGCCAAAGACAGGTTTGTTCTCAGCTCGGAAACAACCTTGTCGATTTCCTTGTCGATTGCAAACTGCTCCTCAACGCTCTCCGCACTGTTGAAACGGCGGATAAAATCCTCAATCTGCGCGACGATTTTATCCTTGTCCGGCCTTGTGTAAGGCATCTGAGATACTTTCATAAAAAGAACTCCTTGTTGTGTTGAATTATAATTATATATACAGTCCGCCGTTGACGGACAAAACCTGACCTGTGATGTATGACGAGTCGTCGCCGGCGAGAAAAGCAACTGCACGGGCAATTTCCTCCGGAGAGCCTGCGCGGTTCATCGGAATCTGCTCCAAAAATTCCTCCCTCTCCTTTTCGGACAGTCTGTCGTTCATTTCCGTGCCGACAAAGCCGGGACTCACGCAGTTGACGCGCACTCCCGCAAGAGCGTATTCCTTGGCAAGAGCCTTGACCAATCCGACGACTCCCGCTTTGGAAGCGGAGTAAACAGCCTCGCAGGAAGCGCCCGTTTCCCCCCATACGGAAGAAACCGCCACTATGCTGCCTTTGCCCGCGCCTGTCATATACGGCGCGGCTGCCTTCACGCAATTGTACGCGCCTTTGAGATTTGTGCGCATAACGGCTTCGTACTCCTCCTCCGAGACGTCGTCCAACAGCCCGAAATGCGATATGCCTGCGTTAAGCACCAAGACGTCGAGACGTTTATATTTTGAAACAAATGCCTCGATTCCGCTTTTGACCTGCAAAAAATCTCCCACGTCGAAAGGGAGCTCCGACGCGTCGCCGCCCGACGACAAAATTTCCGTTACCGTCCGCAGCGCGGCCGCGCGGTTTTTTAAATAATTGACGCCTACGGTATAGCCCTGCTTTGCCAAAAGCAGGGCGACGGCTTTGCCTATGCCGCGCGACGCCCCAGTAACCAATGCCGTTTTCACGCTGTTTCTCCTTTTCGTCTCAAACGCCTGACAAATCCGCCTGCGGCGTTGACGATTTTTGCGACAAGCCACATATTGAATTTGAGTAACGGAAAAGATATAAGAACGGATGAGACAAGCAGCAAAATCTCCACGCCGTTGAGCCTGACGTAGCCGAAAAACCACGGCAAAGCAAATATGCCCAACAACACCAGAACAAGCACTCCCGCAAGCATGAGGGACTTCCACCAGTTGAGCGGTTTGCAAGCGTAGTAAAGCGCGAAATAGCTGCCGAAGGTCAACGCCAGCACCGCTATGGTGGAAAACTCGTCAAGCCCTATGCTGACCGACAGCCAGCCCGAGCTTTGCGTGGACAAAAACACGACGTACAGGGAAACTGTTACTACAAGAAACGTAAGCGACGCGGGAAAACTGCGTTTGGCTACGTTTACGAGGAACCTCCCCCGTATTATATCGTTGTTTTTTTGCAGCGCGAGTATGGTTGTGGGCAGCCCGACGATAATCATTTCCAACAGCATGACCTGCGAAGAAGTAAACGGATAAGCCACCTTTTGCCCGAAGCCGTAATTGGCTATGACGATAAGCAGGTTCAGCACAATCGTATAAATAGTCTTCATAAAATACATGCTTGTCGCCGCCTGTATGTTGTTCACGACCTGCCGCCCCTCGGCAACAACCTGAGGAAGGCTCGCAAAGTTGTCGTCCAGCAAAACCAGATGCGCCGCGTTGCACGCCGCCTGACTTCCTCCCGCAAGCGCGATTGCACAGTCGGACTCGCGCAGAGCAAGTATATCGTTTACGCCGTCCCCCGTCATTGCCACCGTGTGTCCCGCCTTTTTGATTGCCTTTACCAAAACGGCTTTCTGCTCGGGCGAAACCCTGCCGAAAACTGTGTATTTCGTAGCAATCTCGGCAACCGTTTTTTCGTCCAGACCTTCGAGACTTATATAATTTTCCGCGTTTTCCACACCCACCTTGGCGGCGATGTGGCTAACGGTCAACGGATTGTCGCCGCTTATTATCTTTGCGCCTACGCCGTTTTCCTTAAACCAATTGATTGTTTTTACCGCGTCGTCGCGTATATGGTCCTCAATCACAATCAGCGCAATCGGACGGCGCACGACGGGCAGTTTTATTTCCTCGTCCTTTTTGGCATAAATTACGCTGGACGACTGCGCCAGCAGCAACACTCTGAAACCCTTTTCGGCATATTTCCTGACCAACGAATCAACCCGTTGATTTTTCGAGTTGAGCACAAATTCGGGCGCGCCGAGAAAAAAGGTGCCTTCCTTTTCAAAGGATACCGCGGACAGCTTGCGCGAGGAGGAAAAAGGAACGATTGCCGTATGTTTAAGCACGCTTTTGGCGCCGAAATGCTTTTTTAAAGCTTTGGACGTCATGTTTTTGTCGTTTTGCGCCTTCAACACCGAACCCATGATTTCTTTTAGAGTGTAGCGGGAGCCGCTGTTGAAATCAATGGTCTCCACCACGCGCATGGTTCCGTCCGTCAATGTGCCGGTTTTGTCAAGACAAATGGTATCCACACGGGCGAGCATTTCAATACAATACAGCTCCTGCACCATTGTCTTGCGTTTTGAAAGCCTGATAACGCTTACCGCAAGCGTCATGCTCGTGAGCAGGAAAGGTCCCGCCGGTATCATACCGATAACGCTGCCCGCCGTGTTGGTCAGCGCCCTTATAAAAGCCTCGTCACTGTTCAGCCCCGAAGCCAGAAATGTCGTATAATTGGTCTGCCACATAAAGTAAATCATCAGTATGATAATCACCGCAACGACCTTGAGTATGATTTTGAGACCGCCGAGCAGCTGCGAGCGCGGCTTTTTGTATTTCCGTGCGCGGCTTGTCAGCCCTTCTATATAATTTGCCTCGGCTATTTTGTCCGCTCTTGCAAGACAGGCGCCCGAAACGACATAGCTGCCCGCAAACAAAGTATCTCCCTTTTTTTTGACAACAGACTCGGATTCTCCCGTAAGCATCGATTCGTTTACTTCGGTCTGACCTTCGAGAACAACGGCGTCGGCGCAAATCTGAACGCCCGTTTCAAGCTTCATCACGTCGTCAAGCACGATTTCTTCGACTGAAATTTCCGTTTCCTTGCCGTCGCGCACTACCTTGACGGCGGGAGCGGCAACGATTCTCAACTTGTCAAGAGACTTTTTGGATTTAATCTCCTGAAAAATCGCTATGCCCGTGTTGACAACGGCAACAATCAAAAAAGTAATCTGAGTCCATTGGGCGTAAACCATAAGTATAACGGCAATGACCAGATACAGCATATTGAAAAAAGTGAAAATATTGCCGAGAAAAATCTGAAGTACGGATTTTCCCTGTTTGCGCGGCAATTCGTTTACGTAGCCGTCCTCTTTTCTGCTTTCAACCTGTTCGCTTGTCAATCCCTCGTCCGCCCGCGGACAATATCTTTGCGCCAGACTCAAATCGGGAGTTTTGCGGCGCTTTTTTTTGCGGGAAGCTTTTTTGCTTTTTTCCTCGCCGTCGCCGTCGTCAGGCAGCCGCGGCTCGTCTGCCGACGCTTCTTCCGTCTCCGAAAGCTCGTTTCCCCGATTTTCCTCGTTTGAAGAACTTTTTTTTCTTGCGGCGAACAAATTTTTGAGCCGCGTCGAAACCGACGCTTCGGAAACCTCTTTTTCCGTTTTTTCGGCAACGCAAGGCGCGGCGGAATCCTCCGCCGCTTCCAAATCGTCTTTAAGTGTAAAAATCGGCTGCGTACCGTCGTTCTTCATGTCAATCCAACTTTTTTATTCCCTGTTCCGAGCAAACGAAAAACTCCGTATATCCCGCCTGCTTCAACGAACTAAGCTGAAATCCGAAATTTTTTATTTTTTTGAGAACAAGACACACGTTGCCCTCCGTCCGCTTTTGCGCTGCCGCAGACAACGCCGAAGACAACACTGCGGGCGAAGCGTTCTTTTCCGTAAGGAAAACTACTTTGCCCTGTCCGTCGTCCACCGTCATGCCCTTGTCTTTGAGAATATTGAAAATTCGCTCGAAGCCTATGCTGAAACCGCAGGCGCATACTTTGCCGCCGATTAACTTGCCGAGCAGCTCGTCGTACCTGCCGCCTCCGCCCACCGAAATTCCGTAATCTCCGTAGGAAATCTCGAAAATCGTGCCCGTGTAATAATTCATGCCGCGCACGAGAGAAGCGTCGAACCTGATTTTTTCAAAACCGCAAGCCCTGACCGTGCCGAAAATATTGACAAGATTTTCTCCCGCTTCGGGACAAAGGGAACAGGCCTTTTCCAGCGCAGCCTTTTCGTTTTCGTCCCCGAGGCTCTCCGTAAGCTCGACGAGCTTTTTTGCGCCGTCAGCACCGAATGCCTCCGAAAGCTCCTTTTCTACGCCGTCCGCGCCGATTTTGTCCAGCTTGTCCAAAGTTACAAACACCTTGTCGAAATCCTTTTCGCAAAAGCCGCAAGCAAGGGCAAGCGCCTTTAACAACCGTCTGTCGTTGACTCTCACGCAAAAATCAGGCAAGCCGAGCTTTTCCAAAGCTTCGCCCGTTGCGAGTATGAGCTCTGTTTCGGCAAGGAAGGACTCCTCGTTGATTATATCGATGTCGCATTGCACGAACTGACGGAAACGCCCCTTTTGCGGACGCTCGGCGCGCCAGACGCTGCCCGTCTGCATAGCCTTGAAAACGGAGGGCAGCTTGCCGCAGTTGTTGGCAAAATACCTTGTGAGCGGCACCGTCAAATCGTAACGCAAGCCCAAGTCGCACAAATCGTCGGCGGATGAGTTTTCCAGCTTTTCGCCGCGTTTGAGAATTTTGAAAATAAGCTTTTCGTTGTCGCCGCCCTGCTTGGAGGTCAAAAGTCCCAAATCCTCTACGCAGGGAGTTTCTATTCCCGTAAATCCGTATGAGCGGTAAACGCCTTTTATTGTGTCCGAAATTTTTTCCCTAAGCAGCAAATCCTCGGGAAGAATATCTCTCATACCCTTAGGGGGAGTTTTGTCAAACATTTTTTTATCCTTGTCTTAATGTTTTATTTTAACATCGAGCGGAAATATTGTCAATCAATTAAATATTCTGTCCGCCCACCTCGCCATTGCGTCAAGCACTATGTCTCCCTGCTTGTCGCTTTCGTTGGCAAACAGATACAGCTTTATCAAAGGCTCGGTTCCGCTCGGACGTATGACCAAACGGTTTCCGTGAATCATATCTACAATCAGCATGTCGCTCCTGCCGAAATCCTTGTATTTGGAAACGCGCAAATCCGTTTTGGACGTTACCGGAATTCCGTTTATATCGTCTTTTATTGCCGTGCGGACGTAATCCAGCAGCTCCTGTTTTCTTTTTTCGCCGTCGGCTCCCGCAAACTCATAGGAAATCTGCCTGTTTTTGAAATTGCCGTATTTCATTTTCAGATTTTTGAATTTGTCCACAAGCGTAAGGTTTTTGCGTTTTAAGGCTGCGCACATCTGCACGGCAACCAAAGACGCCACGACGGCGTCCTTTTCGCGAACTCTGTCCCCCACCAGATAACCGCAGCTTTCCTCCATACCCATGACGAAATCGCGCTGTCTGTCAAATTCAAGCTCTGTCACCTTGGCACCGATGTTTTTGAACCCTATCATGGTTTCAATCGTCTCTGCGTCGAAAACTTCCGCAATTTTGTCAATCATAGGCGTAGTGACCACGGATTTGACTACAACGGGATTTTGCGGCATCCTCTTGGTCTGCTTCATGCTGTAAAGCACAAATTCCGTCATGAGCGCGGCGACCGTGTTGCCGTCCAGCACGACATATTCGCCCTTGTGCAGCACGGCAAGCCCCATTCTGTCGCAGTCGGGATCCGTAAGTATGACAATATCGGATTTTTCCCGCTTGGCTTCCTCGATTGCCAGCTCAAAGGTCTGCGGCTTTTGCGGGTCGGGCGACGGGCAGGTGGTAAATTTTTCATTGGGGAAGGATTGAGCCGTAACGGTTTTGACTTCCTTGACTCCCGCCCGCTCCAAAATACGCGGAACCATATGCCAGCCCGTGCCGTTGAGCGGCGAATACATCACCTTCACGTCCTTTGCGGGCAACGGAGAAATTTCCCAGACCGCATCGAGGTAATCCCGCTTTATCTTGTCCGTCATATACTCGATTTTTTCTTCTTCCAGACAACCGTTGAGGTCTCCCATAGGCACGGAAAAATATTCTATTTTGGACATTTCCGCGGAGATTTCCGCCACGGCAGAGTCGTTTATCTGACAGCCCGTGTTGTTATAAAATTTGAAGCCGTTGTATTCCTTGGGATTGTGACTCGCGGTGAACATAATTCCGCCGTCCGCTCTGAGCGTCCTAATCGCAAAAGACAAAAACGGCGTGGGCTGCATTGTGTGCGCAAGAAACACCTTGATACCGGAGTTTGCCAAAATGCACGATGCAATCTGCGCAAAGCGCTGCGAGTTGTGGCGGCTGTCAAAGCTAATGGCAACCGACTGCGCTTTTTTCCTGTTGAGAAAAACCGCGTATGCTTTGACGGCGCGGGCAACCGTGTAAATGTTGACGCAGTTGGGACCTGCGCCCAGCTTGCCTCTTATGCCCGCTGTTCCGAAAGACAAATCCTTAAAAAAGCAATTTTCTTTGGCAACCTCGTCGCCTTCGAGTTTGTTTAACTCGTTTCTGATTTCTTCGTCATACACGTTGGCCTTCCAAAAGGCGAATTTGTCATTGTAACTCATAAACTGTTTTTATCCCTTTTTCTTTTATTATAACACAAGCATTGAAAATTTGCCACCGTTAGTGCGTATTAAAAAAATTTTTTGCCGCGCGGGTTGAGACGTTTTAAACCGCAGGAACAATACATATATTTTAATATGAAAAAATTTAAAGTATTTGTTTGTATTATAACCGTTTTATGTCTGTTTTTGTGTTTTGCGGGCTGCGGGGAAAACAAAAGCACAAACAAAAACCTGACCGCTCTCAAGCTTAAAGTGACGGACTTGGACGGAAACGCGGTCTCAAAAGCGCAAATCACGCTTGTGGAATGCGGTTCGTCGTTTTTTACCGACAACAACGGTTTAAGTCCCACAATGGAAGTTCAAATTTCAAAAACCGCTCTCAACGTAAACGAGGATTGGTCTACCGTCACCGTTGTGGTCAGCTGCGAGGGCTTTGTCACAACCGTGCTTTTCAATTGCGTGGTCAAAGACAATCAGACACGGGGAGACCTGACCATACGCCTTTTTAAGCTCGACCAAAGCGAACTGCCTTACGTTGCGATTGTCGAAGTGCCTCCCGATGATTTTATCAAGAATCTGACGGGCGCAACGGACAACGCTCAATCCGAGCCGACCGAATAAAACCGAAAAAAAAGATTTTATTTTTTTCCGCGCAAAATAATTGTCAAAACCTTCCCGATATGATATAATTCTACCGTTAAAAATATACGGGCAATTAACTCAGTTGGGAGAGTGTCTTCTTGACGTGGAGAAAGTCAGGGGTTCGAGTCCCTTATTGCCCACCATTATCCGGACGTCGCCTTTTGGCTTGTTCGGATTTTTCTTTTGACAGAAAATCCGAACTTCGCCTTGTGGCTCGTCCGTCTCGGCAGTACAATAATTGAGGACGAATTTTGTGACGCTCGCACACGTTGCTCGCTGCTCCGTCGCTGCCGCTCCTTGCGAGTCCCTTATTGCCCACCACGTCGAAACGCGACGAACTTTGCAAATAAGACAGCTTTTGCTGTCTTATTTGCTTTAACGTCGGTTTCTCCTTTCCCAAAAAGTTCCTTGAAACTTTTTGGGTTTTTAATTTCAGTATTGGCAAAATCAAATCTCGACGTCGTCTTTTGGCTTGTTCGGATTTTTCTTTTGACAAGAAAATCCGAACTTCGCCTTGTGGCCCGTCCGTCTCGGCAGTACAATAATTGAGGGCGAATTTTGTGACGCTCGCACACGTTGCTCGCTGCTCCGTCGCTGCCGCTCCTTGCGAGTCCCTTATTGCCCACCACGTCGAAACGCGACGAATTTTGCAAATAAGACAGCTTTTGCTGTCTTATTTGCTTTAACGTCGGTTTCTCCTTTCCCAAAAAGTTCCTTGAAACTTTTTGGATTTTTAATTTAGTATTAGCAAAATCAAATCTCGACGTCGCTTTTTGGCTTGTTCGGATTTTTCTTTTGAAAATAAAAAAACGGAACAGGCAAACGCCTGTTCCGTTTTTGTTTCAGTATTAGAACACCGATTTTCTTGCCGTCAAGCTGCCAGCTCCTGTTCCTCCACAGGCTGCTGTTCGCTTTCCTCGGGTTGTTCCTCCTCGACGACTTCCGTAATCTCTGCCGTCTTGCTGCCTTCTTCGCCGCTTATCTTGACGGTGAAGGTTTTTCCTGCGGAGTTTTTAACCTTGTAAACGCCGGCTACGTCGTCATAAACGCTCTCGGTAATCAGATAGAGGTAAGTGGTTTCATTTTCCGTTTCTTCGTCTTTGACGGTAATCGAAATCAAAAGAATGCCTTTTGTAGGACTCAAATCAACGAATGACAAGCCGTCCTCGGAATAAATTGTTTCCACAGTCTCACAAGAAACTGTAACCGTGTCAATGAGACTGAGAATATAAGGATTCTTTTCTTCCTCATCCGAACCTACTCCTGTATCGGTTTTTTCCGTAATCTCTATCGTGTAGTAGGTTGTTGAAGTAATCTTGCCGTCATCCGTCTTTTCTCTGAGCACATAATAAACTTTGCTCAAAGAAGTGGCGTAAATGTTGGCGGCAGATTCAATTTCAACGTCATCCTTGAACAGCTTGATTGAGTAGAACGCGCCCTGCGCCAAGCTGGTGTCGGTGGCGATAACTCTTTCAAACACGACTTTGTAACCGTCTGTGCTCTCTACCGTTTCCTCGCGTGTCATGGCGTAAACATTGTACCCCGAACCGACATAAGTGCTGCCGATAGCGAAATACAGGTGATAATCGTAGCCGTCTGCGCCCTTGAAGTTTACCGTATAAATTTTTGTCTCTTCGTCGTATACGTAATCGTCTGTGTTAAACGACAGTATCTCTCCGTCTACGCCGTACATAAGCGAACCTTCGCCGAACGTACCTTGAATGTAGGATTTTGCGGCGGCGACGCCATATTCGTCATAATCGGTTATTATTGCAATTTCGCCCACATTATTGACCAGAGTCTGTCCGAACAGCATATAGTAGAGATAATACATATTCAGATAATAGCAGGAAGGAAGAGTCCTTCTGTGCTCCATCGCGGTGACTTTATAGGTGTTTCTGTCGCCGTTGAACGTCACGTTGATGTAGAAACGGAAATACTGCACCGTGACGTACATTGTTCCGTCATCCGTTCTTGTGACGGTGCAGCTGAATTCGCTGCCGTCGATTTTCACCTTGCCCGATACGTTGAAGCTGACTTTGCCGCTTGGAGTAAAGGTCAAATCCTCAAGAGGCATTTTGTAATCTTCTTCGCCCTGTTTGCTGATGGGTACAGGATATTTGTCCTTGGTCGCTTCATCGCGTCCGAACAATACAGCAAAGCCGCTGTTGCGGATATAGGTAACTTCGTTGTATACAACGGTGTCGGCAAACGTTCCGAACTGTTCCTCTACAAAACCGTATTCGTTTGTTACAACGCCGGTTTCGCCCGCGTTGGCTCTGCGATAAATAACTACTTCGTCGTTTACAACATTGTAGTAATAACGCGTAGCGCCGTTGAAAACGGCAAAACCGTATTTTGTGAACTGCAACGACGCGCTAAGGTCGGAGGTGTAGTATCCTCTTTCCGTAAAGTTGAAAGGCGTGGCGACACCTTTTTCGTTGTCATAAATGTAGATGCACGCGTCATCGACTTCGGTGCTTGCATAGTAAAGCATGTTATCCGTTATGATAATATATTCGCCGACTTCCCTTTCGCCCATCTTGTTGTATCTGACCGCTCCGCCGTTTTCGTCAAGCACGAGCACGGAGAAATCGGTTTCATTGACGTAGATACGCGCCACCTCTTTGTGCGAAACCACAAAGACATTGTAATAGGACGAGGAAATCTGAATAACGCCGCGTTTGCCTACTATCGTCGTATTTTCGCTTCCGTCTTGATAAACGAGAGTGAACTCGTAGCCGTCGGACGTGTAGGTTCCGTTATCGTCGATGTAATTCTTTTCGGAATCATTGCCGATAGTAAATACGGAAAGCTTGCCGTAGCCGTCCAGCTCGACGTAAACGCCTGTGGCGTTCTGATTGTCCATCAGAATGTATGTTCCGTACTCGGCTCCGCGCGCGGTGAATTGTTTGTTGTCTTTAATGTCAAAGTAACGGTACGCGTTGTCGATAATCATGCAAACGACATTGCTTTCGGAAATAAAGTAACTGCTCTTTACCGTTGTGCCGTCGTCGCTGTTGAAATACTCCGCCATGTAGCTGAATCCGTCCAGCTTCAACCTGCTGCCGTTTTCCGCACGATAATCGCCGTTGTAAGTCTCGTTGTAGCGCGAGAACAAATTGTTGTTGGATGCGTAAAGGCGGATAAATTTGAAGGTAAGAGTGCCGTCATTGGAAGTGAACACCCAAATCTCCGAATTGTTCACGGAAGTGAACTCGGAGGATTTTTCAACCGTGCCTTCGTAAACGGTTTCATTCTCGCCGTCCTTTACTGTGTACACCGCGCCGCCCTTGCCGTCAAAAGCAAGAGTTTGGTTTGAGGTGTACTTGTTGCCTTGGATAATTTCCTTAGCGGTGTAGGGAGCGTGTTGAAGGACAATGAACGTATTATTTTCTTCGTCAAGTTCCAGATACATTGTGCCCTGAGAGGTAGACACTGTCAATATGTTGCCGCTGACGGTATATACCGCAGTGAAGCTGCCGTCTGTGCTGTTGTACACGATAAATCCGCCGACAAGGAAAATGCTCGCGTCGCCAGAAGTATATGTGGCGGTCGGCAACTCCGTAGTTGTGTTGTCGGAGCCGTCAATTCCCTTAGTTGTCACGGAATACCAATAAGTAACGCCCACGTTGCCCTTGCTCGTTTGCAAAACGGCAGTGTTGAATACAAACGACACGACGGTCTGCAAATCGTAAGGCTCGGTAACGAGTTCTTCCTCAACGTCAAAATATCTTTCCGCCGTGTACATGTAGGTATTTGTTTCCTGATTGAACACTACGCTGCCTTCGGAAATTTTGACGTATTCAGATTGTTTTGTGCGTCCGTAAAGGGTGGCTTTGCCCTCTGCGCCGTCGTTGACAGCCAGCAACGGAGAGTACCAATAAAGGACTTCGGGGTCGCTGTCTCTGTAATAATATTCGCCGTAAGAGTTGTGCTTCTTTTCAAAGTAATACTTGGTTTCGGTTATCGGTTTGCCGTTTTCTCCGGTATCGCCCGTCTCAACCGTCACGCTTCTGATAATGAAAGTAAAGGTTGCAGGCTCGCTGCCCACTGCGCCCTCTTCGGAATAGAATCTGATAATGCTTCCGCCGAGCACGGACGTGCCGACAACCTGATAAACGCCTTTGAGCGTCGTCGTGCCGTCGAAATACGTCGCGCTGTAAAGCCCGTCCAACATGAGAGTGGCTTGTGAAGTCTCGGATTCAAAAGTTTTGTTTGTGCTTTCGTCATAGAGCATATAGCCGGGCACGGAGGAGTCGTTTCTAATTTGCAGTACGCCCGCGACAATGCCCATAGACGTCCTCAAAGTTATGAGCTGAGTCTCGGTGTCGTAAGTATACCTGTACGCCGAAGTAGAAGTACCCATGTTGATAACGGCGGTTCCGAAGCCGTCAAGCAGCATCTGATAAACCGACGTGAAGTAAACCAACTGACCGTCGTTGATCGCAAAGCGCACAAGACCGCCGTTGTCGCGTCCCAAAGCATACTCGTCTTCGTTGCGTATCTGAAAAGCGTCCGTACCGCCGGCAGTGCCGACTATGAAGTTAAAGTCATCACCGCCGTCGGAAAAATGCGCGGTATATATACCGCTTTCGTCGACTGTATAATAGCCTTGACGCTCAACGGTAATAATTCCCTTTTCGTCTTTTTCGACATACGAGATTCCGTCAAATCTGTCAATTTGGAGGAATACGTCACTGTTGACTCCCACTCCGGAGACAAAGAGGTCGTACGTCATGCCGCTGTTGCCGTTATCCTGAAAAACAAAGGTTCCGTTTTCGTTGACCTTGCCGGTAATCACTATATCGTCTTTCGAGTTTCTGATACGGAACTCGTTGTTCTTGGCGTTCAACTCGCCGATAAAATACTCGCCGCCGCGATACAAATAAACTACTTCGGCGTCGTCGGGGTCGAGGAATATGTAGTCTTCGCCCTCGAACATATCGACAAGACCGACGCTCCACACCGCCTCGAACACCATGTCGTCGTCGGGAATGAAGCTTTCGGGCTCGGTATCAACGCTGCCGTCCTGAATGGAGTTTCTGAGCAAAGAGTATATTATATTGGTTTTGTAAATGGTATTTCCGCCGTCGGCGGTCCAACCGACAAGAAGTCTGCCTTCGCTCTCGAAATTTACGGGCACGGTGATTTCTTCGCCGTACTTGACTTCAAAGGATACGTCGTCGAACTCCTCGCCCGCATCGAAAAAGACAAATAAAGTCTTTCTGTCAAAATAAAGTTTAAATACGTTTTTGGACGCGTTTTCAGACAAGGTTTTGCTCGCGACCTCGCCCTCGTGACCGACATTTCTTTCAAAACCCGTCACATCTATTTCGGGAGAAACTTGCGTTCCCGCCCAATCGTACCCCGTAACGTCGTTGTCCGTTTTGACATACTTGGTTTCGTCGTCTTTGTCCTGCAAATGCAATTCAACGGTGTAAGCGACCTTGTATTTGGCTTTGAGCGTGACGTTCTCCGAAGGCATAACAGCGCTCTCGGTCAATGCGTCCTCGCCTTTGAACCAGCCTGCGAACTGATGATTGGCTTTTGACGGCGCAAGCTCCTTGACCGCGTTATACAAATTTGCTCCCGCTTTCAAATGCAACGACGTCGCGGAAAGCGAGCCGCCGTCAAGGTCAAGCGTAACTGTATAAAGCTGCGTCCACTTTGCGTAATAAGTAGCGTCGTTTTCAGCCACCACGCTTGTAACCGCGCTGCCGGAAAAGTTTGCGTCCGTGAACCAGCCGTCGAACTCGAAACCTGTCCTTGTGGGTACGGGTAATTCATAGCTCTCGCCCTTTTTGACCTCAACGGTTTCTATCGAGCTTCCGCCGTTGGTCTCAAAGGACAACTTTACGATGTCTTTGCCGCAGGCAGAAACTGCGCACAGAACAATCGCAAATAAAATTGCCGTTAATAAAAACCTAAATTTTTTCATGCTTAAATATATCTCCTGTATTTATATTTAATGTTTTCCTACACAAGTGTATTTGAGTTTCGACGCCGTTTCACATGAAGGTAAGCTCCTTTGACATTGATATGCCCTATTTATTCAATCTGCGGATTTTCATCCGAGAATTGCAAAATAACAATCAATCCTTTTGCGCAAATTCTTCAAGACCAGAGCGACGGAACATCCGACCACGGCCAGTCGATTTCTCCTTCACCCGGTTCTTCGTCGTCCGGCTCCTCCGTTTCTACCTCCCAGACGGTGTAGAGCGTCGTTCCCTCAGGCAGGTCGGCAATGTCACTGCCTGTCAATTCGGGCGTCGTTCCGTCAGCCTGCGTTGTCCAGCCCGAAAAGTTGTAACCCCTACGGGAAGGCGAGGAGAATCTGTTGTTTCCGAGTACAGGCGCGCTGTCGCCCGACTCACTCAATCTTTCGACATTGAGCATCAAGCTTTCGTTTATAGTAACCGAAACGACATAGCTTCCGTCTTCGGACAAGGTGCAGCCCAGCATAACGGGACGAAATGAGGAATTCCACCTCGTATCCCAGCTCTCGGGCACGCTTTGGGCGTCGCTGTAAACGGTCAACTGTGTGCACCTGTAAAACGCGTGCGCTCCGACATTTTCCAAAGTGCTCGGCAAGAGCACCGACAAAAGCCCGGTACAGCTTCTGAAAGCCTGTTCTCCGATTGTTTTGAGACTCGATGGCAAATAGAGCCGAGTCAGGTTTCTGTTTGCGTAAAAAGCAAATTTTCCGATTTGTTCGATGCCGTCGGCAAACTCCGCGCGTCTCAGCGATGCGCAATCCGAAAAAGCATAGTCGCCTATCACCCGCAGCGAAGACGGAAATTCAAAGGTTTTGAGGTTGGCACAACGCGCAAAGGCATATTGACCGATAGTCGTAAGGTTAGGCACAGCCCCCTCTGCAAATCCTACCTTTTTCAACGCAATGCAGTCTTGAAACGCAAGCGCACCGATAGATACGACGCTAGAAGGCAAGTAAACCTCGCTCAGCGAAATGCAGTTCAAAAAGGCATATGCCGAAACTTCCTTCAAATAATCTCCGAAATCGATTGTCTTGATGTTTTTGCATCTGAAAAACGCAAAGTAACCGATTTCCTCGACACGTCCGCTCGACAGGTCAATCTCGCTCAACGTATGGCAATCGTAAAAAGCGGAACGTCCTATCTTTTTGAGATTTGCAGGTATATCAATGCTGTACAGTGACTCGCATTTGTAGAAAGTGTAATCCTTTATTTCCTGAAGGTTTTCGTTGAGAGAAATTGCAGACAGACCGGTACAGTTGTAAAAAGCGCCCGTTCCGAGATAACGCACGTCGGTAATGGCGCCTCTGACATTTTTGAGAGACTCACAACCCAAAAACGCGAAGTCTGCGATGCCTATCGTATCATCCTTCAAAGTTACGGTAGTAATGTTTATTTCTTTTCCTTCCGCATCGACGGTGTTGTAGCCTACCACCCAATTTCCGGCGTAAACAACGCCTTCTTCGGTGGGATTGTTCCACAAAGCGGTGTCTACAAATGCTTTTTCTCCTATGCTTGTCACGCTAGCGGGTATTAGATTTCCGTTTTCCGGGTTAGCCAATTTGTCGCAGCCGTAAAAAGCATTGGTACCGATGCTTTTCAGATTTTCACCTAAATTCAAAATCATCAGATTGTCGCAATCGGTAAAAACGCCGTAAGCTATTGTTTCCACACCGGGCAGCGTGACGCTGTACAATGCTTTGTTTTTTGCAAAGCAGGAATCGCCCAGATACTTTATCGATGAGGGCAACACGACTTTTGTAAGGTTTTCGCACGATGTAAAGGCTCTGCCGACAATGCCGACCGTTCCCTCTTTGAAATCGTTCGCACTCAACTCGGTAATATCGGCGCGGTTTTCCACGGCAACCACCCAATTATCGGCGTAAATGATATTGTCTCCGGCGGTTAAGCAGTCGTTGTAAACCTTGGTTCCGTTGAAAACACCGCTGCCGACCGTCGTGAGGGACTGAGGCATAGTGACCTCGCTCAGCTCCGTACAGGCATTGAAAGCGCCAATTCCCAACGAAACAAGCCCTTCGGGCAAAGCCACCTGCGTGAGCTTGGGACATTCGGCAAAGGCATATGCGGCAATACGTATCAATGAGGAATTTTCCGCAAATTCAATTTCGGAAAGATTGCCGCAACGGGAAAACGCCCTTTCGTCAAGTAAAATGAGCTGGCTGCCGAAACTTATCGACTCCAAGACAGAGCACTCGGAAAACGCATGACTGTATATTGCCAGCAAGGCATCGGGAAGCTCGATTGATTTCAACGAATTGCAGCCGACAAACGCGGCTTCGCCTATCAAAATTACATTGTCGCCCAGCACAACCTTTTCAAGCGCGCGGCAATAGGAAAAAGTATTGGCTTCCACCGTATCGACATTTTCGGGCAAGGTGATTTCCTTTAACGACAGACATGAGCTGAATGCCCCGCTCCCTATGTAAGTGACAGACTGCGGAATAACAATGCTTTCAAGGTCGGGACAATTGTAAAACGCTTCGTCGCCGATTGACCTGACATTGTTTCCTACAACGATGTTTTTTACTTTGCTAGCTCTGAAAGCAGAGTTTGCGATTTCCGTGACGGGCTTGCCGCGATAGACGTCCTCGATTGTGAAGCTGTCGGTGCACGTGCCCGCGCTTGTTATCGCATATTCGGTGTTGTTGTTGATTAAGGTGTAAACACAGCCCGTTTCGTAATTTTTGTGAAACGAAACGACCTCCGACCAATCGGACTCCTTGGCGGAGCTGTCTCTCGGCACCGCTTTTATGCGAATTTCGTAATCGCCCTCCTGATAACTTGACAGCGAATAGCTTGTTTTGCGGGAGACAACGGTATCGGTTTCTCCCGTCGCAATGCTTTTTATTTCCAGACTGTACGTTCGGGCGTTTTCCACCGAACTCCAAGTCATCAGATAATCGTCGTCAATACGGATTTTTTCGGGGACGGCAAGCGTCTTTCCGCATCCGACAAATATCAGCAGGCACATCGACAAAACGAAAGCCGCTATAAATGTAAGAAGTTTTTTCATTTCTTCTCCTTTGAGAATTGCAACGTACTATTGTGATTTTTTGTTCTTTCTCTCACGAATAATTTCGTGCAGCCACTTGAACTTGAATTTGCGCACCGCTATATCCAACAGGAAAAGCACAATCGCGGCAATGATAAAAGCAAGTCTCGGGTCATAGGTTTTGGCGATTTCCGTCACAAATCCGTCCAGAATCTCGTCGGGCGACTGCAAATCGGAAACCAATACGCCGTTGCCCTTTTGGGCAATTTCGGCAAGCAACGCCTTCGACGGGTCTATATCCGTCTCCTCGACATTCAAGTCGTACTCTTTCGAGTAGGAAAAGTTCTTGTAAATCTCGTACAGGGAGTTTTCAACGGGATTTCCCGCATCGTCGTACTTTTGCAAAACGATTTTGTAAACTCCGCCCTTTTTCACAACTATGTCGCTGCGGCTGTAACTGTTTGCAGAGCTCAAAGCCAAAGTGACATAGACGGAATCGGTCGCGGGGTCCCCCGACGTTTCGTTGAGGGAAATCACCGTACCTGTCGACATATCCTCGATTGTGCCGCGTATTGTCTCGTTTTCCGCAAGAGCCTCGTTGACATAGACATTCAGCTGATTTATGTAATTGTCCTCGTTCAGCGTACCGTACAGAAGCGTGGGACGGATGCTTTCCGTCGGCATAAGATTTCTGACCACGTTGAGCAAAAATGTCTGACCGTTTGCGTCCTGCATAAATTGACCGGACCACTCTCCGCCGTTGAGGTCGCACATAAAGCTGCCGACCATACCACCTTTGCTGTTATCGTTTTTCAAATATTTCCACTGCACGTAAAGCGGAACGCTGTAATCGCCCGAGAGCACCATATCCGCGCCGGTACGCAGCTTGACGCCGAAAAATCCTCCCAACTGAACAGTCAATTTGTTCTGCGTGCCTTCCTCCGCGGTTCCGGTTTCCACGCCGCTTAGCAGCGGTGAAAGCAGATTGGCAACCGTAGGATTAAACGGCTCGTCGTCCACTTCTTTAAGCTCGGGCACGCTCAGGTTTTCTTTACTCCATATCGAAACTTCGGTAATGTTGCTCGATACGCAAATCGTGCCGTGTCCGAGTATGACGGCGCGCACCATTTTTCTGTAAGGCGAAAGACTTTCTCCGTTCAAACGCGGGTCGTCAATAGTGATTTCGCCAGGTTTATATTCGAACTCCTCCGTCATGCCTATACCCAAAAACGAGAAAGAAATTCCGTCTTTGTCGTAATAATCCCTGATTAACTGTTCGTATTGTACCGTCTGATCGTCTCCTACCAAAGCGTCCGAAACCAAAACAATATGACGCCTTTCAATTTCCTGAAAACTTCTCAAAATCTGTCCCGCGCGCTCTATCGCTCCGGGGAACGTAGTGCCGCCGCCGGTAGAAATATTGTTGATAGCGGAATAAATTTTGCTTTCCTGCGTACGGGGCGTGAGAGGCAAAACCATTTCGTAGTCGGTTGACAACGTCATGATGCCTATGTAGTCTCTTTCGGAAAGCGCACCCAGCGCACTGGACGCGGCCGTCTTTGCAAGCTCGATCGGGTCGCCCTGCATCGAGCCGGAAACGTCGATGATAAAAATAACTCCCAAAGGCGGTGTGTAATTTATTGCCTGAACGGGAAGCATTTGCTGATACAGACTTCCGTACATATCCGTTCTGTTGTACGCGTTTGCATTTTCTCCGTCCTTGCCGCCTATGGTAAACATTCCGCCGCCGTAGGTCGATACATATTCCTCCAACATTTCGACGAAGTTTTCGGGCATATTGGTGTTTCTGACACTGTTCTCCACGCGCGCGCCCAAATCGTAGTTGGAAATGTTGTTGAGAATAACCTGGTCATACTGACGCAGCTCGTCAACCGTCGTCGGAATTTCCTCCGAATCGTACACGTTGAGTACGGTAACGTCAAAATTGCCTTCTTCGGTCAGAAGGTTGACCAAAGCGTCCGATTCTCCGCCGTTTCTTTCCAGAATCAGAATTTTGTCGAATACTTCCAAATTGAAATATGTATTGTAGACGTTGTTCTGAATAATTCCGTCCTCGTAGGACTGCGGAAACTCGTCAATGGAAAAGCCCATTTTGTGAAGTCCGTCAGTATCAAACGAATGGTTTAAAGCAACCGTATGAGTACCGGGCGACAGCTCGATTGTCTGAGTTGCGCACTCCACGTCGTTGTCGGTAAGCTTCAACTGTGCGGTAACCGTTGAGTTGGTGAGCAAAGTGACGTTTATCGTAAAATTCTGTTCGACGCTGAGCTGATAATCTGGAAACTGCACGTCCAAAATCTGAATGTCGTCTCCGTCAAAGTCCGAAGAAACGTGCACGGTGTCAAGCCTTGTGCCCTGTCCCGTAATCTGCCCTATGACGTTAAGCACGTCTTCATCCGTTTCCTTTCCGTCGGTGACAAGTATGATTTTGGCAGTCTCGGGATATTGGAAAAGAGTGCGGGCATATCTCAGCGCGGCTGCCATGTCGGACGCGCTTGTGTCGGGCGTCTCTTGACTGTCCCTGTAAGCCTCGTAAACTCTGTCGACATTTGCCGTCAAGGGAACGACGTATTTGGAGTCGAAACCGAAGGTAACTATGCCTACCTTAAAGCCGTCGTAGCTGACCTTGTCCAAAGCGGCTCTCAAAAATTGGTCTCTTTCTATAAACGACTCTTCCTGCGAATCCGAAACATCCACGACAAACAAAATTTCGTTTTGGTCGTTGGAAAGCTTGTAATCAAACCTAATCCCCGAAAGCACGGAAATGGCAAGAACCATTACGCACATATGCAACACCATTGAAGTAATGCGGTTTCTCGTCCGTCTGTACTTCTTTGACAGCATGAAATACGGAATCAGCGTAAGCGCCAACGCGGGAATCAACAGCAAAAGAAGCCATGGATGAGAAAAAACTATTTGAAAATCATGCATACCTTTCTCTCCTTTACGCCTCTTCTTTGATATGCAGCACCCACTCGATGAACAGGAATGCCACAAGCGCAGCCGCAATATAAATCAGCAAGTCGTAGTAATAATCGTTTTCATCCTCAATCTTGTACGGGTTTACCATACTGTTGCGGGAATCCTTGATATTGCTTTCGGTCGAAGGAATTTTCACATAAATATCGGTTGTTATATCCTTTCCGAAATCGGTAGTCTGTTTTATCTGATACATACCGGGCAATCCCGTGGTAAAAGTGGCGGGGAAAATGCTCAAAATTTCCAACTGCTGATTGTTATACCAAACGGAAAGCTCGCTTCCTCTGCCGTTGAGAGAAATGGCGCTGCCTACCTCAAACGAGTTGCCCGAGACCGTAGTCGGGAAAAAGTGCCTGAATATGTTGTTTACCATCAATTGAAAATCGTAAAGTATGACGTTGTTGGAGTAATGGACGGAAAAAGCCATAACCACAACCTTGGCGTCGGAGGTCTCCTTTACCATAAGCGCAGGCTTGTTGTCAACGCTCATCAAAACCTTGTAAGCCGAGTCGCGCTGCGAAATAACGCAATATCTGCTTACTGTAATTTTGTCAGGTCTTATATTGTTGGTTATCGCATGCTCCTCTCCTGCCGAAAGGGAAACAGGCTTTCCGAAACTGTATACTCCTGTCACTCCGAAGCCCGCGCCGATAGGCGAGCCCTCAATAGGGTCGACAAGCCAGACAACGCCGTCTTCGGGCATCCTTTCGGGCATAATGTGCTCGAAAAGATAAAGGTCGAATCCGCTTAGAGCGTAATTGCCGTCCTTGACTTCGGTCAACTGAATATCCCAACGGTCTTTAAGATTGGCCTGCAACACGAAGAAAGCAGCGTTGAAAAACGTGTTTGCCGAGCTGCTTGTATACTGAATTTTAAGAACCTCTTTTTGTCCGCCGAAAATTTCAAAGCTGTTGTCGTTTATAAAGGAATCGCTTTCCGTACCCAAATCAAGAGATATATGCACCGATTGATACGAATAAACTTTTTGAGCTTCCTTGATAAATATGTATTCCGTATTCTCCGTTTGCTTGGGCTGCTCTTCGCCGTCCGCAAGATATTTGAAAACCACCGTCTTTGTGTTGTCCCGGGTGCAGGTGACTGTTGTCGAAAACTGATAGGTAAGACCTGCGGATGTAGAGTCGCTGGCATTTACCCCCTGAACGTCCATATTGACGGTGATATGCTTTTCGGCGCCGTAAACCGCAACGTCGATATAAAAAGCGTAATAGTTGTTGTCTTCGAGAACGGCGCGCGCATTCAAAATCGCCGCATTCCATTCATCTGCGTCGGCTACGTTCACGACATTCACGCGCGTAGGCACGTTTGAATACAACATATCCGTGTACAGCCAGACCTCTGCGGCGGGATTTTCCGAAAGCACGCTTTCGCACAATGCCATGGCGCCGTCGACATCCGAAGTGCCGTAAGAACAAGCGGCTTCGTCAAAATAGATGTCGTCCATAGTGTTGTCGAAAATCGTCAGACCTTGGGAATTTACTCTTTCCAACAAAAAGTGCGGCTTAGCGTCGGCAATGATTACCGAAACCACTCCGCCGTCTTTCAAAACATCGTCGCCTTTGACTCTTGCCTCGTCAACGGCTCTTTCAAAGCGTGTTTCGCCGTTTGTCTCGGCGCGCATACTTGCGGAAGAGTCGATAATCGCTATGACTTCGACGTAATCGGCCTGCGCTTTGAGCACTTCGTTGGGTTGTGCGAGAATAAGCGCGCACGCCACCAACGCAAGAATCTGACAGATTATAATCAAGATATTCCTCAGCTTGCTTATAGGAACTCTCTTCTTTTTGTATTTCAGACTTAGTTTCCAGATATAAGTGCTGGAAATACTTTTCTGCTGGTAGTTCGGCCTTATCAGATAAATAATGATTAATGCGACAACGCCGAGCAACCCCAGCAAGCCTAAAGGGGTTAATAATTTCATGCCATGATACCTACATTCAACAATTCGCCGAAGAG
>ULQK01062958.1_pt1 | contig 23195 bp, 17 predicted proteins | sample 1954371 | NCBI WGS metagenome assembly ULQK01 (sample SAMEA4835652, study PRJEB28245) | human gut metagenome | biome: gut microbiome; material: fecal sample | place: Denmark | collected 2008 | reverse complement strand
CCCCAGCCAGTGGCGGTAGGTGTTCTTATACTTCTTGGGATAGAACTCTATCTCGTCGTCCATCACCGGTGCGAGGGCGATGTCGGCAAAATGCTGCATGCTGAGGAACCATTGTGTGGAGAGCTTGGGCTCTATGGCCACGTTGGTGCGCTCGGAGAATCCCACCTTGTTGGTGTAGTCCTCGATCTTCTCCATCAGTCCCGCCTCGTTGAGGTCGCGGCTGATCTGCTTGCGCACGTCCATGCGGTCGAGTCCGACATAGAGTCCGGCGGCCTCCGAGATGGTGCCGTCGTCGTTGAAGATGTCGATGGTCTCCAGGTTGTGCTTCAGTCCGAGGGCGTGGTCGTTGATATCGTGGGCCGGTGTCACCTTGAGGCAGCCCGTACCAAACTCGATATCGACGTAGCCGTCCTCGATGACGGGGATCGTGCGTCCCACCTTCGGCACGACGACGTGCTTGCCCTTGAGCCACGTGTTCTTGGCGTCGTCGGGGTTGATACACATGGCCGTGTCGCCCATGATGGTCTCGGGGCGCGTGGTGGCCACTACGGCGTACCATCCGCGGTCGTCGCGGTGCATGACGTTGGCCTCGTCCTTGCGCTCCACGCTCGCCTGGTCCTCGGGCGCCACGTAGTATTTCAGATAGTAGAGCTTGCTGTGCTCCTCCTTATAGACCACCTCCTCGTCGGAGAGGGCCGTCTTGGCCTTCGGGTCCCAGTTGACCATGCGTACGCCGCGATAGATGAGTCCCTTCTTGTAGAGATCGACAAAGACATGGATGACGCTCTTCGACCGCTCCTCGTCCATCGTGAAGGCCGTGCGGTCCCAGTCGCAGGAGGCGCCGAGACGGCGCAACTGCTTGAGGATGATGCCACCGTGCTCGTGGGTCCAGTCCCAGGCATGGCGGAGAAACTCCTCACGGGTGAGGTCGCTCTTCTTGATGCCCTCCTCGGCCAGCCGTGCGACGACCTTGGCCTCCGTGGCGATGCTCGCATGGTCCGTGCCCGGCACCCAGCAGGCGTTCTTTCCCTCCATGCGCGCGCGGCGCACGAGGATATCCTGAATGGTGTTGTTGAGCATGTGGCCCATGTGGAGCACACCCGTCACGTTGGGCGGCGGGATGACCACCGTGTAGGGCTCTCGCCCGTCGGGCCGGCTGCTGAAAAGCTTGTGGTCCAACCAATACTGATACCATTTCGACTCCACTTCCCTGGGGTCATATTTCGTAGCTAATTCCATGACTGTCGCTATCTGTCTTGTTGAATACCTTTTGTTTGCTGGTTATATGATTTGCAAAGTTACGCATTTTCTCTCGAAAAGCAAAATGTGCCCCGATTTTTCTTTCCGATTGCTGGAAAATTCGGGGCCCGGGGCGGCGAGAGCATCGGGAGGACGCCTATTTGCCACTCCGAAAAGCATTTTTTCACATCCCCACTTGCGTACTTCGGGAAAACTCCGTAATTTTGCATTATCGTTAAAAGAATATATTATAAGGTGGAAGCGGCCACGGCCGACGTGCCCCGCCCCACCCCGACACCAAGCACAAGAGAGAATTAGCAATGAGCACAGAAGAGAAAGATATAGCGACGCAACCGAAGCACGAGAATCCCTTCCTCCTGCCCTACGGCACGCCCCACAACACGCCGCCCTTCGGCCGCTTCACCCTCCAGGACGTGGAGGAGGCGATGCTGGAGGGCATGCGCCGTGAGGATGAGGAGGTGGCGCAGATGCTCGCCGACCCTGCCGAGCCCACGTTCGACAACACCCTCGTGCGCGACCACGACGACCATCCGAAGGACTACTACAACCTCCTCGGACGCGTCAGTGGCGTGTTCTTCAACCTCCTCTCCGCCGAGGGCAACGAGGAGATGGAGGCGCTGGCGCAGAAGATGAGTCCGCTGCTGACCAAGCACGCCAACGACATCAGCCTCAATCCGCGCGTCTTCGAGCGTCTGCAGAAGGTGAAGGCCCACCACCGTCCCCTCACCGCCGAGGAGGAGACGCTGCTGCGCGAGAGCTACGAGGCCTTCGTCCGCAGTGGCGCGCTGCTCGACGAGGCAGGCAAGGACCGCTTCCGCCAGTTGACGGAGGAGGCCAGCCGTCTGTCGCTGCAGTTCTCTCAAAACCTGCGCAAGGCCACCAAGGTCTTCAAGCTCCACCTGACCGACGAGGCCGACCTCAGCGGACTGCCCGAGACCGTGCGCGAGGCTGCTGCCACGGCTGCCCGCGAGGAGGGCAAGGAGGGCTGGATCATCACCCTCGACGCCCCGAGCTACGGTCCCTTCATGATGTACGCCGACCGCCGCGACCTTCGCCAGCAGGTCTTCATGGCCCACGGCACGCTCTGCACCGAGGGCGAGGAGTGCAACCTCGACATCTGCAAGCGGCTGGTCAACCTGCGGCGCGAACTGGCCCAGCTCCTGGGCTACGAGACCTACGCCGACTACGTGATGGAGTATCGCATGGCCTCCTCGGCCCAGAACGTCTATCGCTTGCTCGACGACCTCATCGAGGCCTACAAGCCCACGGCCGTCCAGGAGCGTGCCGAGGTCGTGGCCCTGGCCAAGGAGCTGGAGGGCGACGACTTCGACTTCCAGCCCTGGGACACGGCCTACTACTCCTTCAAGTTGCAGATGCGCCGCTACAACCTCGACCCCGAGATGCTCCGCCCCTATTTTGAGGTGAAAAACGTCATCAAGGGCGTCTTCGGACTGGCCACGCGCCTCTACGGCATCACCTTCCGCGAGAACAAGGAGATCCCCGTCTATCACCCCGACGTGCGCCCCTACGAGGTCTATGACCGCGACGGCAGCTACCTGGCCGTGCTCTTCGTCGATTTCTATCCGCGCAAGGGCAAGCGCGGCGGCGCCTGGATGACGGAGTACCAGGGCCAGTGGATCGAGAAGGACGGCACCAACGTGCGCCCCCACGTCTCGCTGGTGATGAACCTCAGCAAGCCCACCGACGACCGACCCGCCCTGCTGCGTCTGGGCGAGGTGGAGACCTTCCTCCACGAGTTTGGCCACGCCCTCCACGGCATGTTCGCCAACACGCGCTTCGAGTCGCTCTCCGGCACCAACGTCTGGTGGGACTTCGTCGAACTGCCCTCGCAGTTTATGGAAAACTACGCCACGGAGCGCGACTTTCTCCGCACCTTCGCCTTCCACTACGAGACGGGCGAGCCCATCCCCGACGACCTCATCGACCGCATCCGCCAGAGCCGCAACTACAATGTGGCCTCGGCCTGCCTGCGCCAGGTGAGTTTCGGCCTGCTCGACATGGCCTACTACACGCAGAAGGATCCCTTCGAGGCCGACATCATCCCCTTTGAGAAGGCGGCCTGGCAGAAGGCCATCATCGGCCAGCAACTGCCGCAGACCTGCATGACGACGCAGTTCTCCCACATCATGGCGGGAGGCTACGCCGCGGGCTACTACAGCTACAAGTGGGCCGAGGTGTTGGAGACCGACGCCTTCGGAGCCTTCCAGGAGCACGGCATCTTCGACCAGGCCACGGCGCAGCGCTTCCGCGACTGCGTGCTCTCCAAGGGCGGCACGGAGCACCCCATGACGCTCTACAAGCGCTTCCGCGGCCACGAGCCGACCATCGACGCCATGCTGCGCCGCGACGGCATCAAGAAGCAATAACATTCCCCCTATGCCGAGGGACCATTTCCCCGCGCAATCAGAGAGATTTCCAAAATATAGACAGAGAAAAAGCAAGACAAGATGAAAGATACGGGCAAGCAACGGCTTCTCGACCTGCGCTACCTGCGCATGGCAGCCATCTGGGCCGAAAACTCCTACTGCCAGCGCCGCAAGGTGGGTGCGCTGGTGGTGAAGGAGAAGATGATCATCAGCGACGGCTACAACGGCACGCCGAGCGGATTTGAGAACGTCTGCGAGGACGCCCACGGCGTGACCCACCCCTACGTGCTCCACGCCGAGGCCAACGCCATCACCAAACTGGCGCGCAGCGGCAACAACAGCGACCAGGCCACGCTCTACGTCACCGCCTCGCCCTGCATCGAGTGTGCCAAACTCATCATCCAGGCGGGCATACGGCGCGTGGTCTATGCCGAGCAGTACCGGCTCACCGACGGCATCGACCTGCTGCGGCGCGCCGGCGTGGAGGTGGAGCACCTGCCCCTCGACCTCCCTGTCTAATCATCATAATATTGTAGTATATAGCATTCCAAGCGCTGCAAGCACCCAGGCGCCCGTCCGTCCGGACACCCCGGTCGGCGCGGCTCCTGTCATCGATCGTTATGTCAAAGAAAAAATCCAACCGGTTTACCCCCTTGCTCATGGCCGTGAGCGTCGTTTTCGGCATCCTTGTCGGCACGTTCTACGCCAACCACTTCTCGGGCAACCGCCTCAGCATCATCAACAACGGCAGCAACCGCCTCAACAACCTGCTGCGCATCATCGACGACCAGTATGTCGATTCGGTCAATATCGACGACCTCGTGGACAAGGCCATTCCTCAGATCCTTGCCCAGCTCGACCCCCACTCCACCTACATCTCCGCCGAGGACGTGCAGAAGGTCAATAGCGAGCTCAAGGGCTCGTTCTCCGGCGTGGGCATCGAGTTTACCATCCAGCGCGACACCATCAATGTGGGCAACGTCATCAAGGGCGGTCCCGCCGAGAAGATGGGCCTGCTGGCCGGCGACAAGATCGTCGAGGTCGATGGCAAGCCCTTCGTCGGCCAGGTCGTCACCGACACCGAGGCGCGCCGCCGCCTGATGGGCCCCAAGGGCACGAAGGTGGAGGTGGGCGTGGTGCGCTATGGCACGAAAGCCGTGAAGCGCTTCACCATCACCCGCGCCGACATCGTCACGCCGAGCATCGCCGCCACCTACATGCTCAACGACAGCACGGGCTACATCCGCATCAAGTCCTTCGGCCAGAAGACCTACATGGAGATGCTGGCCTCGCTGGCCTCGCTTTCGCAGCAGGGCTTCTCGAGCCTCATCATCGACCTGCGCGACAACAACGGCGGCTACCTTGAGAGCGCCATACAGATGGCCGACGAGTTTCTGCCCAAGGACCGTCTCATCGTCTATACGCAGGGCCGCAAGAGTCCCCGCCGCGACTACCGCAGCAGCGGGCGCGGCGCCTATCAGACCATCCCGCTGGTCGTCCTCATCAACGAGGCCTCGGCCTCCTCGGCCGAGATCTTCGCCGGTGCCATCCAGGACAACGACCGCGGCACCATCGTCGGCCGCCGATCCTTCGGCAAGGGCCTCGTGCAGCAGCAGATCGGATTCCCCGACGGCAGCGAGATCCGCCTCACCATCGCCCGCTACTACACGCCCTCGGGCCGCTGCATACAGAAGCCCTACAAGCTCGGCGACGAGGCCGACTACGACCAGGATCTCCTCCAGCGCTACGAGCGGGGCGAGCTCTTCTCCGGCGACAGCATCCACCATACGGGTCCCGCCTACCACACCACGCTCGGACGCCCCGTCTATGGCGGTGGCGGCATCACGCCCGACATCTTCGTGGCCGAGGACACGACCGACATCACCTCCTACTACAAGCAGGCCGTCATGAGCGGACTGATCCTCCAGTTTGCCTTCAACTACACCGACGCCAACCGCCCCCACCTGCGCACGCTCACCGAGGTCATCGACCTGGCCAACTATCTGCAGGGCCAGGGCCTCGTCGATCAGTTTGCCACCTTCGGCACCCACAACGGCCTGCCGCGGCGCAACCTCATGATCCGTCGCTCCTACCACCTGCTCGACCGCTTCATCAGCAGCCGCGTCATCTACAACATGCTCGACGAGCAGGCCCTCATGGAGTATCTCAACCAGGATGACCCCGTGGTCGAGGCCGCCATCGGCGTCATCAAGCGCCACGAGGCCTTCCCCAAGAAGGCCGCCGCGGCCAAGCCCCGCCGCGCCACCAGCGAGATGGAGCCCAGGAGATAGAAGGTATGTAGGACTGAAAAACAGAGGATAAAAGCACAGATTACAAAAGCATGGAAGATCAAAACACAGAGGGAAAAGACAGGGAGACCAGCGCTCTGTCCAAGAAGTCGCTGCGCCAGCACATCCGCCAGCGCAAGGCGCGCCATACCGACGAGGAACTAGTGGCCCTGTCGCAACCCATCGTCGAGGCCGTACTGGCCGACCCCCGTTTCCAGAAGGCACAGACCGTCCTGCTCTACCACTCGCTGCCCGACGAGGTCTATACCCCGGGCCTCATCGCCGCCGCGCTGAGGATGGGCAAGCGCGTGCTGCTACCCGTGGTCATCAGCAGGACGGAGATGGAGATCAGGGAGTATCTGCCCACTACGGAGATGGCGCTCAGCGACGACTTCCACATCCTTGAGCCCCAGGGCGCCGCCTTCACCGACTACTCCTCCGTCGATTGTGCCATCATCCCCGGCATGGCCTTCGACGCCCAGGGCCACCGTCTCGGGCGCGGCCGTGGCTACTACGACCGCTTCCTCGCCCAGGCCGCCGATGTCTACAAGGTGGGCCTCTGCTTCCCCTTCCAGCTGGTCGAGGCCGTGCCCTGCGAAGCCACCGACGTGGCGATGGACCGCGTGGAGTGCGGCCCTGTGCAGTCGTAGCGCCCCCGTCCTCAGAAAAGCCCTTTTAAGGCGCCACATCATCAAAAAGCCACCCGACCTCCGCTCCTTTGAGCAGCGATCGGGTGGCTTGCTTTTTTCTCTGTCCTCAGCCCCTTTGCCGATGCCCAGGGCCTTTGCGGCCCCAGGCGGGAGCTTGGGAATTAGTTGAGCGTGCCGGCCTCGGCCTTCTTGATCATCGCCTCGCTGGCGTAGAGATAGACCTCCACACGGCGGTTGGCAGCATCCTTCACGTTGTTCTCGTGGCCCGGCACAGGCTGCGAGCTACCCACGCCCTGGATGGAGCGGATCTGACCGTAGGAGACGCCCTGCGCCTTCAGGTAGTTGGCCACGCTCTCAGCACGGCGCTGCGACAGCGGGATGTTGATGTTGTCGTTGCCCGACTTGTCGGTGTGGCCGATGATCGCCACGTCGCAGTCGGTGTTGCCCTTCAGCACGGTGGCAGTGTGCGAGAGGTCGCTCATGGCACCCGACGAGAGGTCAGACTTGTTGGTGGCGAAGAGCAGACCCGAGGCGAAGGTCATTTTCACACAAGGCAGTCCGTTGGCGTCCGTCACGGTCTCCACCTTGGCGTTGTTCACGTTCGAAGCAGCCTCCTCGGCCACCTTGTCCATGTGGCGACCGATCAGCGTGCCCGCACCAGCACCCACAGCGGCACCCACGGCGGCACCGATGGCCGTGCCCTTGGTGTTCTTGCCGATCAGGTTGCCGACAATGCCGCCGATGACGGCGCCAGCACCCGTTCCTACCAACGTACCCGTGCCCTGCTTCGTTTGGCAACTCACTACGGTGAGCAGGCAAAGGCCTGCCGTAAACATCTGTAACTTCTTCATAATCGTTCTATTTGTATTGTTTTTTATATTGTTTTCACATTCGTTTCTTCACGCAAAGTTATAACAAATTCCCCAAAAAGGGGCCCATTGCGAGTTATTTTTTGTACTTTTGCGGCAAAATTAGAAATTTGCACCCATCCGGGCAAGGGATTTCTCCTATTTCATTATAGGAATAATACTAATCGCGATGGGGATTTCGGAAGACAACAACAAAATTCGACTAAAGAATATGGCAAAAGAACTTAAGAATCTCACCAAGCGCAGCGAGAACTACTCTCAGTGGTTCAACGACTTGGTGATGAAGGCCGACCTGGCCGAGCAGTCCGCCGTGAGAGGCTGCATGACGATCAAGCCCTACGGCTATGCTATCTGGGAGAAGATGCAGCATCAGCTCGACACGATGTTCAAGGAGACGGGTGTGCAGAACGCCTACTTCCCCCTGCTCATTCCCAAAAACTTCTTCGCCCGCGAGGCCGAGCATGTCAAGGGCTTCGCCAAGGAGTGTGCCGTCGTCACCCACTACCGCCTCCGTACCACCGAGGACGGCAGCGACATCGAGGTGGACCCCGCCGCCAAACTCGAGGAGGAACTGATCATCCGCCCCACCTCCGAGACCATCATCTGGAATACCTATAAGAACTGGATCCACTCCTACCGCGACCTGCCCCTGATGTGCAACCAGTGGTGCAACGTGATGCGCTGGGAGATGCGCACGCGCCCCTTCCTGCGCACGAGCGAGTTTCTGTGGCAGGAGGGCCATACCGCCCACGCCACCAAGGAGGAGGCCGAGGAGGAGGCCAAGAAGATGCTCCACGTCTATGCGGAGTTTTGCGAGAAGTGGCTCGCCATCCCCGTCGTCCAGGGCGTGAAGAGCGAGACGGAGCGCTTCGCCGGCGCCCTCAACACCTACACCATCGAGGCCATGATGCAGGACGGCAAGGCGCTGCAGAGCGGCACGTCCCACTTCCTCGGACAAAACTTCGCCAAGAGCTTCGGCGTCACCTTCCTCAACAAGGACAACAAGCCCGAGTATGTCTGGGCCACGTCCTGGGGTGTGAGCACCCGCCTCATCGGCGCCCTCATCATGACCCACTCCGACGACAACGGCCTCGTGCTGCCGCCCCATATCGCCCCGATCCAGGTGGTCATCATCCCGATCAACCGCGGCAAGGAGCAGCTCGACGCCATCACGGCCAAGATGCAGCCCGTCATCGACCAGCTCCGCCAGATGGGCATCTCCGTGAAGTATGACGACGCCGACAACAAGCGCCCCGGCTTCAAGTTTGCCGACTACGAGCTGCGCGGTGTGCCTGTGCGCCTCGTCATGGGTGGCCGCGACCTCGAGAACAACACCGTGGAGCTGATGCGCCGCGACACGCTGGAGAAGGAGGAGGTAAGCTTCGACGGCATCGCCGACCGCGTCAAGCGACTTCTGGAGGAAATCCAGGAGAACATCTACCGCAAGGCGGTGGCCTTCCGCGACGCCCACATCTACGAGTGCGACAACTACGACGAGTTCAAGGAACGCATCAAGGACGGCGGCTTCTTCCTCTGCCACTGGGACGGCACGCCTGAGACCGAGGCCAAGATCAAGGAGGACACCCAGGCCACGATCCGCTGCGTGCCCTACATGTTCGAGCAGACCCCGGGCGTCGATATGGTGAGCGGCAAGCCCGCCACACAGCGCGTCATCATCGCCAAGGCTTACTAAGCCCTCGGCCGCACCTGTCTATAGAGGCCGGTCCCTCGCTGGTCCACCCCTCTCCTGCCGAGAAGGGCGTGGGGCCCGCGGAGGACTGGCCTCCGTCGTTCTATCGGCTTGATACATCGGTCGTTAGCCTCGCCTGTCCCCCATCCTGCCCGCTTTCAAAGCGCAATGCTGCTGCTTCGCACGGCAAGGGAAAAACAAAAAAAGTGCAGAAAAACCAAAAAAAGTTGGCCAAATATTTGGTGGGGTCTAAGAAAGTTGCTACCTTTGCACCCGCAAAACAGAAATGCAGGCACCCTTAGCTCAGTTGGTAGAGCAACTGACTCTTAATCAGTGGGTCTAGGGTTCGAATCCCTAAGGGTGTACTCAGTCTGTTTTTGCGATCATACGCCAACAATGCACCCTTAGCTCAGTTGGTAGAGCAACTGACTCTTAATCAGTGGGTCTAGGGTTCGAGCCCCTAAGGGTGTACAAAAGTCCAGTCATTCGTGATTGGACTTTTTTGTATCTCAATCCCAAGGTGGAGCCTATGGTTTGATCCAAAAGAACATCAAATTGCTCCATGATCGGAAATATTCCTCCAAAGGAGTGAGTTTCTCGGATTTTATTTGTACATTTGCCATGTCATTCGGAGATTTTGCTATACTTGTTTGCAGCACTAAGGTAGGTGAAAAATCTGACATGGCATAATCCCGAGCACCCATAGATTTAGATTCCTTTCTCATATTCATCCTCAACAATGTTGTGATGATCTATATATCGGCAGACTCGTTAGAGGATGCATTTCGCCTATTCTCCGTGATGAATGATTGTGGCCAAAAACTGAGCAATGCTGATATTCTAAAATCATCCAATCTTGAAAAAATCGAGGATGGCAGCGAAATGAACGAGTATGCGCGCGAATGGGAAAACATGCAGGAGGATTTGGGTAATGATTTTGACCGTTTCCTCGCCTATGTACGAACGATGCTGCTCAAAAAGCGCCAAAAGACGAATCTGCTTGACGAATATGAGAAACAGATTTTTAAAGCAGGAAAAATCAAACAGGGAAAAGATTTTTTCAACTATGTCTTTAGGGCGTATGAGGATTATAACAAGTTGATCAACTTGGCAGGCAATGAAGATACCGAGTATTGTTCGTTGATAAGGACCCTCATCGAGTGTATGCCTTCGACCGATTGGATTCCTGTCATTTTGGCGTATGGAAGAAAATTTGGAGACAATGGGCTTCTTGAATTTTCACAGAAGGTAGCCTGTAAAAACATTGCAGATGCAGTATGTGGCAAAAGCCCATCGTATCGCATCGACCACTTGAATAGTATCATCAACTTGATAGAAGAGTCTGGAAAACCCTCCGATGTACTTGACGCTCAAGGATATTATTCATTTAATGAACATGTATTTATGGCAAATATCCAATCAGAGATATACGGCAGACGATACACCTACGCGCTCCTGATGCTTCTTGAATACAAATACAAGGACAAGTCCGAATGGAAAGATTTCGGAACGACATCCATTGAGCATATTCTTCCACAGAATCCTAAAGCTACCAGCCAGTGGGTGAAGGACTTTAGTGAAGAACAGAGAAACTATTATACACATAGGATAGGAAACCTGTGCCTGATTGGACGCAGAAAGAATTCTTCCCTTGGCAATCTTGATTATCAGGAGAAACTAAAAAAAATATTTCGAGAAGAATATCGGATCCTTTGCAAGCTCACAAAAAATATACCAAACATATCCGAACGTATGGACACCTGAAACCGTGAAGGAAAATCAAGAAAGAGTCATACAGGATCTCATGGAAATATTTGGTATCAAGAGTCCAAGTACCATCATAGACGACTCTACATACATGGAGCAGCAAAGATCTGTTTACCCTAATGCTTATCAGCCATGGACAGAATCAGATGACGAGAGATTAGTTGCCCTATACAACGAAGGCAAATCTATTAGCGAACTCGCACAAATGTTTCTTAGAAATCGTGGCGCTATAAAATCCAGGATTCGTAAATTAACCGGAGAACGGTTCTAATAAGCAACGCCTGTTCTTTAAAAACAACAATCAGACAGGGGAGGAATTGTCGCCCACCATCGTGGGCAACTATGTACTTTTTTGCGCCCGACTTGTGTATAACAAATATTTTATGTATCTTTGCCGCGCGATAACCGAAGATAATCTTCACGTCCGAACAGACAGGCTTTGCACGCATGCCGATGCTGCCACCAAGGAAGAAGCCCGCAGGTTCGTTGAGCAAAAACTCGGGGAGATAGAAATCTCTGTTGATAATCTTCGCGCACAGATTGCCGGAGAAACGTATCGCCTGCTGCCTCTGTCGTATATTGCTGAGCATTACTTCGGCAAGAGTGTGGCCTGGCTCTCACAGCGCCTCAACGGCACGCTCGTACGCGGGCGGTCCTATACGCTCAACGAAGAGCAAAAGAAGATTTTCAACGACGCAATGCAGGATATCAGCCTTCGTATCGGATCAATCCATTTGGTCTGATGACTCATTTGCCGTCATCTTTTCGCCCCAAATCCCAACGACTTTAGGGAAATTTTACGAGAAAACCTCCATCAAGTAGCCAACACGGCGACCTGCAAAAGGGTTGCCACATTATCATCAACGTCATGGAAAAAGCAGAAAAAGACAACACCGTAAAACAGCGCATGCAGGACATTCTCCTCTGCGTATCATGGAGAGAGATTGCCAACACCTATTTCGACCGCCCCGCATCATGGCTCTATAACAAGCTCAACGGAATCGACGACAACGGCGGTTTCACCGAAAAGGAGAAAGAGCTACTGCGTGGTGCGCTCTTCGACTTAAGCGAACGCATCCGCCGTGCGGCAGAGACCATTTAGGCAGGTTCTTCGTTGCTCCTCTTAAGACAGAAGTCGTCCGCGCCTACGGACGCAGGCCCCGAGGATTTCCTCGGGGTTTTCTTGAAATATGGAGCCGTGGGTAGTTTAAGGTCATCTATATTTGGGACGCCTGAAAGTGGAGAGCCTTACCTTTTATTAGCTCAAATAAACAAAACAGCCCTCTCGGCAAGCTATAAAAAAAGAAAACTCCCACCGAAGCGGGAGTATAGGTTTTACCCTTCGGCCATTGCTGGCCTTATTGTGATAAGATGTAGGAAATCTTATTCTGGATGCAAAAATACTACTTTATTTTTGTTTAAACAAATTTTTTATTGTAATTTTACCAAAAAATTTAAAACCGCATCAAAAATGACTAAAATACTTGGCATTGACACAGGCACGAACAGCCTTGGATGGGCTATCGTAGAAAAGAAGGCAGAGCAATACTGCCTGCTTGATAAGGGAGTGAATATTTTCCAAGAGGGAGTCAACATCGACAAGGACAACGAGTCTTCCAAAGCGGCAGAAAGGACGGGCTACCGTGCTATCCGAGTGCGCTACTATCGCATAAAGCTACGCAAAATCAGGCTTCTGCACATCTTGACCCAGCACCACCTTTGTCCCCCACTCACCTCCTGGGAGCTGCGCCAATGGCGACTAAAGAACATATACCCAACCGATGAGTTGTTCATGCAATGGCAGCGCACGGACGAGGAGAAAGGACAAAACCCATATGCCTATCGACATCTATGCCTGCATGAGAAACTGGATTTGACCCAGGTTACGAACCGCTACATCCTCGGTCGCGTTTTCTATCACTTTGCCCAGCGCCGTGGCTTTCTCAGCAACCGCAAGGATCAGAGTAGTGAGGACGTGGGCGTCGTGAAGGACGGTATCAGTGCCCTCTCCGAAGAAATGCGGGAAGCGGGATGCGAATACCTTGGCGATTATTTCTACCAGCTCTATGAGAAAGGCAAAAAGATACGCAAACACTACACCGCACGCAACGAACACTACCTCAAAGAGTTTCATGCCATCTGCGAAAAGCAGCAATTGGACGCCTCGCTCGTGTCGGAGTTGGAGAAGGCCATTTTTACCCAGCGGCCTTTGAAATCTCAAAAAAGACAAGTGGGCAAGTGCGTATTTGAGAAAAACAAAGCCAAATGTCCTGCCTTCCACCCCTTGTACGAGGAGTTTAGAATGTTGTCTTTCATCAACCATATCAAAATAAAAACACCAAAGGAAGATGAGCTCCGACCGTTGAACCACGAGGAGCGCGAGAAGATTCTTCCGCTTTTCTTTAGGAAGACCAAGAAGACCTTTAATTTCGAGGATATTGCCAAGAAGTTGGCTCCTAAAAAGCTCTACGGATTCTACAAGAAGGCCGCTGATGCGGAAATGCCGTATCTCTTCAACTATCCGATGGATACTTCCGTCTCTGGTTGTCCCGTCACGGCGGTGCTTCAAGATATATTCGGTGACGATTGGCTCGACTCCATCTGCGAGGTCTATACGCTGGGCGATGGCAAAAGCCGGCTTGAGATCCTCAACGATATCTGGCATGCACTTTTCTTCTATTCCGACCAAGACAAGCTGGCTGAGTTTGCCAAGGTGCGCCTACAGCTTGACGACGAACAAGCCCAGGCCTTCAGCGACATCAACCTTCCCTCCGCCTATGCTTCGCTAAGCCTCAAGGCTATTTGCAAGATCCTCCCCTACCTCAGAAGAGGACTTGTCTATTCCCATGCGGTCTTTTTGGGCAATCTTTGCGAAGTGATGCCTGCCTATGAATGGGGAATCGAGGAAATGCGCCAAGCAGCCATTGACTGCGTCATCAAAGAGATAAACAGCTATGATCCCAAAACAGACGGACGCACTCTAGAGACGTGCATCAAAGAGTATCTAAAAGAAAGATGGTTCATCCGACATTTCGAGTGATAGAATGTAAGAGTTTGTAGAAAAAGAAGAAAACCGCTGATTTTTCTGTATATTTGAATCACCACAAAACAAATGTACAATTATGAACAGCAGTTTTCTATATCACGCATGGGGGCTTTACAGCCTTGAATGTACCAGAGAGGAGTACAAAGGTAATACAATTATCCTTCATGTCCAAAGCAAAAACCGATTATCTGTATGTCCGAAGTGCGGAAAACTTCATTTGGTAAAGAATGGCTATCGCTTACGCGACTTTGTCGGTCTTCCAATAGGCGGTAAGAAGGTGATTATTCGCATGAAAGTACAACGTTATAAGTGCAGGAACGCAGAGTGCGACTATGATCAGCAGGAGAATATTCCATTTGCCACTGGTAGCCGTTCATATACCCATCGCTTTGCCAAATATGTTGTGGATCTGCTACGAGGCATGACGTTGCAGGATGTGGCAAATCATCTTCAGGTTTCCTGGGACACCGTCAAGGAGATCCACTCCATCTATCTGCAACGCCACTACAGTCCTCCGTCCTTAAAAGGAGTGTGTAACTGCTGAATGGATAGCCATTTGTTATAGATTTTTTCTAACATCATAATCGTTCTACTTTTATCAATCGCCACTTAATAGAGTGGTAAGTTACCACCTTTGTTGGTGGTATGTGATTTAAACATGTATCTTGTTGTTTGCCTCATTTTCTATATTATGCCACCAAAGCCAGCAACGGTAATGCCCCAATCAGCGAGTTTAGATTTGGCATAGTCTTGGTGGGCTGGTTGACTAAATACGTATTGATGAGTATCACACGAAGCATTGCCCTCGCATCAGCATTTTGTAAGAGTTGGAAAAGCATTTCGTCAATTTCTGCGTAAGCGAAGGCGTGACACATGGCTTGAACGGAATAACTGCCTTTCGGCAAATCTTTCTGTTCCTTCTTTGCCTGTACCCAGGGATTAGGTTCAGCTGTCATGCCGCGAACGACCTCATTGTTTTCGACCAATCTCCAAAAAGATTCATGTTGCATATGAAAATACGGTTTGCAGATATCGGGTGTGAATATGGCTGACGTGCCAAGGTACTTGTGCCAGATGTCATTGAACCTCTCAACCAACTCGTCAGACAGGTCTATGTATGGAGTCATAATAAGCTCCTCCTCTATAAGATCAATTATTGCTAATAGCAACACTGCCTTATGAGGAGCTTTGTGTCCCTTCACCTTTGCCGTATGCAAAGAAGAGAATGCATCTATATAATGTCGAAGTTCCATCATAACGATTATATTTCTGGTATACCAATCTCTTTTAGATAGTTGTAAATGCCATCATACCATTCTGGGTTACGCGTCTCGTCTGGCAGTAATCCGTGGTCTCCGTTTGGGACAACGATGACCATACCTTGGCGAGCACGAGTAAGCAACACACGATAGGCATTTATCTGATATATCCTGTTGATTGGCTTATTGATGTTCTGCCATTTAGTACCACTACGCAGCTGAAAATGTTCCCATTTCGTGCGGTCTTTATTCAGACGCAAGTCTGCATCCCACGCCACACAAGCCCAGTCTATTTCAAGACCTTGTACCTTAAACTCCGTTAGCGTATCTTCAAGTGCATTGGAAGAACGAATGTCCGAGTCGTTCTCCAGAAACCAATGAACGAAGTCTGGTTGATAGCGTACATTTATACTTATTGCCTTCAAACGTTCGGCTTTACTACTGGCCAGCAATCCATAGCGTTCACTTCCACGTGCGTGGCTTTTCAGCCATTTCTTTGCGTCGTCCAGAGAACGCGTAAGAACAATCGGATATGATACGAGTTCAGCAAATGTCGCTTTTGCCTCTTCCTTGTTTAGTTCAAGTAGCTGGTGTACGAAAAGGCTTACTTTCTCTGCACGAAAAGAACGCATACTGACAGACAGGTGCAGTGAAGGCTCGGTATGTATCTGGGACGGGGTAAGAGTAATGGAATTCAACGCTTTTCCGTCCGCGTATTCCTTCTCTTGCAGTTTGTCGCTCATATATACATGCCAGCTAGGGAAATTGCGGTTAAGCGATTCTATCCATTCAGAGATGCCTGCTTCGCCCTTATTTATTTCCTGACCACCACCAATAAGACAAACGACCAAGCCCCAGTCTGTTTGTCGATCCATGCATGACATAAGGTATTCCGGTTCACTGTATGGGAATCTCTCGATACTTTTTTTCTCTTTCATGAATCGCTTCAGTTCATCTTTCGTCCATGCACGCTGCGCTTCATCAAAGATTGCGACATGCTCTGCCGGAATATAGGCTTTATCTGTATGCGACGTGAAATATCCTTCAATTGGTACAATCTTCCCATCTCGCACTTCAGTACCTTCCAGATACAAGTCACGGTAATGGTGAATCATCTGAATGAACGCTTTCACCTTACTCTTGGCTTCGGCCTTGGTACATGGTTTCTCTTCAGTCTTGCCTGTTTTGTAATCTTCTTTGCTTCGGCGTACATAGTCACGTGTAAGTGCTTCCAGCAAAACCTCTACCAAAGGGAAATTACCAGATAAATAGACAGCTTTCTCCCCCTGCTCAAACTGACTGATTGCAGTCTGCAAACCTATGAGGGTTTTCCCTGCACCTGGCACACCTGTGATAAAGCAGATTGCCTTCTGCTTTTTCTCGCGGCACTCATTAATAATACGTCCAAGGCATTTTGCTGTCTGGTCAACGTTACCATCATGTTTAGTGATGTCTTCAACCGTATTTTCTTCAAACAATGCGACAGCAGCCTCTATGATTGTGGGGGTTGGCTCATATCCGCTTTTTGCCCAAGCATCATCCTCTGCAGACATTGATGCCTTATGTTCTACAACAGCCAAGACACGAAGGAAAGTCTCGCTAAGTTTTTTTGTGTTTACCTGTATCGGTTCGTAGACATTGTCCTCAAAATGCCTCAATTCCAACGAACAATTACGGTCTTTTTCATTGGGTACAACCAATATCGGCAACAGCACACGGTTGCGGCTACCTTCCTGAAAATTCTTCAGGTCGATAGCATAATCCCATACCTGCATCAACGCCTCACGCAAGAACTTTTGGTTGGCCGTTTTAAACTCCAGTACAAATACTACACCATCTATCAGGACTACAACATCAGCCCGTCGTCCCATACGAGGTATGTTATATTCAAAATAAACACTTCCTCTTCCGGCATACGGACGTAGAACTTCCTTCATGGTGTCAATTTCGCTAACCCAGGATTTCGATGTCTCCTCATTGATATCATGAGTGTAAGCAAGGGTCAACTTGCCCACAATCTCCATATCGGCCCTTTCCAGAAAGTCAGAAATGGTGTCATTATAGTAAAATCTTGTTGCCGCCATATTATTATTGTTCAGGCATTATGTAACCAAAATCTTCAGCTTTGGTTATAATCTTAACTATTCTCTTACATTGAGCACTTGTGGGCAATTTGCCCTTGCTGATATATTTGGCTATGCTTTGGATAAAATCGAGTTCTCCCCAACTGAGTACATCTTCCTTACTCAACTGAGTGTATACTGTCATCCAATAGTCTGTACCAGCATTAAATATCTCAACGGCAGCATCTATCTGCGAATTGAATTTGTGAGCTCGCTTTGCTTGACTCTCGTCCGTTTTGCGTTCTTCTGCAGAAACCAAAGAATTTATGAAAGCCTCGGATAACTCATATTTCTCGTCTTGGAAAGTTTTCCAAGTTTTTTCGACGCGAGACATCGTTCTGACCAATCCTCCGTTCGCTTCTCTTTCGAGGTATTTATGAGTGAAGTAAGCGAGTTTATTAAGTTCTTCTGCCATTTCTGCTGTAAGACGTTGTTTCTGCCAAATCGTTCTCCAGTCAATATCCAATCCCTTTGGGATTAGGGTGAACATTTTAGAAATTGTGTATGGTACAATCTGGGCTTTGTTACCACCTTTTGGATACCAATCAGCCTTACCGATAATCTTATCCAATTGGTCAAATTTAATAACAGAACATACACTCTTCTTGAAGAACTCTTCGTTTATACTGTCTCGTGATTCTGTATACAGTTTGTCTATCCTATCAGCGAATTTACTGAAATTGATAGCAGAACTTTGGCACACCTGATGAGGATTCATATATACAGTATTCAGACATTTAGCCAATTTCTCCTTTTTGATAACTTGGGATTTCGGATGCATCTCGCAGAATTTTTTGCGTTGAGCTTGTGTCATTTTCATCTGTTCCTGTTCCCATTTTCCACGTGAACGCTCGTAGAACCAAGTTGTCTGGTATGGGTTGCCATCAACAGGAGGAGCCATTACTTTACCAGACAATTGCTCCATAATGACATGGAATGGATGGTTCGAGAAGAAGTCTGCTTCAGAAACCGCATTTTGGCTATTGGCACATTGAGAAATTGTTTTGGTTATCAAATTGTATCTCTCAATCTGTTCTTCAGACATTTCGTCTACAACATTCAATACCGTGAGTTTCATTGGAACAAACAATGTGTCCATTCCATTTTTGTCTTCTTTTCTGATAATTGCATTAGCAAGAGAAGCCGTTGTCTGACCGCCGTTTATAATTTGAGGGTCTGAGAAATGTACAATCCTGCCATCGCGTGAAAAAGACACAGACCTTGCAACAATAGCGATACCATTATTATAGGTAAAGAAGTTGCTCGGCTTGTTCATAATGGTATCGCGGATGCCTTTGTTTACTTTTCCACGGACACTCAAGAATGCGCGAACATTGCCTTGCAGTAGTTTACTGCCATATTTCAGGTAGATTTCTGCGAGAAAACGTCCAGGTATAATGCCAAGATAGGCATCATAGTCTGTTTTTCCGCCAAGTTCTGCTTTGAGACATTGTATTCCATCGCACCCAAAATCTTTCGTGTCAATTTCTATTATTTCACTGGAGTTCGATGCAAACGTTTGGAAGATTCTCTCCAAAGTCCAAATACAAATCTCCACAGGTCGATCCAAAAAGTCTTCTTTCTTAATGCTTTTCACCTGTTTGCTGAGAATTGAATCCGAAAGGATATAGAACTTGAATCTGCTGATTTCAGTGTTTAATGTTCCTTTTCCTATTTTCTTTGCAAATTCTTTTGCTAGGTTAATCGCATGGTCTGAATCATCGCAATAGTCAGACATTTTGCCATTGACAGCTTCATCAATGAAGTTTGTCATGTACTTATACATTTCATCAATCTGAGAATTTGTCAATGTAGGAATTGAGTCTCTCATATTAGAGAACGAACTTGCAATCAAGATAAGTGAGCCGTCAGCTTCGTCATATGCATATGCATCAAAAGCCATTTTACGGCCACGTTTACCCCTCATATCTACAGACATAGGATATGGGTCATTTAACTCGCCAATCTCTTCAAGATTTTCAAGCATTTTATTGATGAATTGTGTCTCAGGCTCAGTCCCGTCATGCTCAGCATTAAATCTGAGTTCATCAATGAATTCTGAACGGTATTCTTCTAACTCCATAGTCAATCAATTTGTATTTTAAAGGGTGTAAGTTCTGATATGATAATGTCATAAAGTGCCTTTGATATAGGCAAAGGGACATTGTTCCGTTCCAATCGTGGAAAGTCTTTACTTACATGATATGCTGCTTTGTCAGTAACAGCAAAGACGAAATTATCGTAGATTGGATTAAAGTCATAGCCAAACAGACTGAGTTTGTTAATCAAAGCATCCCTTTGAGCCAACGAGAAAGTGGAATATAACTCATTTACCAAACAATTTAGTTTGACACCATTGAAAAAAGGACTCATTTTTTCAAGAGAATAGATTACCAACGTCCCGTCTATGTCACTGTCAAGTTGTTCAATTGAGGATATGCGAACAGTTTCTTTTCCTGCAGATATAGTCTTTATCTCAAACCATTCGTTTCCATAAGAGAAATCCTTGTGTGTCTTTTCAGGACCAGTCCAACTCTCTATTGCATTGTCTATCCCCCAATGTGGAATGGCATAGTCACGCATAAACATTAGTTCACCTATCAATCCTTGTATTTCTGGTTCAGACATTGATATCCTATCAGGCTTGAATAATTTTCTCCATGCCTGATAACGAGCCGTCAATGTCTTGTAAACTACATTTTCATCTGATATTTCATCAACAGAAGTTGTCAAATCCTCGCAGAACGCACTGAAACAACCAATCAAGTCGTTTAGATCTAAAGAAAAGCGGAGAATCAATATTCCTTCTGGGGTCTTGTACTGATTGACAACCAACGGCTTTGATCCAACAATCTTCACAGGAGAGAACACACCCCTGTATTCATAGCAATATCGACCTTCATCATCTTTTCCGATGAAAAGGTCATGTTTTTTCGAGCCAACTCGAACAAAATGTTCTTCCTTGAACCCTTCTATAAATCGTTTTAGAATGTTATCAGTCATATTCTTCTTCGTTTAAATTGTCGTCGTCTATTTCCAAACCATTTACTCGTAACCAAGTTTTATTTACTTTATAAGTTACAGCAGCTTCTTCGCCTTTAACTCCTGGGAATCCGATAGAGAACGCTATAAGTTGGTCATTACCAACCTCCTTCAAGAATTTGTTATAACTTTTACAATTAGGTTTGGTCGGGTCTTCCTGCTTTACGTCAGGCTCAATCAGCATAATAACCAATAGCGGTTTACGTTCCTTTAAATATTGAAAATATGCCTTGACAGGTATTGCCTTTTTTGATATTTCTTCATCAGACATTCCTTCTAATGTCCAGACATTCTTACATTTAATCTCCGCAAGTTCAATATCAGACTTTGTAAGACAAAACTTACCCTCACGCGTACCTAGAATTCGACGACGTGAGCTTATCTGAACAGCATTGCCATGGTCATATATGGCACGCTTGGTACATCTAATATTGGAGAGTGCAGGAATTTGGCAAGGACTATTTCCATCACCGCCCTCAAACATAACATTCCAAGAGTCTAACCCTTCATTTTGTGGATCGTCTAAGAAGGAAATTATATTCTCAATATTGAAGTTCATGTTGAGCAGTGAACACTTTATCTTTGTTAAGAACTCTCGAACAACAGATTTTGGTACATCTGCAAAAAACCTTGAATCCTTTATTGTTTTTGAATAAGGGTCGTCTTTAGCATGTCGGTCTACGTCAGCAAAGCCATAAGTGTATTTGCTCTTGAACAGATAGTTTGCAAATTCTTCTGTTACTCTTAGATTTTCCTTGTTATTTTCTGCATTAAGGCTTAAATACGGAGTGTCATAAATGTTTCCATAATATGCTATTCGCATTTGGTACTGACTGGCAGAACGCATTTTGTTGTTTGCTGTAATTTGAAGTGCCTCACAGTTGTCACGTACTTTCAGACCAAAATCTTTTGGAGTCAAGCGTTGCTCATACATGCGTTTCACATCCTCTTTCAACATTTCTGAAGCTTCTGCAATCTCTGCGTACCAGTTTGCACTGGCTTGAGATGTCCATATTTGGAATAAGTCCTCGTACTTATGTCTATATCCAAACCATCGTCCCATCTGCATGAGTACATCAAATGTGGCAGTATTTCTGTAGAAATAACTTATTATCAACCCTTCAAGGGTCAGACCTCGGGATAACGCAAGACCGCCAACTGCTATAACTCTAAGACTAGGATTGGCACGATAATCAAGCTTGTCACTCGATTTCGAACCATTGACTACCATTATCTGCATGTTGCTGATTGCATCCAATAGAGCTTTTTTATTTAATACGCGTTTGTACAGGATGTCGTCAACATGAGAGAAATGTTTCTTCCATATAGATAGCAATTCCTTAAACAATGGTTTGTCAACATTGTCCGAGTATTGGTCGCTAAAATCGTATTTCAATGAATTCAAGACACTGTTATAAATGTCCTCAATATGCTCCTTTATTACTTTCTGTACTTTAACAAAGCGGCTCATGTTTATAAGCATGCTTCTAGGTGCGGATATTTGGCCGCGCATGTCTCGTATAACATTAGCGATAAAGAAACACAAAGTAGCTTCACGCAAACTTTTAGGAAGTATTCCATCCCATTCCTTTTTGTGTAAGTAATAGAACGTACCACGATTCAATTCATCGATGTTTTCCCTAACGGTTTCCTTGTACTCTTCAGAAGTATAGTCAGGTTCTTCTATATCAGCAATGAATCTCAAATTCGAGTATCTAGTTCCATCTGAGTAGAAAATTTGTTTTGCACCAATATAGGTTGAAGGTGTAGGTAAGGTGTATATGAAATTTTCAGGAAACAAGTCTGCTTGCTTCATACTATCCACAGAGTCCGGATCTATGAATATATTTGCAAAGGGAGTCGCTGTAAAGCCGACATATGTTGAAATCTGAAACAGGTTGCAGATGTTACGTATAATCTTATTTGTTTTTGTTGGATTTGTTTCGTCAACTTTTGTGTTTACTGAAGCATTATCTGCCTCATCATCAATAAGTAACATTGGAGCATCTACATACCCTTTAATTGGGTCTAGGTTTTGGCTTTCCAACCAATTATACAACTTATTTAATACAGAGACATTCTTTTTGCAGACAAACACAACTATAGATTTATGCTGCTCAATGGAAGTTGCTATTTTATCTGTTCCTCCAACAAAATCCTTTTGTACGGAAGTAAATGCTGTAGCTGGTCTTTTCTTTGTATATTCACCGACCCCTACTTTAACTCCATTTACGTTAGTTGTATCCTTTGGAAATGTATAGCCGATTATTCCCTCGTCCACACGTTCCTGAGTCTGTTGACGTAGAGACTCTGTTGTGCCAGCAAGCAATATTATAACTTTATAGCCAGCATCAGCAGCTTTGCATATCATTCCTATATATGTTGACGTCTTTCCTGACTGCACATCGCCAATAATAAGGCCACGACAAGGCTTACGCTTGCCTTCAAACTTCTCATTTGGGTCAGCAAGACAATCTAAAATATTGGGCAAAGTAGTGTGGTCAAGTGTGTCAATACTTCGTGGGTCTAATGACGATTTTTCCTGCAAGAAGCGGCGGTATCTTTCCCAAAAAGGTTGTTTTTGAAGGGACAAATCCCTATACCAACTATGCTTTGCTTCATAGTCGTTAAATATAGCACAACCTTTTGTATGGCGAACAGAGACTTCGTATTCCAAGTCTCTGACCATATCATTAATTTCTTCATTACTGCCTTCTAAACCAGTCATTGTGAGTATTTTAACAACAACCATCTTTAAAGTTGTTGTATCTAATTACCCCAGTTCGGGATAAAATAGCGATTAGTTGCATGTGA
>ULQK01011822.1_pt1 | contig 23197 bp, 19 predicted proteins | sample 1954371 | NCBI WGS metagenome assembly ULQK01 (sample SAMEA4835652, study PRJEB28245) | human gut metagenome | biome: gut microbiome; material: fecal sample | place: Denmark | collected 2008 | reverse complement strand
TAGCCGCCGATAATCTCCTCTGCCTCAGGGTTCCACACGATGAGCTGCTTGTAGCAGTTGTCGCATGTGTCAAACTCGTCGATGTCCATCGACTTGCCTGTGCCGCCTCCCGCCTCGCGGAAAGCAATCTCGCGAAGACGTCCAATCTCGCGCATCACGTTGGGCGCGTTATGGGCGGTCACCACATAAATCTCGTTATGACTTTTGTTGGTCATTCGCAGTTGCCGTTCGGGCGTCAGTTCACTCTTAAGCAGCTCCTTACTCACTGGTTCGATTATTGGCTCTTCCATCTCTCTTTTTCTCTTATGGTTTTCAAAAAATCGAGTACTTTTTTCCGATTTTATGTCTATGCTGTCAAATTATTGTTTTTCAGACTTGCCGTTCTCTCTTGGCAAATCATACACACGGTCCTCCACCCACTGTGCCCACTGCTGCGCCGTGCGACTCTTGTCGAAGGTCTGCCATGGAATGGGCTTTCCGATGTGAATGGTGAAATGTTTTCCAACGTTACGGTACATCTCGTCAACGAGGAACATCATGGCGAGGTTGAACGGCAGGAAACGGTCGCTGAAAGCGGCTATGCGATAGAAGCGTTTCGAGTTGCTGCCACTGAAGTGGATAGGCACCACATCGCGCTGACACTCAACGCTTTTCGTCACAAACGTCTTCTTCCACGGAATGTCGTGTATGGACCCGTCTTTCTGCTTACGGCTGTTCAGGCCGGCGGGAAACATGAGCATGTGGCAGTCGCTCTTGAAACCTGCCTCAACCATGCGCGGGAAGTCGCGACTGTTGCGGCCTGTCTTGTTGATGCCGATGCTCACGGGCTTGAGACCCGGCAGGTTGAGCAACAGGTCGTTGACGAGGTAGCGGAAACGACCGTCATAGTGGCGTCCGATGATGGAGCCGAGACACACGCCATCCTGTCCTCCCAACGGGTGGTTCGACACGAAGGTGTAAAGGCGGCCGTCGTTCTTGTCGGGCAAGTTCTCCTCACCCACAATCTCAACGTCCATCTTAAGATAGCGCACACACTCGCTGAGCCACTCTGTGCCCGACAAGTTGCGGCTCTCCCACAGGAAGCGGTTCACCTCATCTTGATGGATGATGTGCTTTAGCCATTTAACAAGAAAGCGCGGCACATACTTGACCTTTGCGCCCATCTTGCCAGCCAAAATTTTGTCTATATCTATGGTTTTCTCTATTGATTCACTCATGTTTGTGTAAATGTGATGCAAAAATAACATTTCTTTTTCTAATATTGTAGAAAATCAAGAAAAAATATGCTTTTTTATTGCCTTTGTAACGTTTTGAGGTACAATGTGAGCAAAGAGAAGCCAAAGGATTTTCTGACACACGAACAGAAAAAAATCATAAATTTGAAGCATAAAACAAAATTTGTGGTGAAAAGTGGCAGAAAGTGGAGGATTTTATGTAACTTTGGGCACTAATTGCTCTTATTAAGGTACGCATGAGATTTATAGGTACGATAGAAGCCAAAGTAGACACCAAAGGGCGCACAATAGTGCCCGCCGTGTTCCGCAAAGTTCTGCAAGAACTGGGCGAGGAACGTGTGGTGCTGCGCAAGGACGATTTTCAGCCTTGTCTTGTGATCTACCCCGAGAGCACATGGTCATGCCTCGTCGACACCATGCGGTCACGCCTGAACCGCTGGGACCCGCAACAGCAGATGATGTTCCGACAGTTTGTGGCAGACGTGGAGGTGCAGCAGCCCGACTCGATGGGCCGCATCCTCATACCGCGCCGTTACCAACAGATGACGGGCATAGAGCGAAGCGTCAAGGTCATAGGCATGGACGACTGCATTGAGCTGTGGCCCTATGACGGCACAGACAAACCGTTCATGCAGCCCGACGAGTTTGCGAAAGCCATACAGGCAGTAATGAAAACCGACAACAACGAAAAAAAATGACAAACAAAGATACCGAAAAAATTGTTACAGCCGATGGCTATCATGTGCCAGTGCTCCTTAACGAAAGCATCGACGCTCTATGTCTGAAGCCCGGTGGCGTGTATGTGGACGTCACCTTTGGCGGCGGTGGCCACTCGCGCGAGATCCTGCGACGCTTAGACCCCACGGCACGCCTCTTCAGTTTTGACCAGGATGCCGACGCAGAGCGCAATGTGCCCGAGGGATGCGACGGCTTCACCTTCGTGCGCAGCAATTTCAGGTATCTGAAAAACTGGATGCGCTATTATGACATCGACCACATTGACGGGTTGCTCGCTGACCTCGGCGTGTCGTCACACCATTTTGACGATGCCGAGCGCGGATTTTCTTTCCGCTTCGACGCCCCCCTCGACATGCGCATGAACAAACGCGCCGGCAAGACAGCCGCCGACATCGTCAACACATACAGCGAGGAGCAGCTTGCCGACGTGTTCTATCTCTACGGCGAACTGAAAAACTCGCGACGCATAGCTGCCGCGCTCGCCAAGGCACGCACAGCAGAACCCATAGCCACCACACAGCAGTTTATGAAAGCCGTGGAGCCGCTCTTCCGCCGCGAACGCGAGAAGAAGGAGATGGCAAAGCTCTTTCAGGCGTTGCGCATAGAAGTGAACCACGAGATGACGGCGCTGAAGCAGATGCTCGCTGCTGCCACCGAACTGTTGGCGCCTGGCGGCCGACTGAGCATCATAACATACCACTCGCTCGAAGACCGCATCGTGAAGAACGTCATGAAGACAGGCAACGCAGAAGGCAAGACAGAACAAGACTTCTTCGGACGCACAAACTCGCCGTTCACCTTGGTCAACAACAAGGTTATCGTTCCTTCTGAGGACGAACAACAAAGAAACCCGCGCAGCAGAAGCGCGAAACTTAGAATAGCAGAAAAAAAATGACACCACACAAAGACAACAAACAACACGACAAGCAGCTGGAGGCTCTGCTGAAAGCCGCCATGGCCGGATATGACGACCCCGCACCTGAAGAGGGACAGCAGAGCAAAACGGCAAACGGCAACGCTGGAACGAGCGGCGGCGCTGACGCTAAAGGCGATGCTGGAACAAGCGGCGGCGCAAGCTCATCAAGCAAAGACCGTGACAACAGCAAGGACCATGACAGCAAGAGCCACGACTCTAACGCCCAAAAGCCAGCTGACTCAAAGAAAGAGAAGGACGGCACCAAGTCACAAGACAGCGACAAGCCACAAGACGACGACAACGAGACCGGACCGCTGAAGTCGTTCGCCGAGATGGTGAAGGAGCGTGCCACCGAGGGCGACAGCAAGCCTAACGCGGCAACAAACCTGAGGAGCATCATCAACGGCGACATGCTCAACGCCAAGGTTGTGAGAAACCAGATTGGCGTGTTCTTCCTCATCACATTCTTCGTCTTCATCTACATCTCCAACCGTTACGCCTGCCAACGCAATCTCGTGAAGATAAACAAGCTGACGAAGGAGCTGACAGACGCTAAGTTCAGAGCGCTTTCAAGCACCAGCGAGCTGACAGAGAAGAGCCGCGAGAGCCGTGTGCTCGACATGCTAAGGGCCTGTCAGGACAGCACGCTCCACATCGCCTCGCAACCGCCATACATCATAACGGTGCCGAAGGAGGAATAAAGACAACGCTGAGTTACCAATTAGGACAAAGAAAAGGAATCTTAAAGTTGAAAAAAAGTGAGTAGCAGTAAGTTTGATCATAAAAAAACCCCACAGCGTTTCAGCTGTTTGGCCATCGTCATAACGTTAGCCACATTGGTCATGCTCGGAAAGGCAACATACATGATGACCGCACAGCGCGACTACTGGATGGCGGTGGCCAAGCGCGTCAAGTTTGACAGTCTGCCCATTCAGCCCGCACGAGGCAACATCCTCAGTTGCGACGGACAACTCATGGTGTCGTCACTACCAGAATATAAGCTGTTCATCGACTTCCAGGCCATGCACGACTCAAAGATGGACACGCTGTGGCCAAAGAAGGTCGACTCTATTGCCGCCGGCCTTAACGCCATCTTCCCGGAGATGCCCGCGGCGAAGTTTAAAGAGCATCTGGAGGAGGGACGCAAGAAGATGAGCCGCCACTGGCAGATCTGGCCGGCGCGTGTCAACTATAACACCTATGCCGACGTGCGCCTGCTGCCTATCTTCAACATAGGCAACAAATACAAGAGCGGATTCTACACCGAAGACAACAACGCGCGAAAGCATGCCTATGGCTCTCTCGCCGAGCGCACACTGGGCGACATGTACAAAGGCAAGGACACGGCACGTTGCGGTCTGGAGCAATATTACGACTCGGTGCTGCGCGGAAAGAAAGGCATAAAGCACCGCCGCAAGGTGCTGCGCTCGTTCCTCGACATCATTGACGAGCCGGCCGTCGACGGCGCCGACATCGTGACAACCATCGATGTTGGCATACAGGACCTCGCCGAGCGAGCACTGCTGCAGGAGCTACGCGAGCCCGACGTCAACGGCAACTGGGGCGTGGCCATCGTCATGGAGGTGAAGACAGGCGATGTGAAAGCCATCGTGAACATGGAAAAATGTGGCGACGGACAGTATCGCGAGCGACAGAACCGCGCCGTGAGCAACCTCATGGAGCCGGGCTCGGTGTTCAAGACAGCAAGCATAATGGTTGCGCTCGACGACGGCGTGGTCGACACCACATACCGCGTAAACACAGCAGGTGGCGTGTGGCCCATGTATGGCCGTGAGATGCGTGACCACAACTGGCGACGCGGCGGCTACGGCATGCTCACCTTGCCACAGACACTCATGGTGAGCTCTAACATCGGCGTCAGCAGAATTATCGACGACCACTACCGCAACAACCCCACCAAGTTTGTGGAGGGCATACACCGTATGGGCCTCACCGACGACCTGCACCTGCCCTTCTACGGTTCGTCACCGGCAAAGGTGCGCTTCCCGCAGCTCGACAAGCGCGGAAAGCAGTACGTCAACTGGAGCAAGACCACGCTGCCCTGGATGAGCATCGGCTATGAGACCCAGGTGCCACCCATCAGCACCCTTACCTTCTACAACGCCATCGCCAACAACGGCAAGATGGTGCAGCCGCGCTTTGTGAAGGCAGCAATGAAAGACGGCAAGGTGGTGAAAGAATATCCCACCGTGGTTCTGCGCCAGAGCATCTGCAAGAAGAAGACGCTTGGTGAGATACAGACCATCCTTGAGCACGTCGTGAGCCGAGGTCTTGGCAAGAAGGCTGGCTCGCCATCGTTTAAGGTGGCAGGAAAGACCGGCACGGCACAGGTGTCGCAAGGCAAGGGCGGATACAAGTCGGGCGGCGTAAGCTACCTGCTCAGTTTCGCTGGTTTCTTCCCCGCCGACAACCCACGCTACAGTTGCATCGTCTGCATACAGAAGCACGGTCTGCCTGCCTCGGGAGGCGGCATGAGCGGCAAGGTGTTCCACGACATTGCCGAGGGCGTGATGGCACAGAGCCTGAAGCTCGACATCAAGGACGCTCACGACGAGACATCTGTCGTTCAGCCCGAGGTGAAGAGCGGCAACATCCTGGCTGCCGACTATGTGCTCAGCCAGCTTGGATACAACCCGCGCCCCGACTGGAACGGCTCTTACGCCAACGGCAACCCTATATGGGGCAAGGCGGTGAACGGCAACGGACACATTGCCTTGGAGCGTGAAAAGATAGCAGTACGCGGACAGATGCCCGATGTCACGGGCATGGGAGCACGCGATGCCGTGTTCCTCATTGAGAGCAGGGGCGTGCGCACCAAACTCTACGGACGAGGAAAAGTGGAGAAGCAGAGCATAGCACCGGGAACGCACATACGAAAGGGCCAATGGTGTACGCTCAACCTTCGATAAAGAAGGCACCTTTGAAGAAGACACCTTTGAAAAAGGCACCTTTGGCAACAAAGCGCAAGCTTATATAAAAAAGGTGCAAGCCAAAGCTTATATATAAAAAGCTTATATATAAAAAAGGTGTAGACACTGTCCTCATAAGAAAAAAGAAAAAAGAAAGGTAAAAGAAATAAACAGTTTCGCCGAACCATCTTCCTTGGAAAGAAGCATCTTCCTTAAAAAGGATCATCTTTCTTAGAAAGAAGCATCATCCTTGGAAAGAAGCATCATTCTTGGAAAGAAGCATCTTCTTTAAAAAGGAGCATCTTTCTTTCATAAAGGAAATGATTATAAAGGAAGCGATGGGGAGGAGCTAAAAAAAATATACGAATATGGTATTATCACAATTGCTCAAAAACATCAAACCGACACAAGTGGTCGGTTCCACTGACGTTGACATTACGGGAGTGAACATCGACTCACGCCGCATAAAGCCCGGCCACCTGTTCGTCGCCATGAAAGGCACACAGGTCGACGGACACAAGTTTATTGACAAAGCGATAGAGCTTGGCGCAAAGGCCGTTCTCTGTGAAGACATGCCCGCAACCCTTGCTGACGGTGTGACCTATGTGCAGGTGACATCGACAGAAGATGCCGTGGGAAAGGTCGCCACCATGTTCTACGGTGACCCGTCAACAAAACTGAAGCTGGTGGGCGTGACAGGCACGAACGGCAAAACGACCATCGCCACCTTATTATATAACATGTTCTCGCGCATGGGCCACAAGTGTGGTCTGCTCTCTACCGTGTGCAACTATGTGGTGGACGAGGCCATACCCGCTGACCACACCACACCCGACCCGATAGAGCTGAACGCGCTGTTGGCAAAGATGGTCGAGGCGAAGTGTGAGTATGCTTTCATGGAGTGCTCGTCACACGCCATAGCACAGAAGCGCATCGGCGGACTGACCTTCACGGGCGGCATCTTCACCAACCTCACACGCGACCATCTCGACTACCACAAGACGTTCGAGAACTACCGCAACGCCAAGAAGGCGTTCTTCGACGGTCTGCCCAAGACAGCGTTCGCCATAACCAACGCCGACGACAAGAACGGCATGGTGATGGTGCAGAACACCAAAGCCACGGTGAAGACCTACTCTACCCGCTCTATGGCCGACTTCAAGGGCAAGATCATTGAGTGTCATTTCGAAGGAATGTATCTCGACATCGACGGACATGAAGTGGGTGTCAACTTCATCGGCAAGTTTAACGTCAGCAACCTGTTGGCTGTCTACGGTGCTGCCGTGATGCTGGGCAAGAAGCCAGAGGATGTGCTCGTGGTCATGAGCACGCTGCACAGCGTGAACGGCCGACTGGACCCCATACAGACCCCTGGGGGATTCACCGCCGTCATCGACTACGCCCACACGCCCGACGCTCTGGAGAACGTGCTCAACGCCATCCATGAGGTGCTCAACGGCAAGGGACAGGTCATCACCGTTTGTGGAGCAGGCGGCAACCGCGACAAGGGCAAGCGTCCGCTCATGGCACAGGAGGCTGTGAAGCAGAGCGACAAGGTGATCATAACATCCGACAACCCACGCTTCGAGGAGCCCCAAGACATCATCAACGACATGCTCGCCGGTCTTAACGCTCAGCAGATGAAGAAGGTCATCTCTATCGTTGACCGCCGCGAGGCCATCCGCACAGCCTGCATGATGGCACAGAAGGGCGACGTGGTGCTCATAGCTGGCAAGGGTCATGAGAACTACCAAGACGTGAAAGGCGTGAAACACCACTTCGACGACCACGAGGTTGTGAGAGAGGTATGTTCTTAATTCAAAAATCAAAATTCAAAAATCAAAAAATGCTATACTATCTCTTCCGGTTCTTAGAGCAATACGGCATCAGCGGTTCCCACATGTGGGGATACATCTCGTTCCGATCGCTGCTGGCCCTCATCTTCTCCCTCGTCATCTCAGCATGGTTGGGCGAAAAGTTCATCAAGTTTCTTAAGAAGAAGCAGATCACCGAGACACAGCGCGACGCGAGCATAGACCCGTTCGGCGTGCAGAAGATTGGTGTGCCCTCGATGGGTGGTGTCATCATCATCGTCGCCATCCTGTTGCCCGTCATCCTGCTTGGCCGTCTGCGCAACATCTACCTGTTGCTCATGATTGTGACCACCGTGTGGCTCGGCTTTCTCGGCGGTATGGACGACTACATCAAGATTTTCCGTCGCGACAAAGAAGGTCTGAAAGGCCGTTACAAGATTGTCGGTCAGGTGGGCATTGGTCTCATCGTGGGTCTCACGCTGTGGATGTCGCCCGATGTGAAGATGAACGAGAACCTCGCCATCGAGCGCCAAGGACAAGAGATGGTCATCAAGCACAGGGCGCAAGCCACCAAGTCGCTGAAGACCACCATACCGTTCGTCAAAGGCCATAACCTCGACTATTCGAGCATCATGTCGTTCTGCGGCAAGTATAAGACGGCGGCAGGCTGGATCCTGTTCGTCATCATGACCATCTTTGTCGTCACCGCGGTGTCGAACGGCGCTAACCTCAACGACGGCATGGACGGCATGTGTGCCGGCAACTCGGCGATAATAGGCGTGGCGATAGGCATCCTGGCTTATGTGAGCAGCCACATCGAATATGCCAACTACCTGAACATCATGTACATCCCGCAATCGGAGGAGCTTGTGGTGTTCATGTGTGCCTTCATCGGCTCGCTCATAGGCTTCCTGTGGTACAACGCCTATCCTGCCCAGGTGTTCATGGGCGACACAGGCTCGCTGACCATCGGCGGCATCATCGCCGTGTCGGCAATAATAATCCACAAAGAGCTGATGCTCCCCATCCTCTGCGGCATCTTCTTCGTCGAGAGCCTCAGCGTCATTCTGCAAGTCTACTACTTTAAGCTCGGCAAGCGCCGTGGCGTGAAGCAGCGCATCTTCAAGCGCACACCTATCCATGACAACTTCCGCACACAGCAGTGTCAGCTCGACCCAGAGTGTAAATATCTCATCCGCAAGCCCGAGGGAGCCATCCACGAGTCGAAGATCACCATACGCTTCTGGATCATCACCATCATTCTGGCTGCCATGACTATCATCACGCTGAAGATAAGATAAAAAGCTGACGGCGAGGCGAAAAGCGAAAGACGAAGCTAAGACCAAGGCTAAGATAAGGTAGAGGCAAAGCTAAAGATAAGGTCAAGGCCAAAGTTAAGATCAAGACCTAAGCTAAGGTTAAAGCTACGGTTAAGGCCAAGCCAAAGAAAAGGCTAAAAGCTGAAGCCAAAGAAAAGCCGAAACCAAGAAACAAAAGCAATTGTAAAACAACAAAACATAAATCCCGAACACCTCCCCCACGGGAGAGGCCACGAGGGGCTTTCCATTATGAAAAAGATTGTAATATTGGGTGCTGGCGAGAGCGGTGCAGGTGCCGCCGTGCTGGCCAAGAAAGAAGGATTCGACGTGTTCGTGAGCGACATGTCAGCAATAAAGGACAAATATAAGAAGATGCTCGACGACCACAACATAGAGTGGGAGGAGAAGCACCACAGCGAGGAGCGCATCCTCGCTGCCGACGAGATCATAAAGAGTCCGGGCATACCCAAGGAGGCACCTATGATCCAGAAAGCCATGGCCAAGGGCATCAACATCATCAGCGAGATCGAGTTTGCAGGCCGTTACACCGACGCCAAGATGGTGTGCATAACGGGCAGCAACGGAAAGACCACTACCACCTCGCTCATCTACCACATCTTCAAGAAGGCGGGCATAGACGCTGGTCTGGCTGGCAACATCGGCAACTCGCTCGCCCTCCAGGTGGCAGAGCAGCCCCACAAGGTCTACATCATCGAGCTCAGCTCGTTCCAGCTCGACAACATGTACAGTTTCAAGGCCGACATCGCCATCTTGCTCAACATCACCCCCGACCACCTCGACCGTTACGACTTCTGCATGCAACACTACGTCGACGCCAAGTTCCGCATCATTCAGAACATGACGGCAGACGATGCGTTCATCTATTGGAACGACGATCCCATCATTCGTCGCGAACTGCCAAAATATGACATCAAGGCCCGTCAGCTGCCGTTCGCCGAGAACATGGAAGAGGGCTGTGAGGGTGCCATCGTCGACGGCATGTACAAGTTGCTCGCCCCCACCCTCTTCGAGCTGAAGCGTGAGGAGCTGTCGCTCGCAGGAAAGCACAACATCTACAACCAGTTGGCTGCCGGCTTGGCTGCCAACGTCTACGGCATCAGCCACGACGCCATAGCAGCCGGACTGAAAGATTTCCCCGGTGTGGAGCACCGTCTGGAGAAGGTGGCAACAGTAGACGGCGTGCGTTACATCAACGACTCGAAAGCCACCAACGTCGACGCTTGCTGGTATGCCCTGGAGAGCATGACAACCCCCACAGTCCTCATCATCGGAGGCAAGGACAAGGGCAACGACTATAACGAGATTAAGGAGATGGTGCAGAAGAAATGCTCAGCCCTCGTTTATCTCGGTGCCGACAACACCAAGCTCCACAACTTCTTCGACCAGCTCGGCCTGCCCGTGCGCGACACCCACTCGATGAACGACTGTGTGGCTGCCTGCCGCGAGCTGGCAAAGTCCGGCGACACCGTTCTGCTCAGTCCCTGTTGCGCCAGCTTCGACCTGTTCAAGAACATGGAAGACCGTGGAGAACAGTTTAAGCAGCTCGTAAGAGACATGAAAAAATAGACACATGAACAAAACTTTAAACAACATTTTCAAAGGCGACAAGGTCATCTGGATGGTGTTCCTGTTCCTCTGCATCATCAGCGTCATCGAGGTCTACTCGGCCTCGTCGCAGCTGACCTATAACAGCAACTACATGGCGCCGGTGCTCAAACATGTGGGGTTGCTGATCTTGGGGCTGTTCTGCATGATCGTGACGATGAACATACCGTGCCGCTATTTCAAAGTGGCCCTACCCTTCCTCCTGGCCTTCTCCATAGCCACCCTGGTGGGCGTGTTCTTCATGGGAGCTGTCAACGACGGCCACCGATGGTTCAAGATCATGGGCATACAGTTTCAGCCGTCGGAGATAGCCAAAGGCACCTATGTGCTCGCCACGGCACAGATCCTCAGTGCCATGCAGACCGGACGGGGAGCCGACAAGAACGCGTTCAGGTATATCTTGTTCATCGGCATGCTCATCGTGCCCCTGATCTTCTTCGAGAACCTGTCTACGGCAGCGCTCCTCTGCCTCGTCATCTGCATGATGATGATCATCGGTCGCGTGCCTTTCTCACAGATAGGCAAGCTGCTCGGTGTCGTGGCGCTCGTCGTGGGTCTCGCCTTCATGTCGATCATGTGCTTCGGCAAGGACGAGAAGAAGCTGCCTGAAGGCAAGCAGAAAGTGGAGACCGTGCAGGCCGACAAAGGGAAAGAGGGCGGGTCGAAAGGCAGGAACAGCGGTGTGCTGCACCGTCTGGACACATGGAAGTCGCGCATCGACAAATTCATCGACAACAAGGAGGTGGAACCAGAAGATGTTGACATCATCAACGACGACGCGCAGCGCTCACATGCCAACATCGCCATCGTGTCGTCAGGAATAACAGGCAAGGGACCGGGCAACTCGGAGGAGCGCGACTTCCTCTCGCAGGCGTTCTCCGACTTTATCTATGCCATCATCATTGAGGAGATGGGCCTTCCAGGCGCCATCTTCGTGTCGCTGCTTTACATCATCCTGCTCTTCAGGGCGGGCATCATAGCCAACAGGTGCGAGAACAATTTCCCCGCCTATCTTGCCATGGGCCTGGCACTCATGCTCGTGTCACAGGCTCTCTTCAACATGTGCGTGGCTGTGGGTCTGGCACCCATCACGGGCCAGCCGCTGCCACTCATCAGTAAGGGCGGAACGTCAACCATCATCAACTGCATGTATCTCGGAGCCATCCTGAGCATCAGCCGAACGGCACAGAAACGCTCCGACCTCATGACAAACAACACGCCGACAACGACAGCAGCCGTGCAGCCAGCGTGACGACAAAGAAACAAAAACGAGGCGTTGGCAGGTAGGCAAATGGCTTTAGCTACACCTTATATATAATAAGAAGAGACAAAAAGGAAAAAATTATTTTGTCTTTCACGTTATTTGCACTAACTTTGCATAAGTTAGGCGGCACTCGGCAATTTGAAAACAATTTTTCATTGCGTTCGTTGGCACTAACTTTGCATAAGTTAGGCGGCACATACCTTTAAGAGTTGCCGCTACACGATAAAAGAACAATAAAGAAAAGATGGACAAGGTACTTAGAATTATTGTCAGCGGTGGCGGCACGGGAGGTCACATTTTTCCTGCCGTGTCAATAGCCAACGCCATCAAGGCAAAACGCCCCGACGCACAGATACTGTTCGTAGGAGCCCAGGGACGTATGGAGATGCAACGTGTGCCTGCTGCAGGCTACGAGATTATCGGTCTGCCCGTAAGGGGATTTATACGTCCCTTGTGGTCGCCTCGCAACATCGGCGTGGCTCTCGACTTTCTGAAGAGCAAACGCATGGTGCGCAAGACCATCAAAGAGTTTAAGCCCGATGTGGCTGTGGGCGTAGGCGGCTATGCCAGCGGCGCCACCCTCGACGCGGCAAGCGCCATGGGCATTCCTTGTCTCATACAAGAACAAAACTCTTATGCCGGCGTCACCAACAAGATGCTGGCAAAGAAGGCATCAAAGATATGCGTGGCATACGACGGCATGGAACGCTTCTTCCCCGCCGACAAAATCATAAAGACCGGCAACCCCGTGCGTCAGGCTCTCCTTGAGACCACAGTCTCACGCGAGGAAGCCATCAAGAGCTTCGGCCTCGACCCCTCGAAGAAGACCATCTTGCTTGTGGGAGGCAGTCTGGGCGCACGAACCGTCAACGAGAGTGTGCTCCAACACCTCGACATCGTTGAGAACAGCGGTGTGCAGTTTATCTGGCAGACAGGCAAATATTACAGCGCCGCCATTGCCGAGAAGATGAAAGACCACAAGGCGCTACCCATGCTTAAGGTCATGGACTTCATCTCCGACATGGGTGCCGCCTACAAGGCTGCTGACCTCGTGATTAGCCGCGCCGGCGCCAGCTCCATCAGCGAGTTCTGCCTCATAGGCAAGCCCGTCATCCTCGTGCCGTCGCCCAACGTGGCTGAGGACCACCAGACAAAGAACGCCATGGCGCTCGTCAACAAAGACGCTGCCCTCTACATCAAAGATGCCGACGCACCCGACACGCTGCTCGAGACAGCCGTGAAGACGGTGAAAGACAGCGAACTGCTCTCACAGCTCGCCACCAACATCAAGGAGCTTGGCAAGCCCGCCTCTGCCGACATCATTGCCGATGAGGTGTTGAAGCTGGCTGGAAAATAAAACGGAAAGCCAAAAGCGCTTCACAGCCCGCACAGCTCTGAGAAGGAGAGAACGGTGAACAGAAGAAATTAATGAACAGGAGAACCAAAGAAAAAGAGTAAAGAGAAACAATAATGGAACTCAAAGACATCAAGTCAGTATATTTTGTCGGTGCCGGCGGCATCGGCATGAGCGCTATAGCTCGCTATTTTATAAGAAAAGGTCTCGTGGTGGCAGGTTACGACAAGACACCGTCAGACCTCACTCACCAGCTGGAGAAAGAGGGCATGCTCATCCACTATGAAGAGAACGTGGACGAGATACCTCACGCATGCCGCGACCCCAAGTCGTGCCTTGTTATCTACACACCTGCCATTCCCAAAGAGCACAAAGAGCTTGTGTTCTTCAACGAAGGCGGGTTCACCGTAGAGAAGCGTGCACAGGTGCTCGGCACGCTCACACGCACACACAAAGGTCTGTGCGTGGCTGGCACACACGGCAAGACCTCTACATCGACCATGTGCGCACACATCATGCACCAAAGCCATATCGACTGCAACGCCTTCCTCGGCGGCATATCAAAAAATTATGGCACCAACTACATTCTCTCTGACCATAGCGACTATGTGGTGATAGAAGCCGACGAGTTTGACCGCTCTTTCCATTGGCTGCGCCCCTGGATGACCGTCATCACCGCTACCGACCCCGACCACCTCGACATCTATGGCACCAAGGAGGCTTATCTTGAGAGCTTCCGCCATTACACCACGCTCATTCAGCCAGGCGGAGCACTCATCATCCACAAGAACCTGGAGATGAAAGCCGACGTGCAGCCGGGAGTGAAGGTCTACGAGTATAGCCGCGACGAGGGCGACTTCCACGCCGAGAACATCGTGATCGACAACGGCGAGATAACCTTCGATTTCGTCTCACCCATAGAGACGGTCAAAGGCATTGAGCTTGGACAGCCCGTGCCCATCAACATCGACAACAGCATAGCAGCCATGGCCATGGCACAGCTCAACGGATGCACAGCCGAGGAGCTTCGCTACGGCATGAAGACATATCACGGCGTGGTGCGCCGCTTCGACTTCAAGGTCAAGAACAAGAAGCATGTGTTCCTGTCCGACTATGCCCACCACCCCAAGGAGATCTACCAGAGCGCAAAGAGCCTGCGCGAACTGTATAAGGACCGCAAGATCACAGCCATCTTCCAGCCACACCTCTACACCCGCACACGCGACTTCTACAACGATTTCGCCGACGCGCTCAGTCAGCTCGACGAGGTCATTCTCTGCGACATCTACCCCGCACGCGAGAAACCCATACCCGGCGTCACCAGCAAGCTCATCTACGACAACCTCAAGCCAGGCGTAGAGAAGAGCCTCATCAGCAAGGACGACGTGCTCGACCTCGTGAAGAAGCGCAACTTTGACGTGCTCGTGGTGCTCGGTGCCGGTGACCTCGACAACATCTGCCCGCAGATAACAAAGATCATCGAAAGCAAGGAGCAGAGCGAGGCGTAACATGCTGAAGACGACACAAGGCTAAAAACAAGACAAGACAAAAAACCACAAAGGTTTTATAACAACAAAGCATCAAGAAAGAAACGTGAGAATCAACTGGAAGAAATCGCTGCTCGTCACCGTAGACATCGTGCTCGCTGTCTACCTGTTATGTGCGTTCACCGTGTTCAACAAACCCGATGAAACGGCACGGGTATGCACCAAAGCCAAGATCGTGGTGGCAGACGAGAGCTCCAACGGATTCATCAACGCCAACGAGATAACGAAACGTCTGAAGAGCGCCGGCCTCTACCCTCTCGGCAAACTGATGCGCGACATCAACGCGCGAGAGATCGAGGAGAAGCTGAAGAAGAGTCCGTTTGTCAAGACAGCCCAATGTTACAAGACCGAAGACGGCGAGGTCAACGTGAGCATAACGCAGCTGCTGCCCGTGATAAGAGTAAAGGCCGAGAACGGCGACGACTATTATCTTGACGACAAAGACTGCATCATGCCCAACTCGCTCTACACCAGCGACCTCATTATCGCTACGGGCAACATACCGCGTTGGTTCGCACGCCGTTACATCTCGCCCTTGGGCAAGGCCATCATGGGCAACGACATGTGGAAGAACCTCGTGGTGCAGGTCAACGTTCTGCCCGACCGCAGCATAGAGATTGTGCCACGCGTCGGCGACCACATCGTTCACCTCGGCACACTGCCCGAAGCCAACAGCAAGGAGAAGCGTCAGGAGCTCATAAACCAGTTTGTCGACCGCAAGCTCACACGCTTGGAGAAGTTCTACAAATATGGCCTCGCTCAGGCAGGCTGGAACAAATATTCTTACATCGACATCGAGTTTGACAACCAGATCATCTGCCGCAAGACGAAAGAGACAGCCCTTGCCGACAAGGCCGCTCTCATGGCCATTGACCGCGCACCCTCGTCTGTGCAAAAGCAGATTGAGGAGCAGCAGGCCACCATGCTCACCGAGAGCAAGCCGCGCAACGTCATTCCTGCACCTGCCAACGGCCAGCAGCCCGCAGAGGCCAAGAAAACAGATGCAAAGAAGGCTAACGTGAAAAAGGCAGACAGCAAGAAGACGGAAGCCAAAACCGAGGAAGAGAAAAAGGCCGAGGAGAAAAGGACTAAGGCTGAAACAAAGAAAGCCAAGACTGAAGCCAAGAAAGCCAAGGCTGAAGCCAAAGCTGAAGCCAAACGATTAAAGAAACAAAAAGAGGAACAGGAGAAAAAAGCTGAAAAGAAAAAGGTTGCCAAAGCCAAGGTTGCCAAAGCCGACAAAGCAAAAGCAAAGAAAGCCAAAGCATAAAAAGGTGAAGCCAAAGCACGGCAAAAGAAGCCAAAACCATAAAGAGCTGAAGCACGAAGGCGTTTCTCTAAACAGAAGCCAACGCCCTACCTCTAAAAAGACAAGAACAATAGAAACAAGAACAAGATACACATAAGATAGACAACCGTATGACTAAGGAATTCATTATAGCAATAGAACTGGGGTCATCAAAAATGACCGGTATAGCAGGACAGAAAAATCTTGACGGCAGCATAACCATCCTTGCTGTTGCCAAGGAAGATTCCACCTCATGCATACGCAAAGGCGTGGTCTACAACCTTGAGAAGACCACAATAGCCCTTACCAACCTGGTGAAGAAGCTCAAGAACATGCTCAAGACAGAGATCGCGAAGGTGTATGTGGGCGTAGGCGGCCAGAGCCTGCGCGGCATCAAGAACACCATCGTCAGGGAGATGCCTCAGAGCGCGGTCATAACCCAAGATGTGGTAGACAGCATTCTCGACTCTAACCGCGCCATGACCTACCCCGAGCAGGAGATCCTGGATGCGGCGATACAAGAATATAAGGTAGATGCGCAATATCAGATAGACCCTGTGGGCATACAGTGTCACCGTCTGGAGGGCAACTTCCTCAACATCCTGTGGCGCGCACAGTTTTACCGCAACCTCAAGAAATGTCTTGAGAACGCCAACATTCATGTGGCAGAGATGTACCTCTCGCCCATGGTGCTTGCCGACAACGTGCTCACCGACGCTGAGCGCCGCGCCGGCTGTGTGCTCGTAGACCTCGGTGCCGAGACAACCACCGTGGCTGTCTACTGCCGCAACATCCTGCGTCATCTCGCCGTCATACCTCTCGGCTCCGACAACATAACAAAGGACATCGAGACCTTGCAGGTGGAGGCGAAGGTGGCAGAGCAGCTCAAGCTCAAGTATGGCACAGCCTATACCGAGAACTCCGAGGAGGAGAGCCTCAAGATACGCATCGACGCCGACCGCACCATCGACAGCAACAAGCTGGCCGAGATTGTCGAGGCACGCACCGAAGAGATTATCGAGAACGTGTGGTACCAAGTGCCCCCCGAGTATAACGACAAGCTGCTGGGCGGCATCATCCTGACAGGTGGCGGCTCAAATCTCAAGAACATAGAGCAGGCGTTCCGTCGCTTCACACACATCGACAAGATACACACCGCCAAGTTTGTGAACCTCAGCATCAACACCAACATCCCCGACCTCATACCTCACGACGGCACGATGAACACCATCCTCAGCATCCTCGCCAAGGGCGATGAAAACTGTGCCGGCAGCGACATCAACAGCGACCTCTTCGGCAATATAGACAACGCTGCAGCAACAGGACGCACAGCTCCAGGCATCGTGAGCAACGAGGAGCAGAAGCGCAAGGCCGAAGAAGAGGCACGCATAAAGAAAGAGGAGGAAGAACGCCTCGAACGCGAGAAGAAGGAAGAAGAGGAGCGTCTGGCCAAAGAGAAAGAGGAGGAAGAGCGCCGCAAGAAATCGCCTGCCAACAAGCTGTGGGGCTGGATGAAGAAGTTTGGACAGACCATCGTTCAGGCTGACAACGAAAACATGTAATGAGCATGGCGAAGCATGCTGATGAGCATGGCGAAACATGCTGATGAGCATGGCGAAGCGTGCAGATGAGCATGTCGAAGCATGCTGACGAGCATGTCGAAGCTTGCCTGAAGCATGCTGAAAAGAAGTGAAAACAGAGAAAAAACAACCTGCATATATTTCTATGGAAGAGCAAAATAAGTGCAACACACCAAACATCCTCGATTTTGGTGAGCCACACAAGGAAAACTGTATAATTAAGGTAATAGGTGTTGGTGGCGGCGGAGGCAACGCCGTCAACCACATGTATAAGGAAGGCATCCACGACGTGTCGTTCGTGCTCTGCAACACCGATGCACAAGCCCTCAACGACTCGCCCGTGCCCGTACACTTGCAGCTCGGCAAGGAAGGTCTGGGAGCAGGCAACAAGCCGGCGAAAGCCCGCGAGGCAGCCGAAGAGAGCCTTGAGTCGGTGCGCAAGATGCTAAACGACGGCACCAAGATGGCGTTCATCACAGCTGGCATGGGAGGCGGCACAGGCACAGGTGCAGCGCCCGTCATAGCACGCATCTCCAAGGAGCTTGGCATCCTCACCGTGGGCATCGTGACCATACCGTTCCGCTTCGAGGGCGACCGCAAGATCGACCAGGCGCTCGACGGCGTGGAGGAGATGTCGAAGCATGTCGACGCCCTGCTCGTCATCAACAACGAGCGTCTGCGTGCCATCTACCCCGAGCTCACCGTGCTCGATGCCTTCGGCAAGGCCGACGACACCCTGAGCGTGGCAGCAAAGAGCATTGCTGAGATCATCACCAACCACGGACTCATAAACCTCGACTTCAACGACGTGAAGACCGTGCTCAAAGACGGTGGCGTGGCCATCATGAGCACAGGCTACGGCGAGGGAGAGGGACGTGTGAAGAGGGCCATCGAAGATGCGCTCAACTCGCCCTTGCTCAACGACCGCGACATCTTCAACGCGAAGAAAATTCTGCTTAGCATCAACTTCTCCAACAGCGAGAACGGCAACAACGGCCTCATGATGGAGGAGATGAACGACGTGAACGACTTCATGGCCAAGTTTGATAACGGCTTCGAGATCAAGTGGGGTATCGCCATCGATCCCGAGCTGGGCAAGAAGGTCAAGGTCACTATCCTCGCCACGGGCTTCGGCATCAGCGACGTAGACGGCATGAACAGCCACATCGACAAGAAGCATGTCATCGAAGATGCTGAGCAGCAGGAGAAAGAGGCGCTTCGCAACGAGCGCCGCGACCACTACTACACACCCGACGGCAAGACCCAGACCAAGCGTCGCCCGAACATCTTCATCTTCAACGGCGACAGCCTCGACAACGACGAGGTGATTCTTGCCGTTGAGAACACGCCCACCTACAAGCGTTCTAAGCAGAAGCTCAACGAGATACGTTCACAGGCCGTCGGCAACGAGCCGCAGAACGTGCAGGAGAAGAGCGAGGCCGACACCTCACACGGCATCATCAGCTTCGTGTAAGGGTTGAGAAACAAGACCATTGAGAAGGCGGGGCATAACATCAGCCCCGCCACAACTAATAAAACACAACATTATGACACTTTTCGACCAGATCAGTGAAGACATCAAAGCGGCAATGAAAGCCCGCGACAAAGTGCGCTTGGAGACATTGCGCAACATCAAGAAAGTTTTTCTCGAAGCAAAGACCGCTCCGGGAGCCAACGACACCCTTGAAGATGCCGATGCTCTGAAAATATTGCAGAAGCTGGCAAAGCAAGGACGCGAGACGGCACAGACCTACATCGACAACAACCGTCAGGACCTCGCCGACGAAGAGCTGGCACAGGCCAAGGTTATCGAGGAATATCTGCCCAAGCCCTTGACCGAGGAGGAGATAGAGAAAGAGGTTAAGGACATCATTGCCCAGACAGGTGCGCAAGGCATGAAAGACATGGGCAAGGTCATGGGCATGGCAAGCAAGAAGATGGCAGGACGTGCCGACGGACGCGCCATCTCTACCATCGTGAAGAAGCTCCTGGCATAGACGGAACCGCCGTCAGGCAAAGAGCGATTTCATGACATCGAGCGATTTCATCTCGGGAAAGTCGGGGAAGTGTAACCTATAATACTTTAAAATAAAGTCGACACACAGGTTACGCTCCACCCTCGACATAGCGAACAGGTGCATGTTGTCGAAGGTCATGCGCATGAGCACTCTCAGACGCGCAGCATCGGCAGGCGGAAGGAAGTCGGGGTGCAGAGGTTGCTGCCTCACGAAGCAGCCGGCACGAAAATCGAAGAAAGCCCCGTCGCCTGCCTTGTCAAGGTTGGGAAAGAAGCCCACAAAGAGCGACAGGCGCATCATGAACACGAGATGGAAATTGCTGAACGACCGCTCACAGCCGTCAAGCCATTGCAGACTTGCCGCCACATACTCGAACAACGGCTTGTTCTGCTGCTCATTGCGGGTGACATGAAGCAGAAACTCAGCCACAAAAATGGTGAGCGACAGCTTGTAGGGGTCAAACGGTATCGTGGCATAAGGCACCAGCAGACGGGCCTCCTTCAGCCGTTGCAACCGCACCTTCGGCCTGAGGTCAAACTCTATGTCGAGCAGCGACAAGGGCTGAAACAGCTGTTTGCGTATCTTGCCTCGGCCCGACGGCAGCACTTTCTGTATGAAAGCCACACGCCCCGTCTCCTCGACAAACATGTCGACGATATATTGCGACTCGCCAAATTTTATTGAATGAAGCACGATAGCCCGCGTTTTTATAAGCATAAGTTCACGATTTTATCGCAAAATTACGAAAAATGAGGGGTTTAGCGAAAAATTATCGAAGAAAATTTGGCTAAATCAGTAAAAAGCCGTACCTTTGCATCCGCAAAATGAGCACATGGTCCCTTCGTCTATCGGTTAGGACGAGAGATTTTCATTCTCTAAAGAGGAGTTCGACTCTCCTAGGGACTACAAATAAAATAAAAACATAACATAAAGATGGCAAACCATAAATCATCATTAAAAAGAATCCGTCAGGACAAAGTTAAGGCTTTGCACAACAAATACTATGCAAAGACCATGCGTAACGCTGTACGCAAGCTTCGTGCAATGACAAACAAGGAAGAGGCTGTAAAGCTCTATCCTGCTGTGCAGAAGATGCTCGACAAGTTGGCTAAGACCAACATCATCCACCAGAACAAGGCCGCAAACTTGAAGTCAAGCTTGTGTTCTCATATTGCCAAGCTGGCTTAACAAGCTGCTGGTGCAGAAAGAAATATAAGGCTCCGTATTCCTTTGGAAAAACGGAGCCTTTTTTCGTTTTATTTCACTCTCCATTTGTCGTTTATCCCACATTTTTTTCGTATCTTTGCAAAGATAATATCGAACAATCAAAATGACAGAAATACAAAACAACGAAAGCAATTATTCAGCCAGTAACATCCAGGTTCTGGAAGGCCTTGAAGCCGTGCGCAAGCGTCCGGCGATGTATATCGGCGATATAAGCGAGAAGGGTCTTCATCACCTGGTGAACGAGACCGTGGACAACTCTATCGACGAGGCAATGGCAGGCTATTGCACCCACATAGAGGTGACCATCAACGAAGACGAGAGCATCACCGTTCAGGACAACGGCCGAGGCATCCCCGTCGACGAGCACAAGAAGCTTCACAAGTCGGCGCTTGAGGTCGTCATGACCGTGCTCCACGCCGGCGGCAAGTTTGACAAAGGCTCCTACAAGGTGAGCGGTGGTCTGCACGGTGTGGGTGTGAGCTGTGTTAACGCTCTGTCAACCCACATGAAGTCGCAGGTGTTCCGAGGCGGCAAGATCTACCAGCAGGAGTATGAGAAGGGCAAGCCCCTCTACCCCGTCAAGGTGGTAGGCGAGACCGAGCTGCAAGGCACACGCCAGCAGTTCTGGCCCGACCCCACAATCTTCACCACAACCCATTATCAGTGGGACATCATCGCACGCCGCATGCGTGAGCTCGCCTACCTCAACGCAGGCATCAAGATCACGCTCCGCGACATGCGCCCCGACGAGAACGGCAAGACCCGCGAAGAGGTGTTCCATGCCAAGGACGGTCTGAAAGAGTTTGTGCGCTATGTCGACCGCCACCGCACACACCTCTTCGACGATGTGATCTACCTCAAGACCGAGAAGCAGGGCTTCCCCATAGAGGTGGCCATCATGTACAACACCGACTATTCGGAGAACATCCACTCTTACGTCAACAACATCAACACCATAGAGGGCGGTACCCACCTCACAGGTTTCCGCGCTGCCCTCACACGCACCCTCAAGGCATACGCCGACAACGACCCCGTGATCTCAAAGAAGATCGAGAAGGCGAAGATCGAGATTGCAGGCGAAGACTTCCGTGAGGGCCTCACCGCTGTCATCTCCATCAAGGTGGCAGAGCCGCAGTTTGAGGGACAGACCAAGACCAAGCTGGGCAACAGCGAGGTGTCGGGAGCCGTGCAGCAGGCCGTGGGCGAAGCCCTGACCTACTATCTTGAGGAGCATCCGAAAGAGGCACAGCAAATCTGCGACAAGGTCATCCTGGCCGCCACAGCGCGTATAGCAGCCCGCAAGGCACGCGAGAGCGTTCAGCGCAAGAACCCCATGACCGGCGGCGGTCTGCCCGGCAAGCTCGCCGACTGTTCAAACAAAGACCCGAAAGAGTGTGAGATATTCCTCGTCGAGGGCGACTCGGCCGGCGGTTCCGCCAAGCAGGGCCGCGACCGCTACACACAGGCCATCCTCCCGCTCCGCGGCAAGATCCTGAACGTGGAGAAGGTCATGTGGCACAAGGTGTTTGAGAGCGAGTCGGTCATGAACATCATCCAGAGCATCGGCGTGCGCTTCGGCGTTGACGGCGAGGAAGACAAGGAGGCCAACATCGACAAGCTGCGTTACGACAAGATTATCATCATGACCGATGCCGACGTCGATGGTTCACACATCGACACCCTCATCATGACGCTCTTCTATCGTTTCATGCCGCGCATCATCAAGGAAGGCCACCTCTACATCGCCTCTGCTCCCCTCTACCTGGTGAGCTACAAGAACGCAGCAAAAGAATATTGCTACACCGACCAGCAGCTTCAGGCGTTCATCGACAAATATGCCGGTGGCGAGGCCGACAGCAAGTCGATCCACATACAGCGTTACAAAGGTCTTGGTGAGATGAACCCCGAGCAGCTCTGGGAGACTACCATGGACCCGAAGACACGTCTCTTGAAGCAGGTCACCATCGAGAACGCTGCCGAGGCCGACGAGATCTTCTCTATGCTCATGGGCGACGACGTGGAGCCGAGACGTGCCTTCATCGAGGAGCACGCCACCTACGCCAACATCGATGCGTAAGCAACAACATTAACACTTAGGAAAACGTCCTCGCGCTCGACTTTGTCGCTTGCCAGAGCAAGAAGAGGGCGAATATCCATAACCGCTGGTGAAGGGAGCGAAGCGAACGAAACCTGCGGTGGCAAAAACGCTCAGACAAACGTCCTCGAAGAGGGCGAACAGCAGCAAGATTTATCCTTGCACAGTTCGCTCTCTTCGAGGATTTTTTGTGCCACAAGTTTTGCATATTTATGCATTTTCGCCCCTCATTTCAGCGCCATTTTC
>ULQK01078926.1_pt1 | contig 23379 bp, 19 predicted proteins | sample 1954371 | NCBI WGS metagenome assembly ULQK01 (sample SAMEA4835652, study PRJEB28245) | human gut metagenome | biome: gut microbiome; material: fecal sample | place: Denmark | collected 2008 | reverse complement strand
TGCCCGCCACAGTTATGACCACGGGCGCCACGGTGTAGAGCATCTCGTCTATGCCAGTTCGAGCAGCGTCTATGGCATGGACAGGCACACTCCGTTCTCGACATCCGACCCTATAGACAGTCCGGTGAGCCTCTATGCAGCCACCAAGAAGAGCGACGAGCTGATGGCTCATGCCTATGCCAAACTCTACGACATACCCTGTACGGGTCTGAGGTTCTTTACCGTCTATGGTCCCGCTGGCCGTCCCGATATGGCTTACTTCAGTTTTGCTGAGAAGTGGCGCCGTGGCGACAAAATCCAACTGTACAACTATGGGCGCTGTCGCCGCGACTTCACCTATATCGACGATATCGTCGAGGGCATCGTCCAGGTGATGGCCCATGCCCCCGCCCGCTGTGTAGGCAGCGATGGTCTGCCGCTGCCTCCCTACAGGATTTACAATATCGGCAACGGACATCCCGAGAGCCTGCTCACCTTTGTCCATACTCTGTGCGACGAATTGGTAAGGGCTGGAGCACTGCCGTCGGGGTTTGATTTGGACAGCCATTGTGTGCTGGCGCCCATGCAACCGGGCGATGTGGTGGAGACCTATGCCGACACGGCGCCGCTGGAGCACGACCTTGGCTACAGGCCCACGACTCCCCTGGGCGTAGGGCTACGCCGCTTTGCCGAGTGGTTTGCCGCCAACCGTACAGACCAGCCTCTATAGCCAGCCTCAACCGATGGCGGCAGCCCATATCATGACAGCCTGCCACTATAGATTATCATGATAACAATCAATATAAAGATAACGACAATGAACAAGACATCAGCCTACAAGATGACCATCATCGTACCCGTGTACAATGAAGAAGACAATATAGACGCCCTCAACCAGCGTCTTGGAGATTACCTCAAGAGCAGCGCGTGCAAGTCGTGTGTGCTCTTTGTCAATGACGGTTCGAGAGACAACAGTCTAGCATATATCAAAGAGGTGTGCCGCCACAACCCCGACTTCTACTATATCTCTCTGGGCAAGAACAGCGGACTGAGCGCAGCCCTGAAAGCCGGCATCGATGAGGCCTGCTCGGAGTATGTGGGTTATATCGATGCCGACCTGCAGACCGACCCCGACGACTTTGACCTGCTACTCGCCCAGATTCATGACCATGCTCTCGTGACGGGCATCAGGGCCAATCGCAAGGACACCGCCTTCAAGCGACTGCAGTCGCGCATCGCCAACGGCTTCCGCCGCATGATGACCGATGATGGCGCTGCCGACACAGGTTGTCCGCTCAAGGTGATGCGTACCGACTATGCCAAGCGCATACCCTTCTTCAAGGGTCTGCACCGATTCCTGCCCGCCATGATACTGCTGCAGGGTGGCACCTACGCACAGGTGGCTGTAAGACACTATCCCCGTACGGCTGGTGTGTCCAAGTATCATCTTGCCAACCGTCTCGTGGCGCCCTTTGTCGACTGCTTTGCCTACCGCTGGATGCGCAGCAGGTATATCAACTATACTATAGCCCAGAGCAACGTCGGCGACAACGACTGAGGTGCTCTCGGGTATAAACGGATAATAGATAAAACACATGAAAGTACAACTCTTAGTCACGGCGATAGGATTACTGGCGCAGGGGTTCTTCTCGGCACGAATCCTGGTGCAATGGGCCATGTCGGAGAAGGCCCGGCGGGTGCAGTCTCCCTCTCTCTTCTGGATATTCAGCATTGCGGGGTCTTACCTGTTGTGCCTCTATGGATGGCTCCGTGATGACTTTGCTATCGTCTTTGGACAACTTGTGTCCTATTACATCTATCTGTGGAATCTCAAGACCAAGGATGTGTGGCTGTACATACCCAAAATAGTGAGGTGGACGCTGGTGGCTACACCCATAGTGCTGTTAGGTGTAGTGGGAGAGTATGCCGACGAGTATATAGGGCGGTTCCTGCACAATAGCGACGTGCCGCTGGGTCTCCTGCTGTTCGGCTCGGCGGGCCAACTGGTCTTTACCATGCGCTTTGTGTGCCAGTGGTACTGCTCGCGCAAGGCAGGAGAGTCGCGGTTGCCCCTGGTGTTTTGGCTGTTGAGCCTTGTGGGGTCGGTATCCATCATCGCCTATGGCGTCATGCGCTGTGATGTGGTGCTCATACTTGGTCAGTCGTTTGGCATCGTGGCGTATGTGAGAAACATCATGCTGCTGGCAAAGACAGACGTTTTGCCCCATGGCAGAACGCTGGCTGCCGGCAAGCGTTAGCCCACCGATACCGACGGCGAAGATAGTCGGGCTTGCCCTCCCGATACCCTCGGCGTCGGTATTTTATTCTTTTAACATTAAAAAGGGTATGAAAGACAAAAAAAATGGCTACTTTTGTTTCCATCTACACAAGAGTAGCCATTGCCGTGTCACCGAGGGTGGTAGCGTCGATGGTCTCTCTGCTAAAGACCGGTAAATCGTTTAACATTATAATACATAAACACCATGAAGTATCCTAAAATTGGAATCCGCCCCACCATCGACGGCCGTCAGGGTGGCGTTCGCGAGAGTCTTGAAGACAAGACTATGGCCCTGGCTCAGGCTGTGGCTAATCTCATTTCGACTAATCTTAAGAATGGCGACGGTTCGCCAGTAGAGTGTGTCATCGCCGACAGCACCATAGGCCGTGTGGCTGAGAGCGCCGCTTGTGCCGAGAAGTTTGAGCGCGAGGGTGTGGGCAGTACCATCACCGTCACCTCATGCTGGTGCTATGGTTCGGAGACCATGGATATGAACCCCCACTATCCCAAGGCTGTCTGGGGCTTCAACGGTACCGAGCGCCCCGGCGCCGTGTATCTGGCTGCCGTTCTGGCTGCCCATGCCCAGAAGGGTCTGCCTGCTTTCGGCATCTACGGCCATGATGTGCAGGACCTCGACGACAACACTATCCCTGCCGACGTGGCAGAAAAGATACTGCGCTTTGCCCGCGCCGCACAGGCTGTGGCTACGATGCGCGGCAAGAGCTATCTGAGCATGGGTAACACCTGTATGGGTATTGCCGGAAGTATCGTCGACGCCGACTTCTTCCAGGACTATCTCGGCATGCGTACCGAGTATGTGGACCTGGTCGAAATCCTGCGCCGTGTGGACGAGGGTATCTATGACCCCGAGGAGTACAAGAAGGCCATGGCTTGGACCGAGAAGTACTGCAAGGCCAATGAGGGCCACGACTACAACGAGGAGATAGGCAAGGCCAAGACCCGCGAGCAGAAAGACAAGGACTGGGAGTTCACCGTAAAGAATATGCTTATCATCAACGACCTGATGCACGGCAACCCTCGTCTCGAGGAGCTGGGCTTCAAGGAGGAGAGTCTGGGTCACAACGCCATCGCTGCCGGTGTGCAGGGCCAGCGCCAGTGGACCGACTATATCCCCAACTTTGACTTCCCCGAGTCGCTGATGTGTACCTCGTTTGACTGGAACGGCATCCGTGAGGCCAACGTGCTCGCCACCGAGAACGACTCGCTCAACGGTGTGGCTATGCTCTTCGGTCATCTGCTTACCAACAAGGGTGTGATGTTCTCTGACATCCGTACCTACTGGAGCCCCGAGGCTGTGAAGCGCGTCACCGGCAAGGAAGCCACCGGTCTGGCTGCCGGCGGTTTCATCCACCTCATCAACTCGGGTGCCACGACGCTCGACGCCACTGGTGCGATGACCGACGCCGAGGGCAACCCCACCATGAAGCATCACTGGGAGATGACCCAGGAAGATGTTGAGGCTTGCCTCAAGGCCACGACATGGTATCCTGCCTGCCGCGACTACTTCCGTGGCGGTGGCTATTCAAGCAACTTCCTCACCCGTGGTGGTATGCCTATGACCATGATACGCGTGAACAGAGTCAAGGGCTTGGGTCCCGTCATCCAGCTCGCCGAGGGTTGGAGCGTAGACCTCGACCCCGAAATTCATGACATCCTCAACAAGCGCACCGACAAGACCTGGCCTACCACATGGTTTGTGCCACGCCTCGACGCTTCGCGCGACGCCTTCAAGGATGTGTACTCAGTGATGAACAACTGGGGTGCCAACCACGGTGCCATCGCCTATGGCCACATCGGTGCCGACATCATCACCCTCGCCTCTATCCTGCGCATCCCCGTATGTATGCACAACGTGGCCGACGACCAGGTGTTCCGCCCATCGGCATGGAATGCCTTCGGTATGGACAAGGAGGGTGCCGACTATCGCGCCTGCCAGAACTTCGGTCCTGTGTACAAATAATGGGTCAATGAACAATAAGTAGACAATCATAGAGAGAGGAGAGACGCCGTGGGGCATCTGGTCTGTAACGGCCACGGTGCCGGTGGCGGCTCCCCTCTCTCTGTCGTTTTAATCGTGTAATAGAAATTGAAGCAATGAACAAACCTCGATTAGTGGAGAAGAAGTATCTCTTGCCCTTCGTGCTCCTGACCACCCTCTTTGCCCTCTGGGGATTTGCCAATGATATCACCAACCCCATGGTGGCAGCCTTCCAGACGGTGATGGAGCTCAAGGCCAGCGAGGCGTCGCTTGTGCAGTTTGCCTTCTATGGCGGCTATGCCACCATGGCGGTGCCTGCGGCGCTCTTCATACGCCGCTACAGCTACAAGAGCGGCATCATGCTGGGTCTGGCGCTCTACGCGTTGGGCGCATTCCTGTTTATACCGGCTGCGGCGTATCAGGAGTTCTCCTTCTTCTGCATCTCGCTCTATGTGCTTACCTTCGGACTGGCGTTTCTGGAGACTACGGCCAATCCCTTTGTGCTCTCGCTGGGCAGCAAGGAGACATCGACACGCCGTCTGAATCTGGCGCAGGCGTTCAACCCCCTCGGTTCGCTCATGGGCATGGGCGTGGCGTCGTTTATCGTGCTGCCCCACCTGTGGTCTGACCGTCGCGACGCCGCCGGTGCCATCATCTTCCCGACCCTCACTGAGGCAGAGAAGTCTGGCATACGTCTGCACGACCTGGTGGTGATACGCGACCCCTATGTGGCTATCGGACTGGTGGTGCTCATCATGCTGGTGGTCTTCGCCCTCACGCGGATGCCACGCACGGAGAGCACCGGTGAGCATGCCCGCGTGGGCGACACCATGCGCCGGCTGCTGGACAACAAGCCCTACATGGCCGGCGTGGTCACACAGATGTTTTATGTGGCTGCGCAGATTATGGTGTGGACCTTCATCATCCAGTATGCCGACCGTCTGGGCATCAACAAGGCTACGGCGCAGACCTACAACATCGTGGCGATGGTGCTCTTCCTCAGCGGACGATTTATCAGCACCTTCCTGATGCGCTATGTCAACACCCGGCTGCTGCTGGCTATCTTTGCCACCGGCGCCGCCCTCTGCACGCTCGGCACCATCTTCATCCAGGACATCGTGGGCCTCTACTCGCTGGTAGGCATCAGCGTATTCATGTCGCTCATGTTCCCCACCATCTATGGTATAGCCCTGGAGAATGTCAATGCCGAAGACGCCAGTCTGGGTGCCGCCTTCCTGGTGATGGCCATCGTGGGCGGAGCCATCATGCCTCCGCTCCAGGGTATGATCATAGACCAGGGCGTGGTGATGGGGCTTCCTGCCGTCAACGCCTCGTTTGTGCTGCCTCTCATCAGCTTTGCGGTGGTTTTCACCTACGGTTTCTGCCAGTATCAACTGAGCCGCAAGCATGGCGGTGTGTAACCGTGTGACACTATAAATAACGACAAGGGCCATCCACACCAGCGGATGGCCCTTGCTGTTGATGGCGGGCGGAGGGGGCGATGGTTAAAAACGATTAACGGTATTGATTTTTAACGGAAAAGACTTGCTCCGTATCTTCCATTTTCCCTATCTTTGGGCTGTAATCTATCAAGAGAGAGTTATCCCAATGTGTAACATCCAATGTATTTGCCTATGAGAAAGTGTTTGATGACCGGCATCCTCCTGATGGTGGCATGCCTGGCGTTTGGGCAGACGCCCAAAGTGTTGGTGTATAATCCGTATACGAAGAAGGGCGACTTGCCGCCCGAGTGGTTGAAGAACAAGGTGACCCAGCAGCAGTATGACTCGCTGGCACGCCTGTCGCAGCATTATGCCGTGAGCTATGACCACTTCAAGGCGCGTGGGCTGACTCAGGACGACATACGCCGGTATGTGAAGCGTACGGAGGTGCTGCTCAGCGAAGCGCAGCTCAAGAACACCACCGGTGGCTCTGGTCCTGAAGAGTGGAGGAAGAAAGGCATAACGCAGACCGACACCTGTCATTTCAAAGTGCAGCCTCTGCCGGTGGGTGTGGAGCCTCTGATGCAGGCCAAGAATGACGAGGGCGATGAGGTGGTGCGCTACATCCTCTATTCAGACATCGACGGCTATGACGCCCATGTGATGGTCGAGGTAAAGCTCTCCAAGGACGATAAAGGCAATACGCAGTTTGTGGTGAGCAGGCTGCTTCCCTACAGCGTGTCGGGACTCAGAGTAGAAAACCGTGCTACGCTGAGGCGTTCCGGTGGCGGTGCCATGCGTGAAGTCAGCAGCGGAACCTTTGATGCCGGTGGCTGTACGCCCGTCTACTTCCTGCAGGGCTTCTTCAGTTTTGATGATGCCAAGGGCTACAAGCACATGTGCAGCCTCAACCATCAGTTCTTCCTGAAGCTGGGCCCCGACAGTGACTCCTGTCCTGCCAATGTTGCTCCCACGGAAGGCTGGGGTTCCGGCGGCAGTTAGCGGTCTGCCTCTGGGTGTGGGCAAGGGAAGTGTGAGTGACCTCTGTATAATATAATGTATAGGTATAGACTTGCTCCCGCTTTAGAAAGATTGGGATAAGGTCTCCCCGTGGCATCTCCCTGTCTATCAGCTTTGTGCCGGTTGTTTCCGGTTTAGAATTATTGCTGGGAGAGTGGCTCCTAAAAGCCCCTCTCCCAGACGCGTCTCAAGAGAAACGGAGTAATACTCTCGGACTTCGTACCACGCCCTGCGCCGTGTGTCATCTGCGGTGGCTCAGATATGACCAATGCAGTTGTAAACGGAGAGAAACAGTAGACTACCGCAGTGTTATTGATTATGTAGACTTGCATAACCACTATGAAAACATTTTTCTATCACTGACAAGAAAACCACAAAGTGTCTTTCGTGGACTCACTATAGTATAACTCTCCAAATGAAAGATGCCGGCGCGCACTCTTGGCATGAGAATGAAACTGCCAACGAGATGTAGAACACTTACACTTTAGAGCTCAACGTATTCTCTCAGTACAATCATCGTCTCTTGAAGTTGCAGAACTGGTAATGCAGAGTATCAATGAAATAAGGGAAAAATCCAATAAATGCATAAACTTAGTGCTAATTACATTCTCTTTACATAAGAGTAACAACCTCAGTTTCTTGTTTTGTACTGACGCCATGTAATTAACAAAAGATAATGCGACTATTAATGGTTTCTATCGTTAATAAAGCATAAATAACGGAGTCTTTATACTTTTTTTCATGCGTTGCGCCTTATCTTTGTTTCTTGGAAATCATCCTTAACCTAAATAATAGAAATAGAAAATGGCAAATGGCAAAAAAACCACATTACTTCTTCTATTGCTCTTTTGCAGTTCTTTGGCTCATGCACAAAAGCAAGTTCCTATAGAACGGAAAGATACCATTGCCAATGAAAGTAATATAATAAAGATAGTTGGAAATCATTCCAACAAGGGTGCTGCCAACAACGCCCTCGACGTGTTGAGTGGTCAGGCTGCTGGTGTCAATGTGACATCCAACGGTCTGGATCGTATGGCTATGCTCAATAGTGTGCGAGTACGTGGTACAACCTCCATTATCGGAGGTAACGACCCTTTGGTACTGATTGACGGTGTCACATCCGATGTGTTTACACTTTCTACAATCTATCCTGCCGACATTGAGAGTTTCCGCATCTTGAAGAATGCTACCGAGACTGCCATGTACGGCTCACGAGGAGCTTCAGGTGTCATAGAGGTAAAGACCAAGAAAGGCACAGGACGAGGATTTCAAATCTCGTATGAGGGTAATGTTGGCTTCGAGCGGATGTATAAGCACCTTAATATGCTTGATGCGGAGGAATATGTAGCCACGGCAAAGGCTTTGGGAATATTTTGCAACAACGGAGGTTTCAATACCGATAATTATAAGGTGATAACACGCACGGGTATGGTGAACAATCATTACCTTGCATTCAGCGGAGGTACGCCACAGTCTAACTATCGTGCGTCTTTCGGAGTGATGGACCACAACACCATCATCAAGAAGATGGATTATAATGTTTTTGTTGCCAAAGTTGATGTAACCCAGAAAGCCTTCAACGACAGACTTACGGGAGACTTCGGTGTGTTCGGCTCGTCATTCAAGAACCATGACATTTTTGACACACAGATGCTCTTCTATTCTGCAGCCTGCCAAAATCCGACATTGCCAGCGGGAACTGACGAGAACGGGAACTGGCTGAAGAACGAGTCAGCCACCCACATCAACCCTCCTGGCATAGTGCTTGACGAGAAAAACGACTCCAGGGATTTGAATTTTGACGCACACATAAAGCTGAGCTATGACTTCAATCCAAACTGGCGCATTTCCACATTCGCATCATATCTGTATGGTTCTACGGAAAACGGAATGTTCTGCCCTACATGGGTATGGGCACAGGGCAACGTGTACCGTGGCGAGTTCAAGAAGGAGGAATGGCTGGGCAATGTGGCCCTCAGTTTCAACAAGCAGATAGGCATACACAGAATATCCGCAGAGGCAAGCAGCGAATACCGAAAATTGACAAAGACAGCCTTTTGGATGTATGCCAAGGGCATTCCGACAAATAATTTCGGTTACAACAATCTGGGTGCTACCGCAGTCCGACCTTATGGCGGTACAGAAAGTACATACGAAGATCAGTCCTTGGCTTCCGTGATGGGAAGCGTCACCTACTCTTTGCTTGACCGCTACTTGCTGTCGGTTAATGCACGTGGTGACGGCTCTTCAATGGTTGGCGACGACAATACATGGGGATTTTTCCCGTCCGTATCATTCACTTGGGATATGAAGAAGGAGAATTTTCTTGCCAACGTGAAGCCGTTGTCCATGCTCAAGCTCCGTACAGGCTTGGGACAGGCTGGCAACCTTGGCGGTATCTCTGCCTACACAACCATGAACACCGTAAGACAGACGGGTATAGTACCTGTAAAGAGCTCGCCAACAGTGACACTCGGAATGGTGAGAAACAACAATCCTGACTTGAGGTGGGAAACAAAGACCACCTTCAACATCGGTGCTGACTTCGGTTTCTTTGCCAACCGCATTATGCTCACGGCAGAGTACTACTATTCAAAAACCTCCGATATGCTCTATGCCTACGAGGTTCCCGTTCCGCCATTTGCTTATAACACATTGCTGGCAAACATCGGTTCCATGTCCAATCGCGGATTGGAGCTTGGCTTGTCAGTACAGCCCATAAGCAAGAAAGACATGGAACTGAACATCAATATGAATCTGTCGTTCCAAAGTAACAAACTTATCTCTCTGAGCGGAGATTACAAGGGTATGAGCATGACGGCAGCGAACGTCACCGCCATTGGTTCACTGGACGGTGCAGGACAGAACGGTGGCGACAACAATGTGGTCTATCAGATAGTAGGACAGCCACTTGGTGTTTTCTACCTGCCACATTGCAAGGGACTCGTCAAGAATGAGAACGGCAGTTATTTTTATGACATTGAGGACCTTGACCACAACGGTAAGGTTGACTTGAGCGATGGCGGCGACCGATACATTGCCGGGCAAGCCACACCGAAGGTGACTCTCGGTTCAAATATTAGTTTCAGATACAAGGACATCTATGTAGCGTTGCAGATGAACGGTGCATTCGGGCACAAGATTTTCAATGGAACAGGACTGGCTTACACAAGTATGGCGTGCTTCCCGGACTACAATGTCTTGAAGGATGCTCCAAAGAAGAACATCGTAGACCAGAGAGTCTCAGACTATTGGCTCGAAAAAGGCGATTATCTGAACTTTGAACACTTGACATTAGGATATAATGTACCTTTGAAAAGCAAGTTTGTACGTTCCTTGCGTTTATCATGCAACATTAGCAACCTTGGAACAATCACAGGCTATAGAGGTTTGACCCCAATGATAAACAGCTATGTTGTTAACAGCACGATGGGTATTGACGACAAACGCAACTATCCATTATACCGTACTTACTCATTGGGATTGAGTGTACAATTTTAAAACGAAAAGAGCATGAAGACGATTATTAAATACATATTAGCAGTACCGCTAATGCTTTGCTTCAGCAGCTGTCTGGATGAGCATCCCAAAGACCAGCTGGACCAGGAGGCAATCTACAATAATGCAGATAATATATACAAAAATGCAGTAGCTTCCCTGTACAACTACATAGGGAGTAATCAGGAGTCTGAAGGGCTTCAAGGAACTTGCCGGGGTATTTACGACTACAATACTTTGACTACCGATGAGGCTATGATTCCGATTCGTGGAGGAGACTGGTATGATGGCGGTTTGTGGGAGAATATGTACCAGCACAAGTGGACTGCCAATGATATTAACTTATATAATGTATGGAAATACCTCTTCAAGGTAATAGTTATATCTAACCAGTCGCTTTCTATCATTGATAGCCATAAGAGTCTGCTTTCTACAGAACAGACAAGAAATTTCACGGCCGAGGTAAGAGCTGTACGAGCCTTGTTCTACTATTATGCGATGGATATGTTCGGCCGTGTTCCTATTGTGGCATCATACGATGTGAAACTGGAGCAAGTGGTGCAAAGCGAAAGAAGCGAGGTATTCAAGTTTATTGTTGACGAGTTGCAGGATGTTGCCCCACAGCTTGCCGACGAGCATTCCAACAAGGAGGGTGATTATTACGGACGTGTGACACGCCCGGTCGTAAACTTCCTGCTTGCAAAGCTTGCCTTGAATGCGGAAATATATACGGATGACAATTGGACCGACGGCAAGCGACAGGATGGGAAAAGCATTTACTTCAATGTGAATGGCGAGAAGAAGAACGCTTGGGAAACCTGCATCTGGTATTGTGAGCAACTGCGGCAAGAAGGCTATGAATTAGAAGGCGATTACGCTTCAAACTTCGCTGTTCACAACGAAAGTTCAAAGGAGAATATTTTTACTATTCCGTTGGACAAGAACCTATATTTGAATGAATATCACTATCTTTTCCGCTCACGCCACTACAAACATGGCGGGGCTTATGGTGGTTCTTCCGAAAACGGAACATGTGCAACAGTCTCAACCGTCAAGGCTTTCGGTTACGGAACGGACAATGTTGACAATAGATTCAAGACAAACTTCTATGCTGACACCGTGCTTGTTGATGGAAAGAAGATATATCTGGACAACGGGAAGCCGTTGGTGTACATGCCGCTTGAGCTGAAACTGAACCTCAGTGAAAGTCCATATAAACAGACGGCAGGTGCCCGTGTGGGCAAATACGAGGTTGACCGAACCGCCTATTCGGACGGACGGCAGGTTGACAACGACATCGTCCTTTTCAGATATGGTGACGCACTGTTGATGGAAGCCGAGGCGAAAGTACGCAATGGTGAGGACGGTTCAAGGGAGCTGAACGCTATAAGAGATCGAGTTGGAATGCCTCATGTGGAAGCTAATTTGGACAACATTCTAAAGGAGCGTCTGCTGGAATTGGTTTGGGAAGGTTGGAGACGTCAAGATCTCATCCGTTTTGGCGAATATACCAAGGCATATGATCAAAGAACTCCATTAGAAAAGGAGTTTACTGGGTTTACAACGGTTTTTCCAATACCACAAAGATGTTTAGATTTAAACAAGAAATTAAAACAGAATCCAAGTTATTAATATAATGGTTTTTGATTAAGTAACTTTATATGCCAAGCGGGGTATCGACATCCATCGATACCCCGCTTGGTTTGTGGCTGTTGATGACTTTATGCCTTCTTGAGCCTTACTGCCAACTGGAAGAGGGCAGGGATGAAGAGGCAGAGGCTGAAGCCCACAGCCATCCATACGTGCTGCTGGGTGCCGAAGACGTCGATGAGGCGCGCTTCGGGATTGGCGGTCACGAGATTGGTAATGATATATACGGCAGAATTGTTGATGGAGTGCATGATGACGCCGGGCACGATGCTGTCGGTGCGATAGTAGAGCCAGCCGAGCAACAGTCCCATGGGTACCACGTGGAGCATTTGGGCGAGGTTGCCGTGGACGGCGGCGAAGAGCACTGCCGAGATGGCTATAGCCACCCAGTGGTAGCGGCGATGGGTGAGGGTGAGCAGGGTGCGGAGGATGGCGCCGCGGAAGACCAGCTCTTCGGCAAGCGGCACGAGTACGCCCAGGACGGCGTAGCTCACGGGTTCGCGCAACATGGCCGAGAAGGCGCGGAGGGTGGCTTCGGGCATCTGTACATCGGTCAGCTCTTCGATAAAAGCGAAGGGGATGAGGGTACCCAGAGAGAGGATGACTACCCAGAAGAGCACGGCCCACGGACGTGACTGCAGGTAGCTGCGAGAGACGGGCGCCCAGCCTCGGCGCACAAAGAGCAGCGAGGCGAGCACGGCATTGATGGCGAAGAAGATGCAGAGCGTCTTGCCGTCGGACAGCATGCTGCCGTCGTTCATACGGGTGATAATCTCTGAGGCGTTGAAGCCCTGGGCCAGAAGCGAGCAGATGCCTACCACCTGCATGACCACAATCTGGATGACTATAAATACGAGCAGATAGATGCCTATCTGAATCAGTCCTTTGGCTATTTTCTTGTTCATATCGTGTGAGTTAAAAGTTGTCGGGCTTGGCGCTCGTCGTCGGCGAGCTGGGCAGCGAGGGCGGCTTCGTCGGCAAAGCGTTGTTCGTCGCGCAGCCGATGGCAGAAGGCCACCTCAAGGCTGTGGCCATAGAGGCTGGCGTCGAAATCGAAGATGTAGGTCTCTATGGTGGTATCGGTGCGGCCGAAAGTGGGGCGGCATCCCACATTGGTCATGGCGGGGAGCCATGCGCCGGCATCGTCGATGCGCACGCGGGTGACATAGACGCCACGGGAGGGCAGCATCTTGGAGATGTGGGTCATGTCGAGGTTGGCGGTGCGGAACCCCATGCGTCGGCCTTCGGCATATCCGCTTACGATGGGGGCTCGGAGCGAGTAGGTGTAACCCAATGCCTGTCGGGCGCTGTCGACATCGCCCTCGGAGAGACATCGCCGTATGAGCGACGAGCTCACCCTCATGCCCTCATGCTCGAAAGGCGTGCCAGCCATCACGTCGATGTCCAGCTGTCGGCCGTAGGTTACGTAGTCGTCGAACCCCTCGGCACGGTTGTGTCCGAAGCGGTTGTCGTAGCCGGTGACGAGTACTCGCGCGTGGACTTGCTCGCGTAGCACCTGGCGCATAAATTCGTAGGCAGAGAGTGCGGCGAGACTGCGGTCGAAGTGGAGCAGTACGCAATAGTCGACGCCTGTGGCTGCGAGCATCTCCAGTTTCTCGTCGGTGGTGCTGAGCAGTTGGGGGATGAAGTCCTGCTGCAGCACCTGGCGCGGATGAGCATCGAAGGTCACCACCGCTGTGGCCAGCTTGCGCTCGGCGGCAATGGTGCGCACGTCGTCAATGAGGTGGCGGTGGCCCAGATGCACGCCGTCGAAGAAGCCTATCGTGGCTACTGTGGGCTGGGGTATGGTGTCGGTATGGGTGATGATTTTCATAAGCGTTGCATCCAGTCGTTGGCCGCAGACTGCAGCAGTGTGTGTATGCCCAAGGACTGGGCTGCGCGGCAGTTGTCGGCATTGTCATCGATAAAGAGCGTCTCGTCGGCCTGTAGACCGGCGTCGGCGAGCACATGGCTGAAGATGGCGGGGTCGGGCTTGGCCAGATGCAGCCGGTAGGAGAGATAGATGCGCTCAAACATGTCGTCGGCACGCCAGGGGCCATAGTTGAAGAGATGGTCGGCGCAGAGTCGCCAGTGCATATCGTTGGTGTTGCTGAGCAGGAACACGCGGTAGTCGCGGCGCAGACTGAGCAGGCGTTGCTTCTTCTCGTCGGCGATGGTGGTGAGCAGCGCATTCCAGGCTCCGACAATCGCCGTGTCGGTGGCTGGCACAGCGGTGATGCGTCTCACCTCACGGCAGAACTCGGCGGTGGTGGTGTGGCCTATCTCTATGTCGTAAAACAAGTCTTCGGTGCGGTGGAGGCGCACGTAGTCGCTGATGGCGTGGCATCCGATGGCATCGAAGGCATCGATGCAGCGCTTTCCGTCGAGGTCGACGAGCACGCCGCCCAGGTCGAAGACTATATTCTTAATCCCTGTTAGCATCATTATTATAATATTGTGGTGCAAAATTACTGAAAGTATAGAGCAGAACAAAGCAAGTTACCCTATTTTTTTGCTCGGGCGCACTGTAATTTGTTCAAAATTAACCAAAGTCACTGATTCCGGGCGTCGGCATACCCCTGCCACAGCCCGCGTTGGCTATCATTTTGTCAACCATCGTCTTAATGGTTGATACCAAATGCGGAAAGTAGATGCCCTTTTCAACTTTTTTGCCGAAAAATTTGGTAAATTCCATCCAAAGCAGTATCTTTGCACCCACAAAAGCGAGTACGTATCTACGTATGAGCCCCGGACTTGTAGCTCAGTTGGTTAGAGCAACAGACTCATAATCTGGAGGTCCCAGGTTCAAGCCCTGGCTGGTCCACACTGAAAATCAAGGAGTTACATCAAAAACGTAGCTCCTTTTTCTTTGTTTTGCGAACAAATTGCGAACAAAATTGCATTTCGCGAACACCAATATAATCTTTCTGCAATAATTGATTCACTCATTTTGTTCGCAAATCCCATTATTTTTGTTCGCAAACCATTTTTCGGTATATTATTCAGTAATATCAGTAATACGAGTAAGACTATTTTTTATCAAGGTTTTTTCTGATGGAACTCCTTATTACTCTTTCTCTTTAATAACAACCCAATGACCTACACTTGTATTGCCTTCACGTACCAATAAACCCCTCTTCTGCATTGCAGCGACGTCACGTTTGATAGTCCTTTCTGCTAGTGACAAAACTAGTGACATTTCTTTAACGGAAATACGCGGATTGTTTAGCATCATTTTGCTGATTTCCTTTTGTCTGTCAGTAAGTTGGACTGGTGACAAACTAGTGACATTACTGGTGACTTCTTTGGTGACACCACCGACATTTACCATCTGCTCAAACTTCGTCCTCTCTATAGTCACCTGTATTGCTGCTTTCTTCAAATATCATTTCTTTTGTTAAATGATTCAAGCAACTTTCATTAAGATCTATAATATAGGACAAAAATTCTTCTACTATTACAAGTGTTTCCATTGTGTCAAACATTTTACAATAAGGTTCCGTCACGTACGACAATTCTTTAGCAGACAAATTATCGAAACTTTCGCGTTTGGATTCTATTTTTGTCCACCTTCTTTTAACCTGTTCTTTTGTATCTTTAACAGTCCTATCTATAATATCCAAGTCCTTTCTTATGTTGTTCCATCTATCTGTACTATATACATACTCATAAATGCAATGTTTTTGCCCATAGTGGATAATCGCAAATATCTTATTCTTCATTTCAAAGAAACTATAATATAACATCCTGTACTTATTAACTTGAGATTCCCTCTCACGTTCCAAGTACATATTACGATAGTAGGCTTCGGCAACCTCAAAGCCTTTGGATTTCTCTAAAGGTGTAATGGCTTCGACAGCTTTCCAATAGTTTACAAAAGAAATTGCCGTATGCTGGAAGTCTTTTATCAATTCAACATCTTGATTAACCTTGCCTTTTTCATTTATATCTTTACAATTGAAGGTGTCTCTTATTACACATACATGACTCTCAATTTTGTTTCTCACCTTGTCTTCTGGAGATATCCAACATTGATAGATAGTAATTAAAGAACTTAGAACACCTACTATCATAGCGAAACTGATAGGGTGTTTTTTTATATATTCTTTTATTATGGCACATTTTCCTCTTTCCTCTTTACATGAAGGAGTTCCTTGTTTTGCCACATACGGATTGATAAGTTTTCGCTTATCTTTTTTTATACTTCTTTCTTTTCATTAAATCTAAATACGTCCTATATCTTGTTGTAATCAATCCAATGACTCTGGTACATCATCTGCCTCTTTCGGCTCTTCCTCTTCCTTATTCAAGAATCCGAGGAACACACGCAGGAAAGCGGTCTCTTTGAAGAAGTAGTTGGGATTATCCTCCAACTTCTCCTCAATTAAGTCGAAGCCGAAGTTGGCATACTGCTCCATCTTGTCCATCAGCATGTCGACAGCCTTCCGAGGCGTGATGTCACCTTTGTCTAGAGCTATGAAGTCGATGTCCGTCCTTGCTATAAGGGCTGCATACATATAACGTTGCAGGTCGGAATATTTTGTGCGTCCGAGTCGTGCCTCCCTGCTGCCCCATTCACAGATAGGCCAGCCAAAGTGTTTCCTCTTTGCCTTGTCCTCGACTAATGGCTTCGTCTGGTCATAGTACAGGCCAATGAAGAAAGCCAAGATAAACATTTCATATCCTGGGCCAAATATCTTGCCACGCACATCTTGATACTGGTTTACACCTTTGCCGTAATCAGTAAATGGAATGAGAACCGTGTCCTGATATTTCTTTTCCCATTCGGGGTCTCTTTTGCCCCATAAGTCAAACAATGATTCCATACTCTACTTCAGTTTTTCTACGATTGTACGAATGGTTGCCATATTATTTGCGTCGAAGCCTTTGGCTTTCTTGATGCGATACACTGGACATTCCAGTCCTTGTATATCATTCCTGCGCACTTCTCCCTTGGTGATAAAGTCCTTGGTCACAATGATGCACTGCTTCTTCACATTGCTGATAACGTTATAGAACTCTCCTTCCTTGGAGTCGCCAAACGATGAAGTGGCAGCATCGAATATAAGCGGATAATCTTCTTCACGCTTCTGCTGAGTGAAGTCTGAGATAGCGAAAAGCACCGATATATACATCACCGTCCGCTGAGAGCCAGAAGGCTTCTTAATTTCCGTTCCGTTCGAACTAAACAGATGTATCTCTGTTGAGTCGTCAGCCGTCTGTATCAGTCGGATTTCACCATGGAAGTCGTTGGCACTCAAAGCCGATACGTAATGATTGGCTCTTTCTTCCATCTCAGCAAGGAACCGTCGCAGATTCTCCTTCTTTGCGTTTTGAAAGGCGTGGGCTATTTCTTCCAAAGCACGATGCACATCACGTAGCGTCTTCACTTTCGAACTGGCAGGGTTCAGTGCATCCAGTTTTTCTTGCAGTTCTTTCTGCTGCTCCATCTTCAGTTTCAGTTCCCCGTTCAGTTCCGTCAGCCTCACCTCCGCACGGTTTTTCTGTTCAAACAGTCCTTTGATATCGTTATACTGACTTTCAAGCAGCGACTCCGGCACGTTCCCTGCTTGTATCAACAGGCGAGCCTTTTCATCAACGATGTCTTGAATCTTGCTTTCCACCACCTTTAAGTCCTCCTTCAAGCGGTCAACCAATTCCAAGCGGTCTTTAATCTCGCGGACAATAGAGGACACCTTTGCCTGTTGACTGCCGCTAAGTGCTATACTGAAACTATGTAGTTCCTCGATGTAATCATTCTTAAACAAACTCTGTTCCTCCAACGATTGCTTTTCCTGTTCACGCTTCAGTTTCGCCTCTACATGGGCCTTGTATTCCTCAATCTTATGTAACATAAAGTGATAAGCCTCAGAATTATCATCTACCGTCCTGCCACACACCTTACAAATATGGTCTCGGAGCATTTCCTCCATTGTTTCCTGGTCTGGCAGATACCAAGGCAATTCCGTGGCACCATTGATAAGTGCCCCCTGAACCTCTTTGATGGTCTCTAACTTTGCAAGTGCTGCTGCTTGTTGCTTGTCGAAGTCTCTTTCTTGCTTCCTTTTCTCTCTGCTAAGTGCTGAACATTTCTGCTGAAATTCATTTAATATGGGTGGGAAAGCACATAGTACCCACATTTTGTCAAGCAAACTATGATTATAATCTACGCTTCCAATCTGGGCTTTTAATCGTATGGCTTTTTCTTCTTGTGTCTTTAGTCTGTTTTGGATGTCGCGGTAGCGTTGAGAAGTTTCTTGATTCTGCTCCAGTTGGGTTAAGCGATTTGAAAATACATCGTAGGAAGTTTGCTTTTCTTTGATGTCACCTTTAAGAGTTGATATTTCTTCGCTAACACGCTTTATCTTAGAGTCCAATTCGTTTGCCTCTCTTGAGACCCTTGCATCAGACTTCATTTCTTTCGTGTAGGCTGCATTTGACTTTTCTTCAAACTTTGCTGTGTTTTCTACAAGAACATCGAACTTGCGAATGTCAGAAAACTTATCTACCAACTCTTTGAGCGCAGCAGAATTATCAAACACATCTAATTCCGACTCGCCTTTGAACATACTGAATCGTTGGATGAAAGCATCGTAGCAACGGTCTATTAACGTTTTTCCATTAACAGCCTCGCGTTCAGTTCCATTAGCTTCATAGCCCCTATATGTGATATTGCTTACTTTATATGAATCATTGCCTGTCCTTTCAAACGAGAAGGATTTCTCAACGCTTTTCTCGCCATTATGTTCAAATGCCATATAGACAGACACTTCGTCAGACACTCCTATTTCAAGTTTTGACTTCCTCATTTCTGAGACATTATCCATACTTCCTCTGTCTATGGTTGTGTTGAACAGCCATTGCAAAGCTTCAAAGAAAGTCGTTTTGCCATCTCCATTATCGCCCAATATCAATGTCAAACCATCCGAAAATTCGAAATGGTTGTTATCTCCATAATAACTACGGAAATTCTTGATTCTTATTTCCTTGATAATCATACGTTATTATATAAATAGGTGTTTATTTCTTTCCATAGTTCCTGCATTGTTGCCCCTTCATTAGTGCGTTTTATGATTTGGGCAACGGCATTTATGACACAATTGTCAGAATCTAACGCTTGGTAAATATTACCTATATCTGCTGGTGAATACCCGCCAAACTTCATTAGTCTTTCATCAAGCAATACAGCTTGAAGCATTTTTTCGTTGTTAGTAATATAAGCCATACATTTTAGAATAAAGGTAAATTATAATAAGTCAAAATATCTTCTAATTCAGTATATGCATAATCTGCATTTTCAGACAGCACGGCGAAATCACGAACCCTATTCAGTTCACCCCTTAATAAGCTACGCTCCATGTTGTAGTTCTCTTGCTCAGAACTGATTTCAGGAGCGACTACTAAATCGTGGATTATTGCCAAGTGCTTATCAGGATGCTTCCGCAGAATACGACCTCGTCTTTGAATGAATTGCCGTGGGTTTCCTGTGCTTGCACAGAAAATCGCCATTTCACTTCGTGGTACATCAACTCCTTCATCCAAGCACTTCATAGATGTGAGCACTTCTATCTCACCTTTCGCATACTTATCAAGTATTTCATTTCTCCCTTTTACAGCAGAAGTAAACTTTTTGACCGTTGTCGTTTTGCTCACATCTTGAACGATTTGAGTATAAACGTCAATGAGATTGTCTGAATAATCGTCATCGGCAACTGTTTCCGTTGTATCAAACATATCTGATGTGTTGTCATCAGGTTTTGCTCCTTCAGGAACATATACCAAAGTATATTTCAAATTGCCCTTTTCAGTATAACGATTATGAATAATCTCACGGAAGATAGTCTCTTTGTTTTTTGCTTTATGAATAATACGTTTTCTCTTCAAAAGAAGCCTCATCAAAATTTCATCAGACTTTGGGAGACTCTCGTTGTCTGCGTTATAGAATTTTGCCAGCTGAAGGGATATGCGCATATACTCAGCCATTTCAGAATCATTGAGTCTAACAAGATGAGGATAATAACGGTAACGGCATAAGAACCCATTATCGATAGCCTCTTGCATATCATACTCAAAAGTATATCCATCGTCGCAACCAAAGAAGTCAAGAATCGCTTGATTTCCTGTGTCATCAAACTGTCGTTGGGGAGTGGCCGAGAGTCCTATCCTGCGAAGGAATTTCACTCCTCCCAACCTATCCAATATTCTACCAGCCCCCATGTTATGAGCCTCATCCGCAATCAACAACAATTGCCTACAAGTTTTCTTGCTAAAACTTACTAACTCACGGAAGATAGACTCACGGGCAAAAGAAGCATATGTCGCAATGATAATGAATGAAGGTTCTTCATCTGTGACATTAAAATCTTCCTTCAATTTTATAGCATCAACTTCAGACTTCCAATTTGGATTCCTTGAGCTAACTTTTATGATATGCTTAAAACTAAATTTCTGACATTCTTCTTCCCATTGTTCAACCAAAGTAATTGTTGGAACCAATATCAATGCCTTATAGAAATGGAATTTCTTGTAGATATTAAGCAAACAGTTTAGCGATGTTAGCGTTTTGCCAGTACCCGTTGCCATAGCGAAAAGCCCTTTCTGTCCATTTAACTTCCAATTCTCATAAGCCTGTTTCTGGTAGTCGCGTGGCTCTTCGAAAGGAAACCGTGGCTCTTCTTCATTAATAGGCAACATTATTGAATGCTCATTTAGCTTTTCTATAAGACGGGTTACCTTTTTCTTCGCTCTATCTAAACAAACTTGAATACTTTTTGGTAAATTGGAGATTTGACGTTTAGCAATCAGTTCAATCTCCTCACTCAAAAGGTCTCCTATTTCTTTTCGACTAAAATTATGTGCTATGCTATCCTTTACTTCTTCTGCTTTAAGATAGTTTACAGAGTTATCTTGACCTGAAAAAGTTCTTTCAAAATCTTCATTGATATCATCAATCCTAAAGACATCACTCTTTCCGTCCCAATCACAAAATACTGTAATGTTCTCGATATTCGAAATTAGTGCAGTTCGAGAAAAATTGCATGAGCCATCAAACGCAATTCGGTTTAGCCCATCAGAGAACATTCCACACTTTGAATGAGCTATACCTTCCCCATCTTTGGGCACAACAATTCTTAGTTCTAAACGCTCATTTCTAATAAGCCAAGCAAGGCACTCAAAGAAATGTCTATCCCTCTCTGATAGAGTGTTTTTTATTTCTTGAAGGTTCTGCAAGTCAAAATATGGTATAGCTACGTCAGATTCTCCTGCCATTATTGCCTGCCTGTCATATAGAGATAGGATGTCGTTAATGACCATACGCATTCTACCGCCATTATACAGGAATGCAGCAAAACCATCAGAAAGAACATTTATAGCGGTAGATGAAAAGAACCCAAGCTTTATGTCAAATTGAGTGGCATTACACAATGCTTCTGAAAAGAAGCCTACAGGCTCCCATTCAGTTCGCGACTTATATCGGCGATGTTGCGGGAATATTACGTCCTTAAGCATATAATAGTTTGAAAATATCAATTTTATCCAATTCTTTCAACACGTAATCCACTTTTTGGGCTATCTTTGGTTGCTTTGGCAGGTTTGGGAATGCAGATAAGCACTCCTTTATGTCTCTATCTTTTGTTTTCCTTATATCATCCACATACTTTCCAAATTCATTCATGTTATTGCTATAAAAGGCATTTACTATGCTGTCCAGTTTTTTCCGAATGAGTTGTTTCTTCCCATATTTTGTTTTTAGAGCTATAATCTTATTAACAAAATTAACGACAACTTTATTATACTCTGATTTTAGATTGTACAAGTTCCTTTTTAGCATCTGCATAGAAAAATCATCCTCTGTCCAATAAAGCATTAGAAGTAAATCTACAGAGTCTTCTATTGAGCCGATTTGCTGAATATAAAAGAAGTCTTTAAACTCGTCCTTGGCTGGAAAATCATCAGTATAAAAACATATTTTTACATCATTCTCTCTACTTAGAGATAAAGCTAATAAAGATGAAAAGAGTTCACCGTTTGCTTTTTTAGTATGACCTACATAAGAGACTATCTTATCGACCCAGTTTTTCCCTAAATTCTTTTTGATATCATCATCTTTGTGATGGTCAAAACCTGGTAGAGAAAAGATAACACTTAGCCTTTCTTTGTCAGCATCATCTATTGCATTCTTAAATAGATTTGCTTTAAACTCATTATATACAGTCTCTGAAATATGAATATCTAAAGACGTGAGACGCTTATACAGAAAATTATTATCTTCATCTATACGAAGAAGATTAATTAGCGTACATGCATCTATCACAATGGGTGTATTCATTTTAACCTACGATCTCGTTCTTAATACTCTGATAATAGTCGTTATCTATCATATCTTTGTCATCGGACATAGCATATTCAAGCAAAGCAGAAAAAATTTCATTGTATTTCCGCAAGGAAACAGACTCTCCTAAATCTTTAATCACATTATTTACAACTTCTTCGGTAAATGGCATAAAGCCTTGAGGCTTTCCAATTCTGCATACTGGATTATTCAGCAAATCTTCAAGATATCCTTTGACTTCTGCTTTTCCAGGAATCGGCAATTCAATTTTTTCCTTAATTCTACTTCTAACAGCTTCTTGAAGATATGCACTTAAATCATCTACATCCATCATCGCAGATTGTGTCAGATTCATAAAGATAAGTAAATTGTTAGGTGCTTTATCCAATAACGTACGAATGCAATTATTCATTTTTGTTACATTAGCAATGTTAAGTGTTGCTATGTTTTCAAACTCATCAATCCACAAAATAATACAAGAGAATTCTTCTTTCTCATAGGACAAGAAAGAGAATAGAGCTGCGAGGAATTCTGTATAGTCGTTATCCGATTCTAGTTTTCGCTGCACATTTTCTTTTATGAAATCAGACTTAATGGAAACATTACCATATAAGTAAGCTTTCATTTGAGTTGCTGATACAGTATCGTCAAACAAAAGATTAAGAATATTACGAATTAAAATATTATCTGTACAATTCTTTAAAATCTCAGCGAAATCTCGAGATTTGTACTTACCTCTTAATCCCTCAATGTCTAATTTGTCAATGATTTGAACATATAATTCTTTAACAGGATCTTTTCCTTGAGGAAAATTCAGCATAATAGGAAAAGGTACTGAGAATCCAGAAGATAGATTATCCAGGACTTCTGTCTTTTGAAAAAATCTTGCAGCGTGAGTTTTTCCGCTACCATATTCTCCCCAATTAAGTACCAAACTTGAATTCGGGATGCGAATAGCTCGTTTAATGCGGTTCTCCATCTTTTGCCTTACATCATTAAACCCCGCCCAAATTATCTCCTCAGGATTCGATGCAGGAGTCGTGCGAAACGGGTTAAATTTCAGCTCGTAATTTTCTAATGTTTTCATATTGTTAACGTTTTTGAATATAGCCATCTTTATATTGTGCTTGATATTTATAAATACTCAAGTTTCGGATTTAGAATTCAAGCCGTTTGAGCA
>ULQK01002254.1_pt1 | contig 23417 bp, 22 predicted proteins | sample 1954371 | NCBI WGS metagenome assembly ULQK01 (sample SAMEA4835652, study PRJEB28245) | human gut metagenome | biome: gut microbiome; material: fecal sample | place: Denmark | collected 2008 | reverse complement strand
AAGCCTACGACACCGTTGCCGTCACCAACAACAACCAGTGCGGAAAACTTCATGATACGTCCGCCCTTAACAGTCTTGGATACACGGTTCAGAGCAACAACCCTTTCGGAAAGCTCATAATTGCTTGCATCTAAAAGTGCCAAATTCTTGTCCTCCTGTTTTTATTGCGGGTTTCAGTAAACCCTTGCCTTACTGATTAGAAGTTGAGTCCGCCTTCACGAGCGCCATCTGCGAGTGCGGCAACTCTGCCGTGATATACATAACCTGAACGGTCAAATACTACATCGCTGATGCCTGCTGCCTTTGCCTTTTCTGCAAGTGCAAGACCAACCTTCTTTGCTGCCTCTGCATTGCCGCCGAAGCCTTCAAAGCTCTTCTCCATTGTAGATGCACTGCAAAGGGTTTTGCCTGCTTCATCATCAATGATCTGAGCGTAAATGTGCTTAGCAGAACGGAAAACGCTGAGACGGGGGCAAGCTGCAGTACCGCTGATCTTAGCACGGATACGCTTGCGACGCTTGATTCTGCTCTTCTTGCTGTCTATTACTTTAACCATTATTTTTCACCCCTTGCGGTTTATTTCTTACCCTTACCTGCTTTACCTTCCTTGCGGCGGATCGTTTCGTCGGTATACTTGATACCCTTGCCCTTATAAGGCTCGGGAGGACGCTTGCTTCTTACTTCAGCTGCAAACTGACCAACCTTCTGCTTATCAATACCTGTGATAATGATCTTGTTAGGTGCGGGTGACTCTATCTTGATGTCTTCTGTATCGGATACGATTACCTGATGTGAGTAACCGAGGTTCATTATAAGATCCTTACCCTGCTTCTGTACACGGTAACCGACACCGTTTACATCAAGCTCCTTCTTGAAGCCGTTTGTAACGCCTTCGATCATGTTGTGGATAAGTGTTCTTGTAAGACCGTGAAGTGCACGGTTTTCCTTTTCGTCGTCAGGACGTGTAACGGTAACAAAACCGCCGTCAACTGCGATCGACATAGAGGGCTTGAACTCCTTTGTGAGTGTGCCCTTAGGACCCTTTACTGTAACTGTAGAACCGTCTACTTTAACTTCGACGCCGGCAGGAACAGCTATAGGATGTTTACCTATTCTTGACATATCTGTTCCTCCTTAATTACCAAACGAAAGCGAGTACTTCGCCGCCAACGTTGTTCTTGCGTGCTTCTCTGTCTGTCATGATACCCTTAGAGGTTGACACGATTGCAATTCCTAAGCCCTTCATAACCTTGGGCATATCCTTGCTGTTTGAGTAGATTCTAAGTCCGGGCTTGCTTACACGGCGTAAACCTGTAATGACCTGCGACTTGTTCTCAGTATACTTTAAGGTGATTCTGATAACGCCCTGCTTGTCGTCATCTATCACTCTGAAACTCTTAATGTAACCCTCATCTACAAGTATCTGTGCGATCTGCTTCTTCATGTTTGAAGCGGGCACGTCTACTGTAGGATGCTTTGCAGAGTTAGCATTACGAATTCTTGTCAGCATATCTGCGATAGTATCGGTGATCTGCATTACTTACTTCCTCCTTGAAAATTTGTTCTTGAATTACCAGCTGGATTTCTTTACGCCGGGGATCTGTCCTTTATAAGCAAGCTCTCTGAAGCAGATTCTGCAGATGCCGAACTTACGCATATAAGCGTGAGGTCTGCCGCAGATCTTGCATCTGTTGTAAGAACGTGTAGAAAACTTTGCAGGACGCTGCTGTTTAGCAATCATTGACTTCTTTGCCATAGTTGATAGTTTCCTTTCTCTGTCTTACTTAGCGAACGGAGCGCCCATAAGTGAGAGCAGCTCTCTTGCTTCTTCGTCAGTCTTGGCTGTGGTTACGAAGTTGATATCCATACCACGAACCTTATCGATCTTATCATACTCGATTTCAGGGAATATCAGCTGTTCCTTGATACCTGTGGAATAGTTGCCTCTGCCGTCGAACGAATTGGGGTTGATACCTCTGAAGTCACGTACACGGGGGAGAGCTACGTTGAAGAATCTGTCGAGGAACTCGTACATTCTTTCATCTCTCAGTGTTACCTTGACACCGATTACCATTCCTTCTCTGAGCTTGAAGTTAGCTACTGACTTCTTAGCACGGCATACAATGGGCTTCTGACCTGTGATCTGCATAAGGTCGCTCATGATAGCGTCTACTACCTTAGCGTTTTCCTTTGCTTCACCGCAGCCGACATTGATTATGATCTTGTCGAGCTTGGGAACCTGCATTGTGCTTTTGTAACCGAACTTCTTGAAAAGAGCAGGAGCAACTGTTTCCTTATAATATGCTTTCATTCTTGCCATATCGTTTATTTCTCCTTTAGCGACAGCAGCCGGAAGTTACTTTATCCGACCTCTCTGTCGTAATTCGGGGCGTCTGATTAAAGCTCAGCGCCGCAGTGCTTGCAAACTCTTACCTTCTTGTCGCCCTCAACCTTGTGACCTACTCTTGTAGGCTTGTTGCACTTGGGGCATACAGGCATTACCTTGCACGCATAGATAGGAGCTTCTGCCTTTACAAGACCGCCCTGTTCGCCCTGTCTTCTGGGCTTAACGTGCTTTGTTACGAGGTTTCTGCCTTCAACGATAACCTTCTTTTCCTTGGGAGATACTTCAAGTACCTTGCCCTGCTTGCCCTTGTCTTTGCCGGACATGATCTGAACGTTATCGCCTGTCTTGATGTGTAATGTGTTCATTTACGACCTCCGGATTATAATACTTCGGGAGCAAGTGAAAGGATCTTCATGTAGTCCTTGTCACGCAGCTCTCTGGCTACGGGCCCAAAAATACGTGTACCTCTGGGGTTCTTATCTTCCTTTATTATAACGGCTGCGTTTTCATCAAAACGGATGTATGTTCCGTCATCACGTCTGATGCCTGTTGCTGAACGAACGATTACTGCCTTGACAACATCGCCCTTCTTAACAGTTCCGCCGGGGCTTGCTTTCTTTACGGAAGCAACTACTACGTCACCGATGTTAGCGTACTTTCTGCGTGTACCGCCGAGTACTCTGATGCACATAAGCTCTTTAGCGCCCGTGTTATCCGCAACCTTCATGCGTGTCTGCATCTGAATCATGGATTAATTCTCCTTCCGATAAATTTAAAGTAATAAATTACTTAGCCTTTTCGATGATGTTTACTAAACGCCATCTCTTATCCTTGGAAAGGGGTCTGGTCTCCATAATCTCAACCTTGTCGCCGATTCCGCAGGAGTTGTTCTCGTCATGCGCCTTAAGCTTGATTGTACGCTTAATGATCTTCTTGTAGAGGGGGTGGCGGACATTGTCCTTGATTGCTACTACGATAGTCTTGTCCATCTTATCGCTTACAACCATACCTACTCTGGTCTTTCTTAAATTTCTTTCGCTCAAAGTAAAGTCCTCCTCTCTCTTACTTGTTGTCAGCTGCCAGCTCACGCTCACGCTGAACTGTCTTGACAATTGCTATTTCCTTCTTAACAGCGCCGATTCTCGTAGGATTGTCGAGCTTGTTAACGGCGAGCTGGAAACGGAGGTTGAATAATTCCTGCTTAAGCTCTACGAGCTTCTTGTCGAGCTCCATTTCAGATAACTCTCTGATTTCTTTAACCTTCATTACTGCTCACCTCCTGTTTCCTTAGTTACGAACTTGCACTTGATGGGGAGCTTGTGCATAGCAAGACGCATAGCTTCTCTTGCAGTTTCTTCGGGAACGCCTGCGATCTCGAACATTACACGGCCGGGCTTAACAACGGCTACCCAGTACTCAGGTGAACCCTTACCTGAACCCATTCGGGTCTCGGCAGGCTTCTCTGTGATGGGCTTGTCGGGGAATATCTTTATCCATACCTGACCGCCACGCTTGATGTAACGTGTCATAGCAATACGGGCAGCTTCGATCTGGTTTGATGTGATCCAAGCGGGCTCAAGTGCCTGTAAACCGTATTCGCCGTGGCTGACTACATTACCACGTGTTGCTTTACCGGTCATACGACCTCTCTGTACTCTTCTGTACTTTACTCTCTTCGGAAGCAGCATTAGTCGTTACCTCCCTCTTTTTTCTCAACTCTGGGTCTGCGTGATCTGTTGTCGTTGTTTCTGCGACGGGGCTTTTCTGTTGTTCTCTGTGCAGGAATCTCACCCTTGAGAACTTCGCCCTTGTAGATCCAGACCTTAACACCGATAACGCCGTAAGTTGTGTTAGCTCTTGCAACGCCGTAATCAATGTCTGCTCTTAATGTCTGTAAGGGGATCGTGCCTTCGTGGTAATTCTCGCTTCTTGCGATTTCAGCACCGCCAAGACGGCCGCTTACCATTGTCTTGATACCCTTTGCACCTGACTTCATTGTTCTGCCGATGCAGCTCTTCATAGCTCTTCTGAAAGATACACGCTGCTCTAACTGCATTGCGATGTTCTCTGCTACGAGCTTAGCATTCATATCGGGGTTCTTAACCTCAACGATATTTAAGTTTACGTCCTTGCCGCCTGCGATCTTTGAGATCTCTGCACGGAGCTTTTCGATCTCTGCGCCCTTAGCACCGATAAGCATACCGGGCTTTGCGGTAAGAATGTGGATCTTGATCTTGTTGTCTGATGAACGCTCGATCTCAACCTGAGCAATACCTGCTGCTCTTGAAAGCTGCTGGTCGGACTTTTCGCCGTTTGCTCTTGTGAGCATTCTCTTGTTCATGATATAGTCACGGATTTTGTAGTCTTCAACGAGTGTATCGCCAAAAGTTGCCTTGCCGGCAAACCAACGGGAATCCCAATCTTTGATAACTCCGACTCTGAGACCGTGCGGATTAACTTTCTGTCCCATTGTACTCCTCCTTATTCAGCTTCTTTTACAACCAGAACGATGTTGGAAGTTCTCTTGAGAATACGATGTGCTCTTCCGTGATCCTTATGTCTGATTCTCTTTAAAGTAACGCCGGCGCCAACGTGGCAGCTTGAAACATAGCACTTGGAAAGATCCATTGAGTGATTGTTCTCTGCGTTTGCCATTGCTGACTTGAGGAGCTTCTGTAAAGGCTCGCTCGCTGACTTGGGTGTGTGCTTGAGGATCGCCATAGCCATGTCGCAGGGCTTGTTTCTGATAAGATCAAGAACAACGCCAACCTTGCGGGGAGATATGCGAACCTGTCTGAGTTCTGCTCTTGCCTCCATTGATGTCTCCTCCTTACTTACTTGTTTTGCTTCCTGCATGACCCTTGTAGGTTCTTGTAGGAGCGAATTCGCCCAGCTTGTGACCTACCATGTCTTCAGTCACATATACGGGAACGTGCTTTCTGCCGTCGTGTACAGCAAATGTATGTCCGACGAAATCAGGGAATATTGTGCTTGAACGGCTCCAGGTCTTGAGAACTTTCTTCTCGCCTGCTTCGTTCATAGCGAGCACTCTCTTCATGAGCGCTTCCTGCACATAAGGTCCCTTCTTGATACTTCTGCTCATTGTATAATTTCCTTTCAAGTGGATTGCAAGTTAATATGCGGCGGATTCTTTACTGCTACGCCGCAAACGCCGCACTTATTAACAACGACTTGTAGTAGTTATTACTTGCTGTTTCTTCTCTTAACGATGAACTTGTCTGTGCTCTTGCCGATCTTTCTGGTCTTATAACCGAGAGCGGGCTTGCCCCAGGGAGTTACAGGGCCGGGACGACCAACGGGTGACTTACCTTCACCACCGCCGTGGGGGTGGTCGTTCGGGTTCATTACAGAACCTCTTACTGTAGGTCTTACGCCCATGTGACGAACACGTCCTGCCTTACCGTAGTTAACGTTCTCGTGGTCGAGGTTTGATACAACACCGATAGTAGCCATGCAATTATCGGATACGTTTCTTAACTCACCGCTGGGAAGTCTTAACAGAGCATAGCCGTTTTCCTTAGCCATGAGCTGTGCCATGTTACCTGCGGAACGAACGAGCTGACCGCCCTTACCGGGATAAAGCTCTATATTGTGAATAACCGTACCTACGGGGATGTCAGCAAGTGCAAGTGCGTTACCGGGCTTGATATCAGCGTCGGAACCGCTTCTTACCTTGTCGCCTACGTTCAGACCGTCGGGAGCGATGATGTATCTCTTCTCGCCGTCCTCGTACTGAATCAGTGCGATGAATGCTGAACGGTTGGGGTCGTACTCAAGAGTCATAACCTCAGCGTCCATACCGAGCTTGTTTCTCTTAAAGTCGATTACACGATATTTTCTTCTCTGTGCGCCGCCCTTGTGTCTTACAGTGATTCTACCGTAGCTGTTACGGCCGGAGTTCTTCTTGAGTGACTCAAGCAGGCTTCTCTCGGGCTCAACCTTTGACAGAACGCTGTAGTCGGTAACAGTCATACCTCTGCGACCGGGGGTGACAGGTTTATAAGTCTTAATAGCCATTTATATCACTCCTTTATATCATTCCGTCGAAGAACTCGATTGTCTTAGAGCCTTCAGCGAGAGTTACAACAGCTTTCTTCCAAGCGGGTGTGTAACCTTCGTTTCTGCCCATTCTCTTCATTACGCCACGGCAGTTTACTGTGTTTACCTTAGCAACCTTAACACCAGGGAAGAGAGCCTCGACAGCCTTAGCTATCTCGATCTTGTTGGAGTCCTTGGCAACCTTGAAAGTGTACTTGCCCTGAGTAAGCATTTCCATGCTCTTCTCTGTAATAACGGGCTTTAAAATGATGTCATAAGCGAGCTTTGCCATTATGCGTACACCTCCTCGATAGTAGCAACGGCATCCTTAACAACGATGAACTTGTTGTACTTTAAGATGTCGTATACGTTAAGAGTGTTGGCCTGAGTTGTCTTTACGCCGGGAATATTAGCGGCGCTCTTGATAACCTTTTCGTCAACGCTGTTGAGAACGATGAGTGCCTTGTCAGCGCTGAGAGCCTTTAACATATTAACGATTGTCTTTGTCTTGAATTCGTCAGCTGTGATAGAATCAACAACTATCATGCTGCCGTCCTGCACCTTAGCTGAAAGTGCAGACTTTAATGCAAGTCTCTTTACCTTTTTATTTAAAGAGTATGTGTAGCTTCTGGGCTTGGGGCCTAAAGCAACACCGCCGTGTGTCCACTGGGGAGCTCTGGTAGAACCCTGTCTTGCGTGACCTGTGCCCTTCTGACGCCAAGGCTTTTTACCGCCGCCGCTTACTTCTGTTCTTGTAAGCGTTGACTGTGTACCCTGACGCTGATTTGCCAGGTAATTTACCACTGCTGCGTGCATAACAACTGTGTTCGGCTCAATACCGAAAATGTTGTCATTAAGCTCAAGGTCGGACACAACAGCTCCTGTCATATCATATACTGATATTTTTGCCATGATGATCCTCCTCCTTACGCTTTCTTAACCGCATCGGTAATGCACACAACTCCGCCCTTAGGACCGGGAATAGCACCCTTGATTGCGATAAGATTGTTTTCTGCATCGATCTTAACGATAACGAGATTCTGAACTGTTACGTTCTCAGCACCCATGTGACCTGCCATGCCCTTGCCCTTGAATATTCTCGAGGGAGATGAGCAAGCACCCATAGAACCTGCCTGTCTTACAACAGGACCTGTACCGTGAGTTTCCTTCAGTCTGTGCTGGTTGTGACGCTTGATAGCGCCCTGGAAGCCCTTACCCTTGCTAACGCCGCTTACGTCGATAACGTCGCCTGCTGCGAATACGTCAGCCTTCAGAACGTCGCCAACGTTTACGTTGCTGATGTCGTCTAATCTGAACTCCTTGAGAGTTCTCTTGAAGGGGAGGTCATTCTTCTTGAAGTGACCTGTCATGGGCTTGTTTGTGTGCTTCGGTGATACATCGCCGAAACCAAGCTGAACTGCTTCATAGCCGTCATTCTCAGCTGTCTTGAGCTGTGTTACAACGCAAGGACCTGCTTCGATAACGGTAACAGGAACTACTTTTCCTGCTTCGTCGAAAATCTGGGTCATTCCGATTTTCTTTCCGATTAAACCCTTAGTCATGGTTTAAATCCTCCTGTTTAGGTTATTGGTCGGTTTCCCGACTTGACCACCGACACCGATATTGTTTCGGGTTTCCGGTGCCGAAGGTTATTGGTTGGCTTCACGCCAACATAACTCGCTATGGCTTACGCTTCCATAGTCATTTCCACACCTGCGGGAAGTTCGAGGCTCTGCAGAGCTTCAACTGTCTTGTTGGTGGGGCGGATTACGTCGATAAGACGCTTGTGAGTTCTCATTTCGAACTGCTCACGGCTGTCCTTGTACTTGTGTACGGCTCTCAGGATCGTTATTACTTCCTTGTTTGTGGGAAGCGGAATAGGACCTGCAACTCTTGAACCTGTACGCTTGGCTGTTTCAACGATCTTTGCAGCAGCTGCATCAACTGTTGCATGCTCGTAGCCCTTGAGCTTGATTCTCACTTTTTCCTTAACTGCCATTCTTGTTTCTCCCTTTCATAAGATTTTCGGGGGAAAGATACGGTTTGCGGTATTTATAAAACATACCGTGCCGGGTGTTTCGTATGCTCTCATATAAAACAGGATCTTTTCCCACGGGGGTATCAACCTTATTGCTAACCCTTCCCGTCTTGACGGGAGAACGATCCCAAACTTATATAAAGCACCGAAAACCGCTTTGCAAAGCCGTTTTCGCCCATTCACTGGACATACTCCGTCTGAATTACCGGCATAGCCGCAACCTCAGACATCACAGCATATCATTGCAGTACGCTTTCACGCGCAAGAATTATTATACAGCATTACGATGCGGAATACAAGCCTTTTTTGAAAATTTAAAGATAGAAATTCTAATTAAAAATCACCGCATTTTTGTGCATATTGACTAATCGGTTTTATGCTATTATTTCCGTTCCGCCTGCCTGTATTCGTCAATTTTTCTGCCACTTATTTATAATGCTTTGGTGCGTAGTGCCTCAGAGCTTCATCGGGTATAGAAAACTGCAAAAAAATCTGAGGGCAGGTAACACTACCTGCCCTCGCTGTCACTTTGATTTTATTTAGCCGTTGTTGCCTTTGCGGAAATGTACTCGCTGAACCTGTTGCTTCCGTCAACCGTTTTGAATGACTTCATACGGAAGGAATACGTTGTTCCCTTTGCGAGCGGGGCGACAACCATTGTCGTTACGTTCTTATCTCTGATAACGTTTATCTGCGTCCACTTTCCGCCCTTGTACTGTTCAATGACATATCCCGAGGCGATTGTGTTGCGGCTCCAGCTTAGCCTTACCGCCGTCTGCGACAACGCCGTTGCGCTGAACTTAGCCACGTTCGCAATTCTGGTCGTTCCGGCCATCGAAACATAGCCGCCGTAGGTTGTCTTTGTGCCGTTTGTCTTATACGCTCTTATTCTGAACGAATATTTCGTATCCGGGTTAAGACCCTTGACAATGAACTTCAGCGTCGTGTTATTCTTAGTTACCGCTATCTGCGTCCACTTTCCGCCCTTGTACTGCTCTATCGCATATCCCGTAACGTTAGCGTTACGCTCCCATTCAAGAGTGATCCATGTAGCCGTGGTCGAGGTAACTCTTGCCTTCTTCACTGCCGCAGGAGGAGTTTCCGCCTTAACTGTGGTATAGCCGCTGTAGTTTGTCTTGCCGTCGGCATTCTTGTATGTCTTTATGCGGAATGAATAAGGTGTTGCGTCCGCCAGCCCCTTTACAGTAAAGGTAAGCGTCGTGTTATTCTTTGTTACCGCTATCTGAGTCCACTTTCCGCCCTTGTACTGTTCGATTATGTAGCCTGTAACCTTATCGTTCCTGTTCCAGTCCAGCTTTACAGCTGTAGGAGATATTGCGGTGCCGACAAATTTGTCGGTATTTGTAAGCTGCGTTTTTGCCGCAAGCCTTACATAGTCGCTGTATGCCGTACCCGACGATAAAGTCTTATATGCCCTCATCCTGAACGTGTACGTTGTATCGGCGGCAAGTCCGCTTACATTGTACGAAACCGTGGAGCTGTTATTTATCTTTGCAATCTGTGTCCACTTTCCGCCCTTGTACTGCTCTATCTCATAACCGCTCGCATTTGCGTTCTTATCCCACTTCAGCGAAACACTCGATGAAGTCGCAGATTCCGCCGCAAAGCCTGTAGGAGTTGCAACATCATTTTCGATCTTGATTTCCGTATAACCGAGAATATAGTAGTATTTGTATTTTGAATTGTAACTGTAATCCTGTCTGACCTGAGTTCCGTTCAGATAGAATTTTGCTTTTTTGAGATTATACTCATAGCAGTCGGCATTGATGTATATATAGCACCAGTACGTCTTGCCCTTCTCAAATACAGTCGGTGTTTTCCACTCTTCATCGTCATACCAGTCAATACTTATAAGGCTCATATGCTCAGGAAGATTATGTGAGATTAAATTCTTTGCCGGAGTTCCTCCTGCCTTAGGAGGCGTTATCTGTACATATATATCCTTATCATACTCTTCAAACGGCACCCTCAGACTGTTAATCACTACCGTTCCGTCATTGGAAACCGTGAACAGTTCCTTGTCTTCGGATGTCAGCCAGAATCCTTCTCTGTAAGTATCAAGCCTGCATCGGAATATGTAACCGGGAGAAAGCGCATATCCCGACTTAGGCGTTACCTTGAATTCGACCACATAACAGTTATCTACTATAAGCTCGTCATCGTCGTAAACCTCTTCGTTATATTCCCATGTGTTTAAAAGCGGCGTGACAAGAGTTACAGTATATTTATCAGGCTCCGATTCAGTAAGCTGCAGATCGTTTACCTGTCTGTAAGGCAGGAAGTTGCTGATTTCGACCCCGACCGTCCTGATTCCTTCATCGCAAACAAGAACGCTCTTAAATGCAATCTCGTTAAGGCCGATGTAAATATGGTCTGCCGCTTGCCATTCATTTGCTGGATCCTCAAACCTGCGCATCTTTACTGTGCCTGTTGTATACGCTGCAACGTATCCGCTGTTCAGCTTTACTTTTACAAATATGTTGTATTTGAAGCCTTTGCACAGCTGAATATCGTTTACTATATTGTTTCCGTAAACATCACGGATGTTGTTTATCGTCAGACTGTATTTTTCGGGTTCACCCGACGCAACGCTGACGTCGCTTAACTTCGATCCACCGTGAAAACCTGACACGACCGCCTTGATTTCCGTTACGGCTTCAAAGTCATAATCAATTATTATTATCTCGTTGATTCTCAGCACATTGCCGTAATTTATAACTGCCTTATACAGCATTGTGCATTTTTCCGTAACCTCCGGCGGCGTATACGACAGTTCGTTTATAGCTTCGGGAATTCCTGTGAACGAGCCGAAATTCTTGGATACATACCAATCTACCGTTTTTATCGGATCGCCCGTGTTGTACGGATTGGGAGCCTGAGTGAGCAGGTCAATCCTACCTACGCTGTTGCTGTTGACGGTAAAACGTGTGCGCTTGTTATTGCTCAGCACATAATTATTTCTGTCTGTCTTCAGCCTGCAGATTTCGTCTGCGCCTCTTGCGGCCATAGCCTTCTTTTCGTCAATGCCGGCCTGCGGTGCGGTAAGCAGAGTCGTGTACTCTACCTTTTCTGCAGAATTTGTGATTGTACCTGCTTTAGAAGTACGTACCGCCTTCTCGGTAGGATAATATACCTCTATATCATTTGGGCTAAGCGGCATTGTTCCGCCCAGGAGCGTTATATTGTAATACTTTTTCTGTAACGCCTCGTCACTTGTAACACGGACAAAATACGGATCGGAAATTATCGTTCCCGTTTTATCGGTCACTCTGCCCTTGCTCTTGTTTGTGATGGTTCCGCCCGTCATAACCAGCGATGCGTAATAAGCACAACCATCTATCGAGGAGAGCGCTATACTGGAGGTGGTTACTATAGTACCTCCGTTTATCAGAGCAGTTGAATTAAGCGTTCCGAGGCCTCCGCCGGCAAAACCGTTATCCAGCTTTATCGGAGTACCGATCTGTGCGTCAAAATAACCATCGTTGATTACAAGATCCGACGCACTCAGCTTGATCATTTCACAATACATCGCATTGGTACCCGTGTAGCAGAATGTACCTCCGTTTATAACGATCGTACTTCTGTTCGAAGCCAAAAGCAGATTCTGGGCTACATCCTTGGCATAGAAATACATCTTACCCGTTCCCACCGAGTCCTCAATGGTCAGCTTACTGTATTGGACGCTTAACAGGTGATCCTGCGAGTCAATACTGTTACCTGTCTTTTTAAGTGTATAACCGGCAAGGTCCAGCGTCTTGTCACTTTCTATAGGCGGACACAATCTCGTCAGATAGTTAGGTTTATATTCCTCAGGGTCGCAGTCAATATCTGCGCCAAGCCTTATCTTAGACTCCTCACTGCCGTTGTATGCCAATCTCAGCTGCCGGTAATTGCGGACGATAAGGTATCCGTCACTTGAATACTCTGTGCTTTCGCCATCGGTGCCTGCGGCACTGATAGGTATGATTGTCAGCGGCAGTGCGGTTATCATAATAGCAAGTGCCGCAAACAAAGCTGTAATGCGTTTAAATTTTATTTTCATAATCCTTTACCTCCTCATTATAATTTTCAAAGTTCATATAAGCCCACTGCTCTTTATTATATTTTACACCGCATTCGGCAAAATGACATTACCCAGATGGGTAAATTATGCAATTCGCCTTGAACCCTCATTGCCTTTTTTACTATTGCGAAGCTCATCTTCGGTAATTGTGCGGTTTTCCGCCCGAAAGCACAACCACAGATTTTCGCATATCTCTTGCAGACAGAATACCGGCTAAGGTGGTTTGACATAAGATTCGACAGGCAACAAACAGAAAAACGGACATCGGTAAATGCCGATGCCCGTTTCAGCTTGTAGAAAAAGTATGTTTTTTCAAAAAAGTGCTTGTTCCCAATCCCTATCCCCAAACCCCTTTCCCCGGGTGAAAGGCTGTGTATGCTTTGTTGGCTCTGCGTCGTGCAGAGCCTTTGGGCATACACGCCCGGCATCCGTGCCGGGGCTGAATGTGGGGCTACCGCCCCTAGACCCTGTCGGGGGCTACGCCCAAAGCAAGGACGCTTTGGTTGCTTGCCAAAAGTTTTGCACGATGCAAAACCAACATAGCAAGCAACGCTAAACACCCATTTTTAAAAATTATGTAGGTTTATCGACAGTCTGAAACGGACATCGGTAAATGCCGATGCCCGTTTTTATATTCAGTTTAACCGCTTACCTCTTCGTCTTAACCGTCAGCGTACTGCTCCACGAGCCGTACTGCTTAGTATTTCCATAAGTCTTATACGCCCTGATCCTGAACTTGTAGCTTGTGTTAGCCTTCAGGCTCTTTATCGTACAGCTTGTAGAAGTAGCCTTAGTACCCGTGTAAACAGTCACCCACTTGCCGTCCTTGTACTGCTGTAACTGGTAACCGCTTGCTGTCGTACCCTTGTTCCAGCCGAGTGTTATTGAATTCTTGGTTGTGGCTTTCACCTTGAATCCGCCAACACCGTAAGGATTGGTGTTAACTTTAACTTCACTGCTCCACGAACCATACTGCTTAGTATTTCCGTAAGTCTTGTATGCTCTGATTCTGAATCTGTAGCCTGCAGTACCTGCCTTTAAGCCCTTTACAGTGTAACTTGTAGAAGTAGCCTTAGTACCGGTGTAGATAGTTACCCACTTGCCATCCTTATACTGCTGTAACTGGTAACCGCTCGCCGTTGTACCCTTGTTCCACTTTAATGTCACAGAGGTGCTTGTCTTTGACGAACACTTGAATCCGCTTACTCCGTAAGGATTGGTATTTACCTTTACCTCACTGCTCCACGAGCCGTACTGCTTAGTATTTCCGTAGGTCTTGTACGCTCTTATTCTGAATCTGTAGCCTGCCGTACCTGCCTTTAAGCCCTTTACAGTATAGCTTGTGTTGGTAGCCTTTGTTCCGGTATAAATAGTTACCCACTTACCGTCCTTATACTGCTGTAACTGGTAACCGCTTGCAGTCGTACCCTTGTTCCATTTCAATGTAACAGATGTACTTGTCTTTGACGAACACTTGAATCCGCCAACGCCGTAGGGGTTGGTATTTACCTTTACGGTAGCTGAATAACTGCTGTAAGCTTTATTCTTGCCCTCAGCCCTGTATGCTCTTATCCTGAACTGATAACCGGCTGTTCCGGCTTTTAATCCCTTGACGGTATATGAAGTCGTTGCATTGCTTGTTATCTTTGCAACATTGACCCACTTGCCGCCCTTATACTGCTCTATCTCGTAACCGCTTGCGGCACTGTTCTTTGTCCACTGCAATGTTACATTGGTGCTGGTTAATGACTTAACCTTGAAGCCGGTAACGTTGGCAGGTTTTTCAGCTGTAATAAGTTCATAGTCAAAGCCATTGTCCTTTGCGTACTTTTCTCCGGCTGTACCGCTGTAGCAGTAGATTTTGAAATTGTCGATTTTCTTGACGCTATCGTCATATTCGTCATAATAATATCCGAATGCTTTTTTACCTATACTTGTCACACTGTTCGGTATCGTTATACTTGTAAGGCTTGTGCAACCTCTGAAAGCACTCTCGCCTATATTTGTAACACTGTTCGGTATCGTTATACTCGTAAGGCTTGTGCAACCATAGAAAGCCCACCAGCCTATCTCCGTCACACTGTTAGGTATCGTTATACTTGTAAGGCTTGTGCAACCGCTGAAAGTATTAGTATCTATATCTGTCACACTGTTAGGTATCGTTATACTTGTAAGGCTTGTGCAACCGCCGAAAGCACTCTCGCCTATATTTGTAACACTGTTAGGTATTTTTATACTTTTAAGGTTTGCACAATAGTAGAAAGTAAACCGTGCAATACTCATTACACTGTCCGGTATCGTTATACTTGTAAGGCTTGTGCAACCGCTGAAAGCACTCTCACATATCTCTGTCACACTGTCAGGTATCATTATACTTGCAAGGCTTGTGCAACCATAGAAAGCATATCTATTTATTGCTGTTACACTATCAAGTATCTTATAATTTTTATCTTTTTTTCCAGCGGGATAACATATTAAAACTGTTCGACTTTTATTGTATAGAACACCGTTTACAGAAACATAATTTGGATTTTCGACTGCAACTTTGATTTCTGTAAGGCTCGTGCAACCGGCAAAAGCATAAGCGTCTACATATGTCACACTGTTCGGTATTGTTATACTTGTAAGACTAGTACAGCCCCCAAAAGCACTGCCTATATACGTTAAACTTTCAGGTAATGTTACACTTGTAAGGTTTGAACAATCTCTGAAAGTATCTCCGAGTATCCGCGTCACGCTATTCGGTATCGTTATACTTGTAAGGCTTGTGCAACCATCGAAAGCACTCCCGCCTATACTTGTAACACCGTTCGGTATCGTTATGCTTGTAAGACTTGTGCAACCGCGGAAAGCACCTTTGCATATGCTTGTCACACTGCCCGGTATTCTTATATTTGTAAGATTTCTGCAATCGCTGAAAACGAATTCACTTATGATCTTAACACTTTCTGGTATGGTTATGCGTGTAAGTCCATAGCAACTGCTGAAAGCATAATCGCCTATGCTAGTCACACAATTTGGTATTGATATGCTTATAAGTTTTCTACAATTGTCAAAAGCACCTATGCCTATATTCGTAACACCATTCGGTATAGTTACATTTGTAAAACTACTATTCCCGCTGAAAGCATAATTGCCTATGCTCGTAACACTCTTCCCGTCAATCTCCGCCGGAATATCAACCTTTTCCGCACTACCGTTGTAACCGGTAATCTCCACCGTACCATTATCAAGCACATCATACTCATAATCCCCATAAGTCTCCGCCCCTGCGCACACCGCGCACAGCACAGCCATCGCCGCAAAGGTCACAAGACCCAGCAACCACTTTTTCACTTTCATGTTATCCTCTCCTTATAACGAATCTTTCGGTACAATATGTACCGATGCGAACTATTAAGTCCGCTTACCTCTTCGTCTTAACCGTAAGCGTACTGCTCCACGAACCGTACTGCTTAGTATTTCCGTAAGTCTTATACGCCCTTATCTTGAACTTATAGCTTGTATTTGCCTTTAAACTCTTGACCGTACAGCTTGTAGAAGTAGCCTTAGTGCCAGTGTAAACAGTCACCCATTTACCTCCCTTGTACTGCTGTAACTGGTAGCCGCTTGCGGTCGTACCCTTGTTCCAGCCGAGCGTTATTGAAGTCTTGGCTGTGGATTTAGCCTTGAATCCGCCAACGCCGTAAGGGTTGGTATTTACCTTTACCTCACTGCTCCACGAGCCGTACTGCTTAGTATTTCCGTAAGTCTTGTACGCTCTTATTCTGAATCTGTAGCCGGCAGTACCTGCCTTTAAGCCCTTTACAGTGTAGCTTGTGTTGGTAGCCTTTGTTCCGGTGTAAATAGTTACCCACTTGCCGTCCTTGTACTGCTGTAGCTGATAACCGCTTGCCGTCGTACCCTTGTTCCACTTCAATGTCACTGAGGTACTTGACTTTGACGAACATTTGAAACCGCCAACGCCGTAAGGGTTTGTGTTAACCTTGACTTCACTGCTCCACGAACCATACTGCTTAGTATTTCCGTAGGTCTTGTACGCTCTGATTCTGAATCTGTAGCCTGCCGTACCTGCCTTTAAGCCCTTTACAGTATAGCTTGTGTTGGTAGCCTTTGTTCCGGTGTAGATAGTTACCCACTTGCCATCCTTATACTGCTGTAACTGGTAGCCGCTCGCTGTCGTACCCTTGTTCCACTTTAATGTAACAGAAGTACTTGACTTTGACGAGCATTTGAAACCGCCAACGCCGTAAGGATTGGTATTTACCTTTACGGTAGCTGAATAACCGCTGTAAGCTTTATTCTTGCCCTCAGTCCTGTATGCTCTTATCCTGAACTGATAACCTGCTGTTCCGGCTTTTAATCCCTTGACGGTATATGAAGTCGTTGCATTGCTTGTTATCTTTGCAACATTGACCCACTTGCCGCCCTTATACTGCTCTATCTCGTAACCGCTTGCGGCACTGTTCTTTGTCCACTGCAATGTTACATTGGTGCTGGTTAATGACTTAACCTTAAAGCCGGTAACATTAGCAATAGTAGGCTTGTCAAGAAGTACATAGTCAAATTCGTTATCTATGGCGTATTTTTCTCCGGCTGTGCCACTGTAGCAGTAGATTTTGAAATTGTCGATCTTTTGACCGTACATAAATCCTAATTTATCATAATCATTACCGCATATTTTTGTCACACTTTTCGGTATAGTAACGCTCTTTAGTGAATTGCAATATTGAACTGTTGCACTATATAAAGCTACAGTTCCGTCTTCATATATTACATTTTCAATTTCGCAATTATAAAATGCATATCTGCTTACACGAGCCGCTACAGCGTGCAATCCTAATTTGCTTAATGTTTTTGGCATTATCAGAGTTTGTGCTTTAAGCCGTCCTCCGAATGCATACCCACCAAGATATTCAATTTTTCTCGGTATACTCGTTAATTCAATATTATAACACTTGTCAAAACAGCATTCACCTATGCTTTTTATCGAATCGGTAAAATTTATCGATGATATATTTTCGTTACCGTAAAAAGCCCAACCGCCAATATCAATAACGCTGTCCGGAACATTATAACTTGTATTCTCAAGCTGACACGGATATTTTACCAACTTTGTTTTATCTTTAGTAAACAAAATGCCGTTTTCAACCGTATAATAATTATTTCCCGTTTCTACAGAAACTTGTGTTATGTTTTCGCTACCTCTGAAAGCCGAATCGTGAATATACTTGACAGATTTCGGTATAACGCAATCGCCGTATTTTCCGGCAGGATAATATATCAGTTCCGTTTTGTCTTTATTGTACAGTACGCCATCAACCGAAGAATAATTTTTATTATTATCCGATACAGTGATATCGGTAATATATCCATCTGTCCATACGAACATATCTTCATTTATATAAGTAACCGTTTCCGGTATCAATAAGTATTTCGGTGGCGTTGACTCAAAAAAGAATCCGCCATCCATAGTTGTAACGATTTTTCCGTCTATTACAGCCGGAATTTCACAAATGACCTCTTCCGTGTAATTATAACTGCCCCAATCAGTAATACATACCGTACCATCATCCAGTACTTTATAATAAAAGACCTCATCAGTTTCCTCATAAGTCTCCGCACTTGCCACATCAGCTACACTTTCGTTGACAATAGGCAGGTTATCCCCCAGCGGTGTTGCAACGGCTGTCAGCATCATAACCGCCGACAGTACCGCCGCACCCAGTCTTTTTACACTTTTAATCATAATTTTCCTCCTTAAGCGACTGTATACAGTTGTAAAATAACCGCAATCTTCTTGTTTGATAATACCTTATATTTTTCCCTCTTTCAACCTGTGAGGCAAAATCAACTTTCATAACGACAAAAAAAGCACACAAATTCCGATTACTATACACTGTAACAGATAATATAAAAAGACACAGCCCACCCGTGCAGACTATGCCTTTATTACCATATTGGATTTTACGCAGAGATATTGTGCAGTATTTACAGAGGTGCTATTATAGAGCCTCCCCCCCCCATTTACATAAATTGTAATTTGTTATCTTGCACATATCTCTCACCATTTCATAATATAATCTGAATATTTTAATTTCAGTTCACTTTTTTAGTATATCACTATTGTTAATTGTTATCAAGTATCAATCCGATAATTGCCACAGTATGTGCATAAATATTCAAGCGGTCACAGCATATCACCGTGACCGCTTATCTGCTAATTATCGCTTTGTTTGACCCCGCCGTTTCGCCAACCTCAGCACTGTACTGCAACAGCATCAAAGGCGGAACTTGAAGCGGCACATTGCCGCAAAAACGGCAGACACATTTTATCCGTGCCTGCCGTCTTATTTTTATCAATATCACGCTGTCAAACCGCATTGTAAAGCCAAACAATCGCTATACACGGCAACCCGTTTCACACGATTTTCTGTTTTACTCTGCACCTGACAAAGTATATGTCTTAACCGTCACAAACCACATTGCTATGCGATTTGCAGTGCGTTCAGCCCCGCCGTTTCGCTATCGCACGAAACGCACCGACTATTCCACAGGCGGAACTTGGAGCGGCACACTGCCGCAAGCGGAATCTGAAGCGGCACATTGCCGAAAAAAGCGGTCACAGCATATCACCGTGACCGCTTTATATTGTTTATTGCTTTATTTGACCCCGCCGTTTAACTAATCTTAGCTGTACCGCAACAGCATTAAAGGCGGAACTTGAAGCGGCGCATTGCCGCAAAAAACGGTCACAGCATATCACCGTGACCGCTTATCTGCTAATTATCGCTTTGTTTGACCCCGCCGTTTCGCCATCCTTCGAATAACTTAAGCGTTTTCAAAGGCGGAATTTGAGACGGCTCACAGCCGCTCGCTTAGCCGTTGCCGACTTCCACAACGTAAATATCAACGTATTGCAAGCCCCATGCGCAAGCATCGTCATAATGCTCCTCTGTACTGCCCATATATACGTCTACAGGAATCGTACCTGCCATCATTCCGTCGCCTGTATCGGCGGCAATAGCATAGCCGTAGCAGATATTGTCATACTGACCGACTATATAGAGCTTCGAGCCGTAGGGGATAACATTGGGATTTACCGCAACTGTGCCTATCTCAGCCATTCTGCCGCTTGCGGTATACGCACCTTCGGGCGCTGTATAGGCTGTAGCCTTGCCGGATACCACATACTCATAGTCAACCGGTCTGCCGTTCCTTAGTACGATAGATGTATCATCTATCTTGCAATAAGGAGTTACGATTGCTGCACCCTCGGCTATAACCTCGTCAACCTTCTTGGTCACTACCTTTGTGGTCTTCTTTACGTCCGTCTTTACGCCATCGATGTAGGTGGTAGTCGTTGTAGTTCTTATCTTGCCGTTGACACCCTTTGTACGAACCTCACTCTGACCTATAGCCAGAATGTTGCTCGTTACGGTAGATGTCTGATAAGGGATAATCTTATCCTGTTTTTCAGTCTTTATCTCGACTCTTGAAACCTTTATCTCGGCAGGTCCGGTTATCTTGGATTCAAGTTCCTCGCTTACCATATCGTTCTTGCCGAGTGTTATTTTCGCTCTTTTCAAAAGCTCTGAAACCGTGTTGTCAAGGCATTTTACGGTTGTTGTCTTTCCGTCTGCCGTAATCTTCACGTCATAGGCTCTTGTAACAGCGATCTTCTGTCCTTCTTTAAGAACAGCCGTCTTTGCAGGTGATACCTTGTCATATTCGCCAAGCTCAACGCCTGCCTGCTCAAGCAGTTCTGCCACTGTAGCGTCTACACTGTGTGCAGTGGCGGTCTTCTTGCCGCCTTCCAGAATATCAACGTCAAAAGCTCTTTCGATAGTAAGAGTGGCTGTTGCCACGTTCTCCTCAAAGCCTGTGAAGTCTATCCTGTCGTATGTGCCGAGCGTTATGTGGTTCTCTCTGAGTATCTCATAAGGATCGGCACTTACCGTATAAACAATACGCTTTTCGTTCTCGTCGATTATCTCAACGTCATTTCTGAAGTAGAGCAGACCTGTCATAAGGAATACTCCGAAGATACTGCCGAATATAAGCAGTATTTTAAGTGCTGCGTTCTTTGATATGCGTATTGTCAGTCCGGTGTTTCTGAATCTGGGAAACATATATCCGCCTTTCGTCATCATATCGGTAGGTTTAAGCAGTACCCATACGGGCATCACGGTATTAAAATTACGGCTAAATCCGTCTGTCACCACTGACCGTGTACGATAACTCCCCGTTCGGAGAGAACCGCTGCTACGTTTATTATCGGGCTTTTTTCAAGCTCTAGACAATTATAATTTCCGTTTTGCAAAATGTCAAATAGCTTGAGGCAGTCATTTTTGGTGAAAATGCACAATAAAAGGCTGTAACCGTTTTGTAACCTTTTTGTTACCGTTTTGTAATCAGTTAAAATCTGGCTATTGTTGACTTATTTTGTAATTTAATTTGTTAATCTGCCCAAAATTGAAGTTTGGATTTTTGTTGTGTTTTTAGACAAAAATAATTATACCTATTCGGAGATTTTGATGCAGATGTGTTGTGAAATGGTAATAAAATTACACGAAAAGGGCGGACGGGCAGGCGGAAAAACAGCCGATATTATAGCAGGAAAGCCGATTTATGAGCATTTTTAAGGTGACAGAGGGATGAATGTAAACGTATACTTTCGTGAAATATCGGGGGCTATCCGATGGCGAAAATATGGTCGTGACGTGTCCTTTATATATTATAATAGTATAGCCCGTATTTTTTGCCTTTATGAAAGACACACGGTGATGAATTATGATGAAGATAACGGCAACGGTAGAAGCGACAATTGATGATTTATGATGATTTTAAGGGATAGAAAAAAGCCGCCCGATGTGAGCGGCTGGATTTTGTGATACTATTATAATATAAAGGCGGTCGTACGAGCGGAAAAATCTCACGCATAAGTTAATACACAGAATATATTTTGCTTATATATTACTAATTTTAATTGTTTGATTTCCAATCAAGGATTTCTTCGGTAAGTTTTTTATCAAGATCAATGCGCATTGCTTTACATTCATCCGGGAATTTCTTAGCCGCTGAAAAGCACATATTTACAAGCATATCAGCACCGACGGGCAGAGCTTTTTTCAGTACGCTTTCGGGGAATACAAAATGTGTGCCGTGTTCATAGAGATACACCGAGTATTTGCAGGAATGCGGGCGGGATCTCAGGCGATTGTCCATTCTGCGTATGTATTTTGCGGTATCCCAGAGAGAATCGTCTTCCGCACCGACAAGAACGAGCTTGCCGCCGATATTCTCTACGGGTATAAAATGCTCCTCTTTAAGCAGTCCTGCTGCTTCGGAATCATCGAACACATCCTTTGAATATGTGGAATCGCCGTGTTCCTTAGACGCTTTGGCTATCTTCTGCCAATACTCAGGGTGCTTATAGACAAAGGGCATAAAGGGTACGGGTTTGCCGCCTATTGACACGATAGATTCGTTTTCGATCGGCCATTCCTTACAGCCGTCACGTTTACCCTGTGCGAAGCCCTGCCATACAAAGTCGCTCGGAGTCAGGGCAATAGTTAGCGTAATATCGTGATAATGAGATGCGGCGACAAGTGCGACCGTTGCTGTTGTGGACGCACCGACAATGCCGATTTTCTTGTTGCCGTGGGATTTGAGCCATTCTATAGCCGAGCCGATACGTTCAAGAGGGTAGTTATGGTGGCTGTAGTTCTTCTTTCCGGGCGACATTGACATTACGTTAATTCCGTAGGTATGAAGCCATTTCACGCAGGTTTTGCCCATATAGTCTTCGGGGTCGTCACCGAGCATTGCTATCATTGCGGTATCGGACGGGGTTTTACTTTCCCAGTATGCGCCGTAAAAGCCGTCGGCTTCGGGTTCAAAATGCAGATGTTTCATAGGTTGCTCCGTTTCGCTTTGGTTAGTTTTATCTAACTAAAGTATATCACTGAAATGACAGGATGTCAAGGGTGTGAGAAAAGGTTGGGGCAATTAAACAAGCGGGAGATTGCTCCTTTTGAAATGATGTAAAATTCATGTAGGGTTAGTGCTTTCTGAAAAATAGAACTATCACTCTTGGCTCCCTTGTGTAAAGGGAGCTGGCACAGTGCGGTACAATATTTTCGATGTTACTTTTAATATCAGGTCGAAGATTTTTTATAAATTAATAAGATTTCCGTCACTGTGACTGAGGGATTGTTAACGAAGGTGACGACAGGGCTGAAACAGTTTGTAGCAAGCAATCCCTCCGTCTTGACGGCAAAAAGTTTGACAAATCAAAAAGGTGGACGTATCACAAGCAAAACGCAACAAAGCGACAGTTTGTGCCTTGCCGTCAATCCACCTCCCTTTAACAAGGGAGGCAAGTGTGATGGTGCAAGCAAGGGATGGTGCGGTTTTGGGAGGGTTGGTGGAGTGACAATCCCTCCGGTAGTCGCCCGAATTTTTTCGGGCGACAGCACCTCACCTTTAACAAGGGAGGCAAGGATATAGTGCTTTTTGAGGGATAGTGCGGAAAATCTCATTGATGGTGCTGATGGGTATCAATCCCCACCGTCTTGCAGACAGAATAATTGCAAATATACCAGCGTTTGATATATCGCATAATAAAGCCGAATTTTCAAGTCTTTCGCTTGTCTGCAATCCACCTCACCTTTGACAAGGGAGGCAAGTGTGGTGGTGCAAAGCAAGGGATGGTGCGGTTTTGGAAGGGTTGGTGCAAGCGAAGGATGGTGGTGAGGCAATCCCTCCGTCTTGACGGCAAAAAGTTTGATAAATCAAAAAGGCGAATGTATCGCAAGCAGAAAGCAATAATATCAAGGCTTGTGGCTTGCCGTCAATCCACCTCCCTTTGACAAGGGAGGCAAGTG
>ULQK01092160.1_pt1 | contig 23726 bp, 19 predicted proteins | sample 1954371 | NCBI WGS metagenome assembly ULQK01 (sample SAMEA4835652, study PRJEB28245) | human gut metagenome | biome: gut microbiome; material: fecal sample | place: Denmark | collected 2008 | reverse complement strand
AGTCCTTCTTTAGTTTGAGAGGGTGGTTTTGTCCCAGCCTCTCAAAAGCAATTCTTTTAAATTTGTCCCAAAGCCTTCAAAATGCACTGAGCGATAATCGCGCTGGCAATATAGGTGCCTACAAAGACAACGATTGCCAGAATAACAATGCGCCAGCCGGTCTTGGCAAAGGCATCAAGGTCCTTGCCTATGGATACACCGGCATAAGCCAGAATCGGGGTACATAAGGCCACAAAGCCGACATTTTTTACATAGCCGTTGATAATATCACTGCCGGGAACGCCGGGGACAGTCAGAATACAGCCCAGTGTTACAACCCATGCCGCAGCCGGAATACCTCCGGGAATATATTTTGACAACAGCATGCCGACAAAAGCAATAACCGCCAAAATCAGCAGGCCGGGAATAGACTGGATAATATCAGCCTTGGTTCCCAATACGTTGGAGAACAAGCTCATGAAGGTTACAATAGCCAAAATGATAATTGTATCTTTAATTTTCATTATGCTTCCTCTCCTTTCTTATCAGCTTCTGGCAGTACGCCATATTTTATCTTATAGAATCTCTTATAGAGCCATTCGGTCATCGGCAAGCCCAGCCATACGGACATATACAAACCGTCAAGACCGGAAAGCATATTACTTGCTGCGCCGAAGGCTGCCAGCTGATCAGCCATATCAGGATACATAGCAACCAAAGAGCCCACTGCAGCCGTCATCATGCTGGCAGAGCCTACGCCGGAGGCCATAGCCAATGCATACGGGTGAATCGGCAGTACGGAAGCAGCAACGCTGGCCATCAGGCCGAAGAAAATAGTACCGAAAACAGTACCGGCAATATAAACGCCCATAACGCCGCGGCCTTCACTGCTGTCCAGACCAAACTTTTCGCCGATAAGCGCAACGTTCGGCTCACGTGCGATAGAATGCGCAGCACCGATGGTTTCACGCTTCAGGCCCAGGTAAACAGCAACAGGTACGCCTAAAAGCACAGTACCGAGGTTACCGAACTCCTGCAGAATCAGCGCCGGAGAAGCTGCCAGAATCTTCGGCAGGGTAGGACCTACCAGCGTACCGTAGCGTGCCATCAAAAGCATCAGCGTTACGCCGACCAGACTGCTGGCATCCAGCATTTCCTTTCTGCCGGACAGGTTCAAAAATTTAGGTGTTGTCAAAATACCCAAAAGCAGAGCGTACAGCATCGGCAACAATACGATACGACCGATACCGAACTTCAGGGTATGAGTGCCGATCAGCTCGGAAACAATGATCAGCGCCAGAATTATGGCATGTAATTTAATGTTCTTCATTACATTCCCTCCCACAAATTATTTCTATTTTACTTATTAAAATAGCTCTCCAATTTCGCAATATACTCTTCCTTGGTCAGAATCGGCTTGAAGTCAGCCAGGATAGCCTTAGCCTCTTTCGCATCATCATACAGCAAATCTATCAGCATCATGGCAAAGGCTTTAGCCGGCAACAGCACAGCAGCATTAAAATCTACCATATGGAAGTCAGGTGTATGCAGCAGGCCGTCCGTACCACCGATAAACGGATGGATAACAGGCATCAGGTGTGATACGTCACCCATATCGGTAGATGCGCTGAAATGACCGGCATCCTTTATCTCTACATCCGGATAAGCAATTTTCGCATTTGCTGCAAACAGTTCATTCATGCGCTTGTTGCAGCTCAGCGGGAACATGCCCGGCAGTGTTTCGATAACGGTCTGTGCGCCGACAGCATCGCCGCCAGCCTTAAGTGCTGCGTCAACGCGCGTATGTGTGGAATCAATAGCATCCATGGTTTTTGCACGCACATACAGCTCCAGGCGTACATCATCAGGCACAGAATTTACAAAGTCACCGCCCTTAGTAATAATCGGGTGCACACGCACTACGTCCTGCTCGCGGAAGGTTTCACGCAAAGCGTTGATACCCATAAGTCCCAGACAAGCAGCATTCAGCGCGTTGACACCTTCATGCGGAGCGTCGGCTGCATGGGCTGTTTTGCCGATATAGCGAACAGTTTTACCTACAAAGCCGTTGCTGCTTTCGCCGATAGAAACCGTAGGCTTCGGCATATTTTTATCAGCATGCATCTGCATAGCCATATCAATATCATCAAAAGCGCCTTCATAAATCAGCTCGCCCTTGCCGCTCATAAAATGCAGCTTGCCAGACTCCACTAATTTTTTGCGGTACGCAATTTCGATATATTCCTCAGCAGGAACACCGAAGAACACCACATCACCGGCCAGCTCCGGTAAAACACCGGATTTTACAATACCGCAGGCAGCTGCCAGCATGGTGGAGATCTGCAGGTTATGGCCACAGGCATGCGCAGCGCCTGTTGCCGGGTCCGCCTTCGGACTTGTAGGACAGCCTACTGCATCAAGCTCGCCTAAAACGGCTGCTGTCGGTCCGGGCTTGCCGCCTTTCGCACGTCCCTTAACACCATTGATTGCCAAGCCGGTCTGCGGCTCCAAGCCCAGGTCACGCATAAATTCCGCAACCTTGGCAGCGGTTTTGACTTCCTTGAAGCCTAATTCCGGTTCATCGTTGATGCTGGCACAAATTGCCTTTATCTTGTCCGCATATGCGTCAATTGCCGCACATGCCTTTTCTTTTAAAATTTCTTTTGTCATTTCAGTGCGCCTCCAACGTACCTGTCTATTTAACACGTACATTAATAAAAAAAATTAAGTATTTGACTCAATTATATCATACTTATAGGTAAAGTCAAATAAGAATATCCGCTAAAAAAATTATTACCTTATAATGTGCAATTTGATGCAATATTAGCTATTTTTCAGAATTTTGTCCACTAAATATATGCTCTAAAATGTTTACTCCCTACTTTTTTTGCTAAGTTTTACAGTTTTTCTGTTTACCTTTTACCGACATCTGTGCTAAAATATAAAAATGGTATTTGTTGGCAGAAAGAATCCGACTTAAAACAGTTGACTGCTGACAACTACAGCACATGTTGATATAATATAAGGAAAGGAGTCTTGACATGTTTGCTCAGATGAAAAAAGATATTGATGCCATTATGCTGCGCGACCCGGCCGCAAAAACAAGACTGGAGGCCGCACTGTGTTATCCCGGGCTACATGCCATCTGGCTCCATCGTATAGCGCATCACTTTTATCTGAAAGGCTGGGTAGTATTCCCACGCCTGCTTAATACATTTTCCCGTTTTCTTACCGGTATTGACATCCATCCCGGTGCTACACTGGGCCCCGGTCTTTTCATTGACCATGGCATGGGACTTGTTATCGGCGAAACCGCTGAGCTTGGCAGCAATGTTACGCTCTATCAGGGAGTTACCCTTGGCGGTACCGGCAAGGAAAAAGGTAAGCGCCATCCCACCATCGGCAACAATGTTGTTGTTTCCAGCGGTGCGAAGGTACTCGGTTCCTTCAAGGTAGGCGACAATTCCAAAATTGGCAGCGGCAGCGTAGTTCTTAAAGAGGTTCCGCCCAATTCCGTCGTTGTTGGTGTACCCGGACGTGTTGTAACACGCAACGGTGTACGTATTGCCTCCAACAATGATGCCGAAAGCATGATTGACCTGAACCATGATAAACTGCCTGATCCGGTAGCAGATTATGAAGAGCTGCTCGCCAAGCACATGGAAGAAATTAACGGCCGCCTCAAGGAACTGGAAAATCTTATTTATGACACTCAAGGTAAGCATTCTGACTAAAAAGAGGTAGAAAAATGAGCAGAACAATGACCACAGCAGAAGCCATTCAGGAAGCACGCCGCTGCCTGAATTGTGCGCGCCCTACGTGCCGCACCGGCTGTCCGATTGAAAACAATATTCCCGGCTTTATCCGTGCCTTAAGCGAAGGTAATATCGGTATGGCTTACGAAATTATTTCCGAACGCAGCAATCTGCCCGCTATCTGCGGACGTGTCTGCCCGCATGAGCGTCAGTGCGAAGCACATTGTGTGCTGACAAAAAAGAAATGCGGTATCGAAATCGGCAGTCTGGAAATGTTCATTGCCGACTTTGCCCACAACAATGATTTAAAGTCCACGCAACCTTCAAGCAAACTGCGCGGTAAGGTTGCCGTAATCGGCTCCGGCCCGGCAGGTCTTACTGTAGCAGGCGATTTGGCCAAAATGGATTTCGATGTTACTATTTTCGAAGCACAAAGCGAGCCCGGCGGCGTACTGCTTTTCGGCATTCCGGAATTCCGTCTGCAAAAGGATGTTGTCCGCCGTGAAATCAGCGAGCTGCAACATATCGGTGTGGAAATCCGCACCAAGCAGCTTGCCGGCGTAGATTTTACCGTAGATGACCTTTTTGCCCAAGGCTATGATGCAATTTTCATGGGCACAGGTACCTCTCTGCCGCGCACGTTGGACATCCCCGGCAAGGAACTGTCCGGTATTTTGACAGCAACCTACTTCCTGCGTATGGTTGTATTAGCTGACGGAGGCAAGCTGGATGCCAGCGAAACACTGCTGCACACCGGTGACAACGTTATCGTTGTCGGCGCAGGCAACGTGGCTATGGATGCGGCCCGCACCTCTATCCGCCGCGGTGCCAAAAACGTCACCATCGTCTACCACAAAACGGAGGCTGAAATTTCTGCTTTTCCATCTGAATATGAAGCCGCTGTTGCCGAAGGTGTACAGTTCCGCTTCCTGAAGCAACCTATCGCCTACTTCAACAAGAAGCAGATGCGCGCCTTAAAGAATATCCGCCGACAGGCTACGGCAGCGGACGAAACCGAATTAGCCGGCTTATTGCTGCAAAACATCACCAAAACCGAAACCGGTGAGTTTATCGCAGAAGGCGGTCAGGAGCTTATCCCCTGCGACTGCGTTATCCTCGCAGTAGGCCAGAAACCCGCAGCACGTATTGTTTCTTCCACTAAAGGTATTCAGGTTGATAAACAGGGCTTTGTTATAACCCGTGACCGTCCCTACGGCATGACTACCCGCGCCGGTGTCTTCAGCAGCGGCGATGTGGTACATGGTCCTGCTACCGTCGTTTTGGCAATGAAGGAATCGAAGAAGGTAGCTGCAGGCATTGCGCAATATGTTGATGCCAAAAAGCTGCTGGAAGACTGCACTATGGATTCCACTACTCTGTAATAAGCATTTTTGCATACAAAAAAACCGTCATTTCCCCAATAGTCTGAGGAAATGACGGTTTTATTTCTTTTATTCGCTATATTTTCTATACGCGGTATGATTGGTGCAGCCGACAATGTTATTGATAGCAAAGCCATGCTTGAGCGCAGCAGTGACAAATTTCTTTGCCTGAAGTACCGCTTCCTTCATGCTAAGGACGTTTGCCAGGCCTGCGGTAATTGCTGCTGAGAAGGTGCAGCCTGCGCCATGGTTGTAGGAAGGATAAATTTTCGGCACAGCCATTTCTGTGAATTCCTTGCCATCGTAAAAAATATCAATTGCGGAATTGTCGCTCAGACGCTCTCCGCCCTTGATAACAACGCTCTTCGCACCGGCAGCAACAATCTTCTCTGCTGCTTCCTTAATCTGCTCTACGGTAGTAACCTCAGGCATATCTGCAAGATAAGCAGCTTCCACGGTATTCGGGGTAATAATATCGCAGCGCGGCATCAGCAGCTTTTTGATAGATTCTGCCGCATCCGGCACCAGAATCAGGTCACAGCCCTTGCAGACCATAACCGGATCAATAACAACGTTCTGCAAATTGTACTTATCAATCGTAGCTGCAACCAGCTCTACCAGCTCGGCACTGCCCAGCATACCGGTTTTCATCGCATTGATGCCAACGCCTTCAATCGCTGTCACCAGCTGTTTTTCTACCAAATCCAACGGCAACGGAAATACGCTGTGCTCCCAAGTAGTAGGATGCATAGTAACAATGCAGGTCAAGGCAGGCATACCATAAACGCCCAGCTCCTCCATAGTTTTAATATCCGCTTCCATACCGGCGCCGCCGCTTGTATCGCTGCCAGCAATTGTCAATGCTTTATTCATCAAGGTCATAAGACACACTCCTTCACTTTAATAATGTAATCATTATAACCTATCGACTGGCATCTGAATAAGCTCAATTTATGGATATTTAATATAGTCAGATAAAAAGCTTTGCAAACAAAACGCCCTAGAAACATAGCAACCTATTTATGTTTAGAATGTATAAGTATAGGTCACATGCACCATGCGCGGCAGGCAGTAATACTTGGTAGCGGAGCCCGGATTGCTTACGATATCATCCCTGTCGAAGATATTTTCCACGCCAAGCTCTACACTGCTGCTCTTATCGAACTTATAGCCGGCAATAAAGTTTACCGGCAGCAAATCGCCCCAGCCGCTGGCTCTGTCCGTAGTAAACATGCCTGTCAGCGCAGCATTGAACTTAGCATCATGGTATTTAATGCCGGCATTGTATTGCTCGCGTGCAAATTTACGCTCCCATACGCCTTTTTTATTTTTACCCATAGGATTGCAGAAATTAGCGCCCAGAGAATAGCTGTATTTGCTGCCGAAATCCTTCTCATAGGTCATTTCCAGACCTTTGTTTTTAAAGGACATATTACGTGTCACATACGGATTGGAGCTGGTTCCCTTGCCTTCGTACTCAATAGTATCCAAATCCATATAATACAAAGCAGCTTTGAACATGCTTGTATTAGATGTCTTTTTGTAACCGAACTCATAGGTCCAGCCTTCTTCAGGCTCCAGTAAAGGATTAGCCGCAAAGTTGGCACCACCACCGCCGTAAATCTGGGTAAATGTAGGCATCTTAAAAGATTTTGCCGCATTTGCATATAAGCTGCTGTTGTTATCCAGCTTCTTCAGCAAAGCAAACTGCGGAGTAAAAGCATTGTAACGCTTATTGGCCTCTACAACAGTTTCACGGGCACCTACTGTAGCAGTATAGCCTGCACCAAGATCCTTGGAAAGCTGTGCAAACACAGCATAATTCGTTCTGAATTCGTTAATCTTCGTACCCGGTTTAATATTTTTGGCTACGGTAATATCATTTTTATAGGAATCACGGGAAACCGTCGTACCAACAATAACATCACCGAATTTACCGGTAATCTGCTTTTGCAGATCAAGGCCTATGGTATCAAAGCGTAAATGATCGGACTTGGTCCATTTAGAGCCCGTAACATTGTAAGTCTGATTTCTGCGGTTGCTGCGGTTATAAAACAAATTGGCACTCACGCTGTCATCCTTATATTGTAAGCGTGAAAAATCATCAATATAGTGGTAATTCGCATCCTCGGTAAGCTTGCTCCAGGTTTTGTCATACTGATCATAGGAATACTTGCTGTCATTGTGCTGATGTGAAAAACTCCAATTATCATCAAACTTATAGCTTGCGGTAAAGGACTTTTTGTTTAAATCATTAATCTGCTTATAATTACTGCTGTATCCCTTCATCGGGTCACTCTGCTCCAGCGCTACTGCAAAATTCAGCTTGTCGGCATTCAATGTCAGTGCTGCCTTCTCCCTGCCGTATTCACCCTTAGTCAGAGATAAGGTGTTGGGCATTTTCTTTTTCGTGATGATATTAATAACACCGGTAGAAGCCTCGGAACCGTAAAGAGTAGAAGCAGCGCCCTTAACAATTTCTACGCGTGCAATAGATTCTACAGGAATGGAATCCAGATAATAGGTTTCATTGATGTTGGCAGGTACACCGTCAATCATTACCACAGTGCCTTTATTCGCACCGCGCATCAGGATTTTTGCGTTCATACCGCCAAGGGACTGGCTGCCGCCATAGGAATAGGTAGTTACGCCGCTTTGCAAACGCAAGGCATCAAAAAGATTAGAAGCACCGGTTTCGACAAGCTGCTTCTGCGCAATCGTAGTAACGGAAGCAGGCGTATCTACATCCCGCTTGCTTTCACGCTGCGCGGTAACAACCATGGTATCAAGATTGTATGTCTGTAAATCATCGGCAAATGCCGGTACCGCAAAAGATATATTCGCAGCCAACAGCGTAGCCGTCAGGGAAATTACAGTATTTTTTCTCATAAATATTCATCCTCTCATGTACATAAAACATCTAACAAATATAAATTTATAACACTTTTAAGGATGCTTGTCAATAAAGTTTTCACGATGATGCCGGCTTTTCAAAAAAAGCTCTCAGATTTCTCTGAGAGCCGATTGCCATAGTTGGCGGAGCGGGTTGGGGTGGCAAACCCTGTGCGGGGTAAACCGCTGTAACATTTCGCAAGGAACAATTTTACAAAACAAAAAAGCTCCCGGATTTCTCTGAGAGCCGATTGCCATAGTTGGCGGAGCGGGTGTAAAAATTGAAGTTATTTATTTTTTACTTCATCCTGCTTGCCTTCGCTTAAAGCCAGCGGTTTCTGACCTGACAAAAGCGTTTGCTGTTTTTGCTGTATTTCCTTTAAGCTTGTCTCTCCACCTTGACTAAGCTCTAACGTTTGCTTCTGTACACTCGCCAGCAGTTCTTTTGTAAGCATACCTGTTTGTTCTATAATGCTATTTTTACTTTTGATAAAGCCATCAATAACCTGTTGCTGACGTATCGCAATATTGTCCAACTGCTTCATGTAATACTCACTCTGCAATCTCATATCGTCTTCAATACGCTTTTGATACAGCTTATGCGCAGGTGAATCAATCTCATATTTTCCCAAGATTGCTAATAACGCTGGGAGTTTTTCCATATTGTACTCATCGTTATCTGCTTTTACTTTATCACCCAACTCATCATAAAATTTTTCAATATCCTTGACAATAGGCAATGAGCCTTTTTCGATAATTTCCATACGTGTTTCTGCAATTTCGGTCAGCTTGGACTGCATTCTGATGATCATCTCTGCTGTCGCAGCAAATCCCTTCACCTTGGCCTGCACAAGTGCTTCTTCACAATCGTAATGCGCCTGCAAAAACTCCATCTGCGCCTTATGCATAAGCTCCTGACGTTCGCGCTCCATGGTAGCTAATCTAATCTTTGTGTTCTGCTCAATCTCAGCTATCCTTACCTTATCCGGCTCATATACTGTTGAGCTTGTCGAGCGACTACCACCACTACTGGAACTGCCACCAAACAATCCTTTAAACCAGCCACCTATTTTACCAAAAATGCTCATATCATCAACCCCCTTATTTTGCAATAACCGTTCTACCTGATGGCTTCTAAACCTGCCCAAGGTACAAACATTGGCAAAGTGCTCACAATTATTAAAAATTACATTATAATCGCCATCACCAATGCAGCTACGTGCATAAGCAACTATCTGGTCCGGTGCATACAGGTCCTGAAATTCTTCATCAGTATATTCTTTTACCTCCAGCTCGCCGCCTTTGAGGAAAAAATTTAAATCTGAACTGATAACCCTGTTTTTCGATGAATCCATAATGCTATCATCATCTGTACCGGTAAAATGAATAACTTCATTGTCTGAAACATAGATACCATGATGCGTGTAAATACCATGCATACGTTTTACGCGTATATGGTCACCCATTACAGGATTCTTCTGCACCCAAATTTCTTCAGTAAATACTGCATCAGTTATCGGCAGCTGCGGAACAACGCTTTCCATAAACCATTACTTCCTTTGCTACTTAGCCAAATCCTTACGCATTTTGAAAATCAAAGAATTATACGCCTTTTCACGCCTTGCCTTTTCTTCACTATATGCTTTAGCATCTGCAAGGTAAATATCATAATTCTTTTGTTTCAAAGCAGCAAATTCATCTAAGATGGTGTGCGATATTTTCTGTAAATCATTATTGGCAACAAACTTTAAAACTTCGTCAATTTGAATATCCAGCAAGCTATTCGCCCAATTCAAGATCCAGACTCTGTCTTCTGCATTCTTACAGTTGAAGATAATATCCTGCAGCTCTGACTGAAGCATCGCCACAAATTTGTAAAGACTGCTTTCTGTTTCAAACTTCTCCTGTAAATCGCCACCAGCCTGAAAAGCAAATTTCTGATAAATTCCTTTACGTTCTTCCTTGTAAAATTTATCAATCTGCTTTTTATACTCATCTAAAATATGAATAAGCTGTTCAGGGACAGATGTCTTGACTTCTTTATTCGTTGGCATGGAGCCGCACAAGCCACGTTCAATAACCGGCTGCATTTTTAATTCAATCGCATATCTTAACTGTTGCCAATCCTGGTACCAGGCAGACCATATTTCTTCTTCAATGCCATCATCCTCGCAGTCATGCTTCATATCCTCTTTATAGGTCGTTTTGAACACTCTATAGCCTTCAGTCCAGTTTTCCCAGATATTAATAGCATTCATGACGAAGGTATGGTTTGCCTCAAAATATTCAATCTTGCACAACGCATTTTTGATGATTTTGGCAGTATTTTCCGCCAGGAAAGCAAAGCTTGCTCTCTTTTCCTGCTCCAGCTCTGCCAATTCACGAAGAGAATTTTCACCTTCATCAATTTCATCAATTCTGTATTCCAAAGCATCTGCCTGCTTCTTCACAGCCAAAATCTTTGTTTTAACGCTGTTCATTCCCAAAGAAAAGTTTTTTTGGAAGAAATGTTGTCTATCACACAGCAAGGTGTTTTCTGCTTCTGTAAGGTTAGTATCAGCTTCATATTTTTTGGAAAGCTTAAGGCTGATTAAATTGAAATCCTTGATTACCGAAGCCTTTTGTTCTTCGTAATAATCTACTTTTTCCATGAGCTCCCTGCACCACTGCTGCACGGCCTGATAATACTTGATGAGAGAAACATTAATAGCTTTGATATCATACTTTGCCAGCAACGCTGTGTAATCAAAATCTGATGAAAGCAAGGTGACCTTCTGTAGCTCATTAATTTGTGTTTGGAGCTCCTGTAATTGCGCTAAGAGCTTGGGCTTTTCAAAGTATATTTTTTTATAAAGCTCCGTAACCTCCGCATCAGTGAAAATTGGCCATAATTCATTTTTCGTGAAGAGGTCTAAGGTAAATTGCAGACGTTCTTTTTCTGTGTAAACAGGATTGTCAGGGTTAATTATTTCTTGATAATCCGAGTTTTGAATCAAATAATCAGAGCAAGGAAATATTGCTACAGTCTGATTGCTAATATCATTTGTAGCTCCACAATCATCCATATCTTTTGATTTTATATAACCATTGTATTCACAAGCCAAATAATATATACCGAACAATCTCCAGTTCGCATCGCCATCTCTATGAAACGGTATCGTTTTATCCTCTACTGCTTGCCAAAGCTCATAACAAGTCGGTACTCTAAAGCCATCAACTCCAAACGAATAATTATTTATTATATCACCAACATCACTTAAATTATATAAATTATTTTCTTTGCCGACATAGTTAAACGTATTTAAATTAGCCCAAATTAAACCTGTATTTCTATCAAAAAGAATTTTGGGTTTATTTTTTATAAAATACCATCTCTGATTCTTGATGGCCTCAAGAATTTTTTCGACACCCGTCCCTCCTAATTCCATTATCCCTGCATTTATAGCTGCCAATTTTCCATCTACTACTGCCAATTTTGCAGCGATTTCCTGTCTTTGCGCCGAGTACTGCGCTTGCTCCAAATTTAATTTCTGTACTCTCTTGGCATTATTCTCATTTTCTATACCTTCACAAGCTACTTCTATTTCACGAATCTTTTTTAACAAGCCTTCTCTTTGCGTTGTTAATGCCGCTAAATTACTCATAAAATTTTCCCTCCTGATTTTTTACTAAACTCTTTTACAGAATACATATTTTGCGCTATTTTTATCAAGTTAATCAAAAAAGCCAACCGCCAATATGTGTCTCCTCAAGAAGCCTGCTCCACGCAGGTACATTCTTAAGCAAAACTCATAGCCAACGATTGACTTTTACATAAACCTTCCAACTCACGGAAACCAGCCCCTTAATTTGTATTTAGCTGCATAAGGCTAAATCTGCTGACTAAAAAACAGATTCAGTCAACCAATGCATTTGTAATCTCTAATATCTTATTCGGATATGATTAACGCAACCTTTTTGCAACTGACATAAATTCCTTCTACTTATTATAGCACATTATCAATATAATAAAAACGAAAAATGCCGCACAAATTAACATAAGTATATTTCGTGCGGCACTTTTTATAAACCTACAGCAATTTAATGCTTCTTTAATCCTAGCAGTTTTATCCGTCTTATTTCAGCAGTGCTGCTTTTGAATTTGCAACTGCCTTACTCAGCAGGGCAACTTTTTTAGCTATTTCCTTTTGCACACGCTCTTTGTAATCCTTTAAGGCCGTATCAATGCTGTCGAAAACCTGAGAATCGTAATCCACATAATTTATAGCGTTCTTCAAATCTCCCATAAAATCTTCGCAAGCCTTATATACATCTTTATAACAGTATTTATCTTCGTATTTATCATTACCGAAGAAACTCGTGCCCGCATATACTTCCATATCATCATAATCCATATCGATCCGATAATCGCTACGTGAAGTATGCGGAATATCGTGAAGCTCTCTCATTACATCCTCGCAGCCGCGGTCTTCAAACTCTTTGAGCCTTACATTGAGCATATACACAAGCACCGAATCCTTCTCATTAGCACTGCCGCCGGGGAAAACCGCAAATTCTTTAAAGTCTGCTGGCAGCATAATTCCGCCTGCAGCTGCCGCTCCGGCAAATTCCTGCAGAACATCTGCATATTGCTTGTTAATCTGTCCCCAGAAGCCGCTTTCATCAAAGGTATAAAACTTTCTCAGCTTATCTTCCTTGTATTGCACAAAAACCTCAAGAATTAATTTCTTATACTGTGAATAGCAGATACGGTCAAATTCATTTTCTGCAGCACTCATAGCTCTGCTTTCGCTGGAATAATCATAACGATATTCTCCCTGCGGATAGGAACAAGTCATACGGTAATCCTGTGCGTGCATTTTGACATCTTCCCTACTAACCTTCGGAACGGTAATCTTGGCTAAAGCGTTTTGCAGTTTTTCCGGCAGCTTGCTTAAGTCTGCGCCTGCACCTTCCGCTATGCTTAAAGCTTGTACAGGGCAACCGGCAACAATTTCTTCAGCCTTGGTTAAAAAATCATCACTAAAATAGCCACCATTGGCAGGCACAGCCTTACCTTCTGCGTCTTCCTGTAACAGTTTTGTTTCTAATAAGCAGTTGCCACAAGCAATGCATTTTTCACTAACCACAAACTTTTTCATATTGATTCCTCCAAATCATAATTTTTTTATATCCTGCATACACTGACTGCCAATTGCCAACGCTTCCTTTGTTTCTTGCGTAACCTTTCCTTCGTCCGTAAGTACAGGAGCATCAATAATTTTTTTCAGTGTAACCGCCAAATTTATACAGCTGCAAAAGGCCTTGCGGTCGTTTTCTGTATAAGCAGCTCTATCCATGCCCTTAGCAGCAATAAGTTCATCTGAATATGTAATAGCTTGCATGAACAACCTGTTTAACCTTGGCAATAAATCAGACACCTTATTGCAAGAAGCTATCACACCGTCTAAAACAGCAGCTAAATTTTCAGCCTGACTGTAGACAACACGTGAACTGCGCAGCTGCGCGCCAGCCATTTGCAGCTCTCTTTCAGAATCATTGATAAACGCATTGCCTAAGCCAAATACGCCGAAGCCCTTTAAGATACTGACAGCAATTTCTTTATCAGTCATTGGTCTTACAGCTGTCTGTGCCACTGCATTGATAATCTGTATCTCTTTAGGGCTAAAGCTTTGCTGGTTTAAAACTGCCAGCATCTTGTCATCACGAAAGTCAATTTTCATGAGCTTACCATACACAGCAACAAAATTCTGCATTGAAGTAATCAATATCGAACGCTTACGGTTGGAAAGCTTCTTCATAGCATTATCTGCTGCCTGCTTCTTTACTTCCACCAGCCTGTGAGCTTCTTGCTCCATCGCAAAAGCTTTAGCATAACGCTTTCTCGTCCTGCTATCTATCTGCATTGATTTTTCTGCGCCATAAAGGCCGCTACCCAAAACTGCGCCAAGTACCAGTCCGATCATATCATCTGCCCCCTTCATAATGTCAACACCGCATCTTTATCATCAAAAAAATTGTTAAACTCTTCCAGCGACTGAAAAGCACATTTTTGCTTAAATACCGCCAGAATATTATTCAGTCCTTGGGTAATCGCTTTATCATCTACTGCGTAAACGCCCTGCATAACAAGCTCAAAACCACCATCAAAAGCCGCCGTCATATATGCATCTCTTGCTTTATTGTATTCATCAATCCGCTGCTTTTGCTGCGCCAGACTTTGCAGTGCAGTATTAATAATATGCTTAAATTCCGCCTGCCGTTTTTTATCCAACCTGCGTTCCATCTGATATTTAGTGACCGCTCTGGTTATTTCTCCCACAACCAGGGAAGTAACCACTGCCGCTACCGGTCCGCCCAAGGCAAAAGCCATGTTCGCTGCCAATACACCGGCAGTGCCGCAAACAATTTGCGCAGAGCATTCTTCGCCGCTGATATTGCCATCTAAATAGTTCGCAACAATGCCACCTATTTCTACAGCCATCGTCAGCTGCATAATCGGCAAATTTTTACCTGCAAGTTTGGCAAAATCCTTCGCCCCGGCTTTTTTCGCTACTGCGACAACACCATCCTGCACTACCGAAATACCGGCAGCACTGCCAAAGCTCCTTACAGTATCCTTCCCGACATTTTTTACAGCCTGCTTAATGTCCTGTTCACCTTTCACCAAGCCCACAAGATTAGTCAAGCCGGAAACAGCTACAGTTACAAAGGCTGCTTCCCTGCCGGCAGAAGCAGCCTTCTTTACCGATGGCGCAACTGCATCCAGCTTAGAACTGATAATTTTGCTGTTTTTTATTTCATCGACCGTATTTGCTATTTTATACTTAGTCGCCTGTGTCCGTATATGCGCCTCTGCCTTCACTTCTTCTTTCAGCATATTAACGCTCGTCACAGCATCCGGGCAGTCAACAGCTTTTTTATTTGTCTTGAAGATTTTCTTGCCAAATAAGGTTTCTGATGCATCGTTAATCTTCGCAGCGCCTGCTTCAGTATATTTTTTTGCTATATACTCATGGTTATTTAACGCACCCTTGGACTTGTTCAGTGAAGCATTGGTATTAGCAAGGTTTGCATCAGCATTAGCCATTGTTCTTATCTGCTCCGGCGTCAAATCAGAGCCATAACGCCTGATTTGCTCATCTAACGGAACAATGTGGTCAACGTTTGATTGCTTTTCATTAATATGCTTATTAGCATTATAAAAAATTCTCTTACCCGTATATTCGTCAGTTATACTTTTTTTATTGCCAAAGGATCTGTTTTTATAGCTGTCAGCCGCATTGTTGCGTCTTTTAATGTCATCTACCTGACTACGCTTTATCTTATCACTCATATGCCGCCTCCAAAATTTATTGAGAAGTATCTTCTACTCCTTCCATTAGTTCACTCATCGTAACCCTCAGCTTCTTGGCAATCTATTCCTGTATCAAACTCTTCAATTGCCTGTAAGTAAAGCATCTTGGTGTCTGTTTATTATATCTCGGTGCAAATAATTAGCATTAGCTCCTTTTCCCACTATATTATAGCACATTCTTAATTTCATATTTTTGCACAATTTTTTCACAATTTTACATATAGTTTAATTTCTTGCGCTTTACCTATTAAGCTTAGCAAGGTGCTTACGTAATTTATATTTCCGCCATAATTTTGATAAAAAGTTATGGTGCGTTATTCTCCTAACCTCACGTCAAATCACCCATTTGCCACATGAGCATGAACGTTCAACATATTAAATAAATTTTTAGCAGGACTGCAAAACGCAGCCCTGCCTGTTACCTTATAGCTGTAAATAATCAATCAATACTAAACCGGCGTTATACCCGGCCAGCGAAGCAGTTGTCCTATCCATAGGATGCCACGAACCATCATCAGCCTGATATTGAACAAGATAGCCTTTACCAGTAAGCAGACCTACAATACATTGCTGTCGACTTTGCTGCCCAGTGCTACTTATTACAATCATGTCATATTGCACAATAGTTTGGCCATTATTGCGCGACAAAATTTTTGCACTGCGACAATCAACATAACGATGTGCTCCTTGTCGTTGAAATACTTCCGGTATATATTTATCGCCATTCAAAAACGCTTGCGGTTGAAATAAATTATACTTCGGTCCACTGCTATTCACATTGCTATTTGCATTGCTATTGCTGTATGTAGTTGCTTTACCATTATTCTCTTCCTGCTGCATGTTTAAAATGCCTTGCACATTATATTTATAGGCACCTGTATTGATGAGCAGCTTGCCTTTACCATTATCTAATTCCAACTGAGTCCAGTGTAAATTAAAGTCCTTGTATTTACTCTCTAAGAAATATTGGCACTCTACTGTCAAAACTTGCTTAGAATTCAATTTGAAGCCTTTTAAATCATTACGATCGCCAAAAGTAATAACATTAAATTTTTTAGGCGTTAGCAAATCATTGCCAATTCTCAGGTTAACAGCAAGCTTATCAAGGTCTATTGTTTCATTTTTGCTCATATTAGTAAAAGCTATCGTTACACTATAAACCCAATCATCAATCTTGCGTCGTTCAAGCACGGCAAAGCCTAGCTTGCTATCGCCAATTTGTTGAACTCGATAAGAAGCGCCACTGCAATCTAAATAAGCGGCTCCCTTATGAAATTCACCATCATTAGCGATGCCATACCAGTTTAAATCGTGCTGCAAAACAGCATTTTGGAATTCTACCTTTTCAAAGGCTTCCATTTCCATTGGTCCATTATCGCCAGAATATGGTTCCATATTAGAGCAGACTCTCTTAAGATAAACATTGTAAGCCTGCAGATAATCCTTCACGCTTTTAGCGTAATTAGCTATTTGGTAGCGTTTGATGGCTTTCTCCCCATCTTTTTTAGAAGGACCATTATCCTTGCTTTCCATCATTTTCTTGTTGAAATCCCTAACGCTCTCATTGGCCTTCGCTTCATCATATTTTTCATCACTCAGCTTGGCGATATTCTTTTCATTTTCTTCAATTAAACTCTTAATCTGCTTGAACATTTTTTGTTTATCAATATTGCGATTTTCCAGCATGGCCTGAGCCTGCTCTGTTTCCATCTCAGCAACCTTCGTACTGTTGTTAAGATACATGGAATGTATTTTTTGCTCTTCTGACTTACCACAACCGGTAAGCACCACTGTTAAGATAAGCATTGCATAAAAAAACAGCTTTTTCACACTATGACCTCCCTATATAACTTTTCCAATTAAATGTTTTATAAAAAAGTACTATTGCAAAGGATCTGCTCCATAGCGATTATCACCTACCGTACCAGGCGCAAACAGTAAATACAACTCAAAAAAGCCATTGAGCAGTGGCACAAAGGTTAATAATACTAATAAGCCATCTTTATCCAAATCGTGCAAGCGACGAACAGATATAGCACTATTTATCCAAACCAAAAGAGCAAAAGCTATTAAGCCTATGAAGCAAGCCAGATAATCAATTGCTTCCATATAGTAATCATCTACAAACTCGTCGATGATGCAGGCGATAATAAAAAACACCAAACAACTACTCATGCTCTTGAGGAAATAATCCAATCTATTGATGCGTCCCTCAAAGCTCAAAAATTGCTCTTTAAAAATCTCTTTATTCAAAGCAGGTTTACGTTCGGGATTATTACCAAAAAGTCTGCTGAAGATTTCTTTGAAATCCTTGGGATTATCATTGCTATGAGCTTTTCCCAACTGAAAACCACATTTTGTGCAAAATTTGACACCAATAGGATAAGTTGTACCGCACTTAGGGCAAATTACATTTGTCGGCTCAATCTTCGGTAACTGATCTGTCCCACATACCGGACAAAACCTTCCCTGGTCGTCAATTTCGGCTCCACACTTAATACAATACTTTGACATAATATCTGCCTCCCTCTAATATTTTTTATTGCCGCTGCTTCTTAATTTCTCTCCTGCAGAAGCCGCACCGGGTCAACCCCCAAGGCCTGCGCCAGCAAAAATATAGATTCCATATTAAACGGTCCCTTACCGCATTCTATATCCGAGACGCGCGCCCTTGACATTTGGGCTTTCTCCGCCAGCTCGCTCTGCGTCAGACTCAATGCCCTACGATAATACATAATATTCAAGCCAATAGTTTTATATTTTTCTTCAAACAAAAAGCATCACTTCTTATCTCTTCCCTTCTATTATGCACTAAAAAGATGGCTCTTGCGGTGCTTTAGATTTTATATATATGGAATATATTTGACATAAAATACGCAAGCTTACTTGACCACCGCCTGCTTTTAGTATAAGATGAAGCCAGAAATAATAATACCATGATAAAATTTCTTTTTTGTGATATTATAATGACGAAAAAGCAGATGCCGACAAAAATCAGCATCTGCTAGCAACATAAGATTTTAGATTTTTGCGAGGTAATATCCATGACGACAATGCAACGCTCTTTCCCTGCGCCAGTTATCCCCCAATTCTTTACTAACAACATCTGCGGCAATTATCAGATTCGCCGCTTTTTTAACGGTCAGGACGACTTTATCTGCGCCCAAGGTCCCTTTCGCACACAAACCGTTGCTTCTCAAAGCGAGGAAGGCGCATCAGCACCTTCCCTGGCCATTTCCTTCGCCAATATTGACGAAAACGATAAAAAGCAGGTGCTTGCCTTCTGCAATGCCTATGGCCTGCCCTATTCTTCGCAGCGCTGCCTTGGGAAACGTGCACACCTTGACGACGAAAATCACTCTATGCTCATCAACGATTTCAGCTTTATCGACGACACCCTGTATCTGGGAGATGTCCTTGCAGAAAAAGACTATGCTGGCACTGACGCCGAAGTTTCCCTGCAATACACCCTGTTCGAGGTAGACGAAATGGACATTATGAGCCTGCGCCTTTTTGCCCGCTGCGTCAAAATCGTCCGCAGCCTGCTTATTGTTCAAAGCTATCTCTTCCGGCACGAAGGGACACTGGCAGGCGTTATCTATGCACTTGCCTACCTGCTGCATTACAGCGCGCGTGGCATTCACTACCTGCTGCCGCGCATCGAAGCACCTACGCTCAGAACTGCAGAATACTTTGCTACACACAAGCGCATTTCGCACACGCAGCTGCTCAAAAATATCCGTAAAACAGATGCAGACTACGCCTGCCAGCTGCAAGACTTTCTCACAGTTGTAGACAAGCATATGCTGCGCACGCTTGCTGATTATGACAAGGACCTGCTGACGAAGAAACAGCTTACTGCTATAATTCTCGCTGAAGATGTTCCAGGCAGAAGCCTTGACCACGCTTTTGCCAGACGCGTCCTGCTCGACATCATCAACGATAATATCTATACCGCCAGACCGCAAATGGACCTGGCGCAAGAAAAATTTACCAGTCTTTGGCAATGCAGCTATCTTATGCAGGCAATTTATCTTGATTTGTATCAGCTGCTGCTCAATCCGGGCGAATACCATCGCTGCGCCAATCCTGAATGCAGCAATTATTTTCTCATCAGCGGACGCCGCGCAGACAAACGCTACTGCTCCAATCGTTGCGCTTCGAAAATGGGCAAGCAAGGCAAAACATATAGACCGCATAAGGAAAAATGAGAAACAAATTTAAGCAACAAAAAAGCTCTCAGATTTCTCTGAGAGCCGATTGCCATAGTTGGCGGAGTGGGTGGGATTCGAACCCACGCACGGGGTAAACCGTCTAACGATTTAGCAAACCGTCCTCTTCAGCCAGCTTGAGTACCACTCCATTAGACTACTTGTTTATTATAACAGATTCTTATCTAAATTGCAAGACCCTATTATAATTTTTTAATGGCGGAAAGGGTGGGATTCGAACCCACGGAAGGCTTGCACCTTCGCTAGTTTTCAAGACTAGAGCCTTCAACCACTCGGCCACCTTTCCATTAGAATTTTATTATACTTTAAAAACACGCTTACGTCAAGTACTTACAAAGCACCAAGCAATAAAGCCTTATTGCAACGCTTTATCCGTTACTGCAAGCAAACGAGTTTCCAGCGCTTCGGCATCTGCCAAAAGCTGCTTCAGGTCTGCTGTAGCCTGCGCGTTCCACGCCTCATCCTTGGTCAGTCCCAGGTTAATGCGCACGTTGTACTCCGCACAGCGCAGCGCAGCGCGCGCCAGCAAACCGCTGCAGGCACCATCTGTAATCACGCCTGGGTTTCCTGATACTACCAGCCTGTCTGCCAGCTTCAGTACAGCAAAGGAGCTGCGGGCAATATTCAGCGGTACAGTCGCTGCCTGCTTTGCAGCGGCACGTATTGCCGCTGTACGCGCAGCCTTTTCTTCATCAGTAGTCTTAGGCAGCTTATAACAACTCATAAAGCTGTTGAATACAGCCGCATCCTCATCTACAAGCGTCAAAAGACGTACGCGTTCTGCTTCCGCCTGCTTCAGCAGCTCTTTGACCTCAGGTTCGCATTCGGCGAACTTTTCCTTGCCAATCGTCAGATTAGCAACCATAGAAGCAAGCGCCGCCGCCAAAGCTCCGGCCATTGCAGCGCCGCCGCCGCCACCGGGGGCGGGCGCAGCGCTTGCAAGCTCAGTTAAAAATTCGTTACAGCTTAAATCGCCAAGCTTATTCATTAATCCATTTCCTCATGTTTCTTTAACCATCTGCGCACCTGCACAACAGCAGCATATGCATCGAGCGGCTCCGGCGGCACCAAAAGACCTAGCGGCACCAGCTTACGCCAGCCCTTAGGAGGATTTTCCTGCCAATACAGGCTACGAGCTTCTTCCGTACTGTATGCTTCACCGACAAGCTCCGGTACCAAATCCGTATAAAGCTCACGCAAAACTGCGCCTATAGCCTTATTATTTGTGCCGTTGCCCATAATAATTCCCTGCAGCTTAGCTGAACCGACAAACTGTCGCAGCTCTGCAGCCAGATTATCCGTCATCGCAATATGCAGGCTCAGGATTTTGCCATCAGCGGCAACTAATGCCAATCCTGTTTTGCTGCGCCCCGGATCTACGCCAAGATAATTACTCATTGACCGAAACCACCTCCAGCCTTACCCTTACAGGTCCGGCTGTCGTAATATCGCCTTTAGCATAAGCACGCAGAATAAAGCTGCCTCTGGTGCGACGCATTGAATTAGCTGCTTCAATCATAGTAGCAGCATCCATACTGCCAACCTTACCCGTCATCGGATCAGGCAGCACACCGGCCTTTACCGCATTATGGTTAATCTGCGTCAAGAATTCCATAAGCACGCTTTCATAGCTCGGGCCGTTATTACCAAGATTATACTGCTCACTGAAAATCAAGGTTCCGTCAGGATAAATGAGCTGATTATCTACCATTTCAATATCGCATACTGCCAGCTCGCCAACTATGATATTAGCAACAGCGCGGATACGGAAAAGCATATTACCCTTGCTTTTATCCAGTCTTGCTACAGCATTATCGACAACGTTTTTACCAATCCAGATAGCCTGCAGAGGCTTTTGTTCATCGTGGATAACACCCAAGCGCTGCAATGCTGCTTCATTTGCATTTTGCAGCAGCCAGTTCATCTGAATTATATTTTCTTTATGCTTCAGACCGCCACGCATAACACCGGCAAAAACAACTTCACCGGCGCGGTAATAAACCTGGCCTTCACGCATATTGATAATACCCTTACGCAGAGCTTCGGTAGTTTTTTCCAGCTCGTCAATTTCATTCGTCAGCTGCAGCTTGGAATGTGTGAGCGAATTTACCTCATTCTGTGCCTGGCTGTACATGTCATTAACCTGGGCCAGCTTGATTTCCATTGCATCATTTTCGGCAACTGCTTCCTGGATTTTAGCATCAAGCTCACTGATTTTTTTATTCTGCTCGTTAACCTTGCCTTTAGCCTGTTCAAGTGCAGCAGTTGTGTCTGCCTTTTCTTTGTTTAAAAGCAGCAGCTCCTGCTGAATTTTTTCCATGCCAAACAAAGCTGTGCGCGCACTCTGTGATGCTATTGCCATAACACTGATAGTCAGAACAGCAATAATAGTACCGCCGAGTACCGTAAGTAATATGGACGTATGCTTTGGACGCAAGCCAAATACCGACATTCTTTTTTTGCCTATTTTACTGCCCATTTTATCGGCCAAATAGGCAATCAGGCCACCTACAATGGCCATAATGATAATTAATCTTATACCTACCAAGTACTCACCTCCATGACTTACTCACCCAAGTCTTTTAGGCATTCTTCTTTTTCATCAGATAAACGCCGACACCCAAGCAGAGGATGTTAGGCAATGCGCAGGCCAGCAGCGGCGGCATTGCACCACCCTTGCCCAAACCGGTGGTGAAGGTCATTATTGCGTAATAAATAAATATTACGATGATACTGATGCCCAAACCTATAGAAGAGCTGGTACGCTGCTTCTGAGTTCCCAGACAAGCACCGATCATTGCAAAGAAGAAGCTTGCCAGCGGAATATTGATTCTCATAAAGATTTCGCACCACTGACGTGCTGCCGAGGTATGCTGTTCTTCCAGCATGCTGATATATTCGCGTAATTCGCGGATAGTCATTTCCTCAGGCTCCTTTTGCTCCCAGGAAATCTGCTTCGGCGAGAAATTCAAAGGAATAATCTGTTCCTTGAATTTGGCACTGCTTTGTACGCCGTCCTTATCGTCCAGCGCAAAAACATTACCGTCTACGATACGCCAGCTGCCGTTTTCCCAATAGCCTTCCTTGGCGGTCTGAATACGGGCAATTTTGCCTTTATTAAACTCTTCGATAGTGATATCGGTCATCTTGCCAAGCTTTTCATCAAACTTATTAGCATAGGTAACACGTTGGGTATCACCGCTGATAGTTTTGATGATAATATGATTCTGAGTTGTGGGGCGCGTATTGTGGCGGATTTCCTCATTCAGGATTATCGACGCCTTCGCTTTGGAGGTGGGCACTACCTTTTCTGCCCACACCATGGAAAACATGCTGACAAAGAAGCCAACAACCAGCACCGGCGCAACAATACGGTAGTAGCTGACACCGCCGGCCTTCATTGCCGTAATCTCACTGGAGCCGGAAAGCTTGCCAAAAGCCATCAGCGCTGCCAGCAGCATAGACATCGGGAAGGTATAGTTGATAACCTCCGGCAGATTATACATAAACAAACGGGCTACAGTCTCCAACGGAGCACCGTATTTAGTCATGTATTGCGTAATTTTAAACAGCATCGTGCTGGCAATAAAAATACTGGAGAAAGCAGCGATGCCGAAAACGAAGGGGTATAAAAGCTCCTTCAGTACATAACGGTCTAATAATCGTAAGCGCACTTTTCTTCCTCCTGTTACATGCTAAAGTTATCGCCAAGGTAATATTTACGGGCAACGGGATCATTAGCGATTGTTTCGCTGTCGCCATGCAGTAAAATATGACCTTCGGCCAAAATATAGGCCTTATCAACAATGCTCAGTGTTTCACGGACGTTATGGTCCGTAATCAGCACACCGATGCCACGCTGTGCCAAATGCGCAATCATGCCCTGGATATCCGCTACGGCAATAGGATCGATGCCGGCAAACGGTTCGTCCAGCAGAATGAAGGCCGGGTCTGTAGCCAGCGCACGGGCAATCTCTACGCGGCGGCGTTCACCGCCGGAAAGCGCCTTGCCCTCGCTCTTGCGCACATGATTCAGACGGAACTCATCCAGCAGAGCGTTCATCTTCGCTTCTCGCTCGGATGCATTCAGATCAGTTGTTTCCAGAATCGCCATGATATTGTCTTCTAC
>ULQK01031309.1_pt1 | contig 24169 bp, 15 predicted proteins | sample 1954371 | NCBI WGS metagenome assembly ULQK01 (sample SAMEA4835652, study PRJEB28245) | human gut metagenome | biome: gut microbiome; material: fecal sample | place: Denmark | collected 2008 | reverse complement strand
TTTTTGACGTGTATCTACTAGCATCGCGGAAACGCTTACTGCAGAAAAAGGATTTGTGACACTTGATGTCGAGTATGTGGATGGTACAAAGATAGAGTCCAAGGCAAACAAGTGCACCTTTGTATGGCGCAAAACTGTCGAGCAGAACCGTGCCAAATTGATGAAGAAAATAGGTGTGTTGCTTGACCAGATAAACGATTGCATAGCACAGGACAATATCGCCAAAGACGAGGTCGTGGAGTTCAGCCCTTCCCAACTGTCCGAAATATCCTCCGAACTCAACGCCTCTCTGAAAAATCCGGCGACTGAGATAAGCAAAGAAGAAAAGAGCAGGAGGAAAAAGGCTGCCAGAGAACTTAAAAAACATAGTGAGAAGCTGGCGGAATACAATCGTAATATGGAAATCTCGGAGACCGCAACTCCTATCCCAAAACAGACAAGGACGCGACATTCATGCACATGAAAGAGGATGCGATTGGCAATGGGCAGACAAAGCCGGGATATAATCTTCAGATTGCTACGGAGAATCAGTTCATCACCAACTTCGCGTTATTTCACAATCCCACAGACACGCTTACATACATTCCATTCATGAAGCTGTTCTGTGAGCGTTACGGACACTTTGCCTCGACAGAAGTGGCGGATTCCGGATACGGTTCAGAGGAGAATTACGAGTTTATGGACGGGAACGCAGCAGATGCCTATGTGAAATACAACCAGTTTCACATTGAGCACCGTCCACGATATGCCCCAGACCCTTTCCGCTCTGAGAATTTCTATTATAATAAGGAAGAAGACTACTGCGTTTGTCCGATGGGGCAACACATGGCACGCACTGGCAGCTGCCAAAAGAAAAGTACAAGTGGTCATGTTTCAGAGAAAGCCACATATACGGCACAGAACTGCAAAGGATGTCCATTGCGCTGCCTATGCTTCAAGGCCAATGGCGACAGACGCGTGATTGAGCGAAACCACCGTCTGGAAGCCTACAAGAAAATAGCAAGAGAGTTGCTCACCTCCGAGGCGGGGGTGCGACATAGGGGCAGGAGATGCATAGAACCCGAAGCCGTTTTTGGACAAATGAAATACGACATGGCGTACCGACCTTTCCGCCATACTGGTAAAGACAAGGTCAATATGGACTTTGCCTTCTTTGCCATTGCCTTCAATTTAAAGAAAATGGTCGCAAAAAATGCCTAAGGGGTACTTTTCGCTTATATGAGCCTTTATTTGTGCCTATATACGCAATATTTGTTGCCTACAAGGCTCTTGAAAGTTAAGTTTACAGAAAAATGAAAAAACTCGTTGCGCATCCATAAATGGACACACAACGAGTTTAATATTTTTATATTGGGTGTTTTGACACGCCCTCTTTCTGCTGAATGAAACTATAGCCTTTTATTATGTACTTCTCGTAGATTGTTTAGTAATTCTAAGACAGGTGCTGTTTTCGACTCATTATTCGGAATTATTGGTTCGTCATCCCACTCTAAAGCATTGCGAGTATTATCATGAATAGAAACCCTCCAAGCATCTGTTATTGTTACAGACTTCACTTCTATAGCTTCATCAAAGTTGTAGGGCCCAACTATCTGATTGTTATCATCCATAGCCAATGCCATCAAACGACATCTTCCAAAGTGAGGAAGCATTTTCTCAAAATTATCAATATTGGATGTATTACTAGGAGTCATTGTATGTTTACGACACATGACTACCATATATCTTCCTTCCTTAATATCTGCATATGGTATCTCAGGTGCCAAACACACCCGATACCAGGTAGGGTGATTTTTGTTGATGCCTTTTATTATCTGTATTTCTATGCCAAGTTTTCCCTCTGTCTGTCGCTCTTTCCACTCCTTAACAATATTCTTTCCATCCTGTACGTTTCTAAAAAGTAAAGCTAATATTGGCGGTTCTCGTAACCACTTATCAAAAATAAATCCCACGCCTGACCATTTAGCCCCCTCCCACCACTGCATATTAGATGAGATTGTGTAAACAGACATATTTTGCTGAGATGATATGTGTTTCCTGTTTTTAATCTTAACTCTTTCTGTACATGCAATAAGGCATGGATAAATTTTGTCATCAGCTTTCTGCCATTGTCTGATAGAATACTTGAATTTGTCACCCAGTACAGAGTAAACTGACTGATACAATAACATCAGAGACGAAACACGATCCATTATTTTTTCTTTCTCATGGCGGTCTTTGATAAGCTCTTCTACATCCTCCTGAGATACGGTGTCCTGCACAAAAAAGTATGCCATGAAGTAAGAAAAACATTCCCAGTATTCTTTGTCTGAAAGCAAGGCATGATTAACCTGAAATATGTATTCTGCATTTGATGAGCCTTGTCTCATCGATGGCGCATCTTCAGTCTCTTCCACGATCACTTTTATTTCAGGAGTCAATATGACAAGATCTATATCCGCGAAAGTTGCCAAGAGAGTTTCCACAGACGCCAAAAACGTTTCAGCAACAAGTTGGTTCTGAACGGAGTTTTTATAATGCACAGTAAACTTGCAATTATGAACTATTGTGCTTAAATTTTCACTACCTTCATCAGCTATGTTAAGATTACAGATGAATTGCTCATGAATAGGTCGCTTCAATAGATTGTCGTGCCAATTATCACCTACTGTTTCTTTCAACTGGTCATCTACTTCTTCCGGATAACCCAGAGCAAACTTGAGATAGTTAGCAGATAGAGGCATATCGCATCTTGAGAATATGGCTGGTAAAATAGCTATTTGGGGATTACTTATGTCAGCAGTAGCCAAATGGCAGGCCCAACCACCATCTTCAAGAAGATCTCTTTCTATGAACTCCTTTGTCATGTATTCCTCGCCATTGTGGGCAATTACATAAAGTAGTTCCCGCCAATTTAGATACATGACAAGGCGGCCAAGCATCAGTTCTATCTCACACAACTTTGACAATATTGTAATAAGCAGGTGGTTGATAGTTCCTTTAGAATAAAACTCTCTAACAAGTACCGATGCAGCCTTTATATAATAGGCCTCCGCACTATATGGCAGTTCCTGATAGTAAAGCGCAACCCCCATAAAACCACAAGACTTGACATACTCAGACTCATAGCCATCCTTTACAAACGAACGTACACAATGTCCTAAATGCTTAATAGCTGGCAAATAGCTTTTCTTCTCCATCAACGACTGAGCACGACGATAATGAATCATGGCGCCCTGTACCTCCGATTCTCTGGTTGCTGTAATATCTGCCAACTTGTCTACCAGATTCTCAAAGGCAGAATTATTGGTAATCATACGACCAAGTATGTCAACTATCTGAGATTGGGCATTAAAGCCAATTTCTGGATGATTGGCACTCTCTTCAATTAAATCCGTAAGCATTATTATTTCTTCGGACGGATCGTTTTCCTGCCTAATATGTTGTATTATGCGGTGTTCCGAGAAATATATGTCAAGAAAGAGCTGAGAGGTTGGAGACAAATCTTTTCGTTGCCTGAACGATTCTATATACTCAACCTCTGACAAGAAACGTTCGGGGGCAAACAGTCCAACCCCTGCTGCATTTTCTAAATTGGTAAGAATATTGGTCAAGTTTTCTATTGTATGTATAGAAGGATGCTTGTCTGTATATTCTTTAAGATTTAAATAATCATCATAGGTGCTTTCTACATCATAAAACCAAAAGAATGATGTCCATGCATGGCAATATATAATATTGAAAGTCTGTATTGATGAACCATGAACTTTTGCTTCTCTCAATGCACGATTAAAGCGACCTTCAGTTTCCTTACGGGGGCGCTCCAGTCCGCGACTTAACAAACATGCATCTATCAAATCATCCACATAATCTGTATCGAATTGGGCTATTTCACGGGTTAAGAAGCCATTTTCTAATGTTTGAAGTTCTTCCCTTCGCCGTTTGTCATTTGGACCAACAATTACAGTTTTCTTTCGATACTCATCTGAAAAGTTCAACTTTTCAACAGCAACATCCATGCATCCTTGCTCAAAAACGGCGAACAAACACCAAGAACCATCAAAGATACTAACCGCGATACCATACTTCCTTGTCAACTCATCCTCCTTGGATAGACGAGTACTTGACTTTATCTTTTGGTTGGTGAAAAACAGCAGTTTTGTATAACCTCTTCCCGTTTCTACTACCTTCTTTATGTCGCCTTCTACCTTGGATTGCCAGTTTTTTTGTACACTGATTGCAATTGCCCAACGCTGGTCACCAGTACAGCCATCTGAAACCCACCATTTATCTGATATTGCTTTGTCAACAGGATAAGTCTCACCATCTACCTTGCCATCACCGCCACCATCAGGCCCAGTCTGCGGTTTAATGTTTGGTGTTATAAGACGTGATGCTGCAACAAGAATAAAGTTTTCGAATTCAGACTGTTTCTTGTCTTGAGAAAGTTGCTGAAGTTTCAAATCAAAAACCTCTTTTGTTAGCTTTGTCTCATACTCAATTATTGTGTCTGAGAAAAGGTTACTTCTAAGACGACGATAATAAGAAAAGATTTCCTGTCTTGCGGTTTGAAGTTCTTCCTCATTATCGGTCTCAACTGGCTTAACGTTTTCCTGTTTTGACATTTATTCGCTTTTTGTTTTTTTAGTTGCTCTCACAATAGAGAGAATAATTTGTAATATCTTATTTTACTCACCCTTAACGAGGCTTAGAATTTACATCCATTATCTACATGGAAGATCTTAATACCATTTATTTTATCGAAATTATATCATCTTCTGTATCAACATCTGAGTATTTGCATAGAAAGGGATATCCGTCTTGCCAAGGATAGTCGCTGGAAGGGTAGCCATTTCTGCAAGATTATCCATTGGAACCAATACATTTTTTGCACCGTTCTCAGAGAGCATTGATACATGGTCATTGAAATTCAAAGCACGTTCAATAGCGCCTCCAATACTGATATTACCGATGACACCAAGACCTGATTTCAAGTTACGCCCGAACACAGAAGAGACGATAGCCGCAAAGACTGCGCCACCGATTCCCTTATGAACGCTTACCCCCAACAAGACGGTCACTTGAACAGTTACATCAAGATGCATCAAAGAATGTTGTTGGGACAGAATAGCCCTTTCATTCGCACGGATATAGTTATATGAGTTCTTTATATCCTCCTTGGCTTCTGTTGAACTACTACCCGTCACCGTAAGCTTGCCGTTGCCTGGCATAGTAATGACCTCTATCTTTACGAGAGACACCTTGTCACCGTCGCTCGTAGCTGTGTAACAGGTGCCAGGCTGAAGCGGAGCATCCTCTATCAGATTCGTTCCGCGTTCTTCTGGGACAGAAACAAAATACTCTTCCTGTGTTTCCTTGTCTATATATGAGAAATTCGTGTCCCAAAACTCCATGCCGCCAATGCGTTTCAATTGCTCTTTCACGCGCCGACGCATTTCTATTGCCCATACCAGATACTTGCGTACATCCTCTTTTGTGAAGTTTCCATCTGGATGCATCAACTTAATCAGTCCAGAAACCGTCTTACGTACAGGCTTCGTATCACGCTGCTTCATCTGTGCGCCAAGTGTGAAATACTTGTCGATGGCATCTGTATAGGTCATTTTCCGCTGAGAATGAAGGAACTCACTGAAGAAATCGGTGCTAAAGCCGAAATGATTAGTGAAGTTTGAGGGAGCAAACTTCATAACCTCCCATCCTGGTAGGAAGAAACCAATACGATCCAAAAAAGCGGTGTCGTTACATATCTTATCCGAGAAAGGAGAGAATAAATGTGATGTCTGTAAAACCGTTTCGACAGGCTGATTGATATTGCCATTCAAGATGATGGACGCATTGGCTGCTTTCTCTCCAGCCTTTCCTGCTCTGGAGAAACTACCGCTTTCCATATAATCCTTCATCAGAGGAACCACCTCCTTATCTTTGAACAATTCGTCCGTTGACTCGTCAAAGCAAATAGCATCCCATCTACCGACTGCTCCGATTTGACCACTAGAGTTATTGACAAAAAGGGATGCAGCCGTTCCCTGACCACCACTAACAAGCATAGAGTATGGTGAAAGTTCCTTAAAAACAAAGGATTTGCCCGAAGAACGTGGGCCAAGTTCCGCCATATTGAAATTCGACTCAACCAATGGAATGAATCGTGACAGCAACAACATCTTCATTCGGTCTGTCATCCCTTCTGATTCAGGTTCATAGCCTCCACTACGAAGAAGTACGTCAAGCCATTCCTCATTGTTGAACAAACTACGGGCTTTAGCAATCCTTTCCTCCTCAAAACTGGAAAGCTGGATGGGGCGTACCTTGCTGACCACAAAGGGGAATATCTTTTTCCCAATCATCTGGGTTGAATCATAATCCATGTCAATGATTGCCCATATTCCGCCAATCATCATCTTCTCATGTTGGCTGATAATCTCTTCGGAGATATTGGCATCACGGATGGCCAGATTAGACAATTCCGCCCAATACTTGTCTTTTGACGGGTCAAGACGGACACTTATTTTGTCTATGATTTTATAGGTTCCTTGCTCACGTATCTTGGCTTGAACAAGAGTCGCCTCGTCTGGACTCACATAATGATCACGCAACACACGCTTCACATTCTCTATACCTTCCTGAATCTTTTCTTCATCATCCGTACTGCAAGAATTAGCAAGAAGATATTCCAAAACAAAGACTGGCACGTTGGCACCGCCTTTAACAGAGCGCACCACATCCTTACGGACTACATACCCCTTGAACTGGTCTAACAATTTAGAATCAAGCTCTATCATATTTATTACGCATTTATCGTTACAAAAGGTCATCAAGGTCTCTTGATGCCGATCTTATGATACTACAACTATCTATCTGAACCGAGGTTTCTTTATCCACGAGAACAACTTTGTCAATGCCTAGTGTCATCTCAAACTCTGCATGGATTGTTTCACTTGGCTTCATTGAGTAAATCTGATTGCCAGATACCATTTTGTTCCCTGCATACAACAGAAGTTTGACCTTGCGCTCATTGCGGAATAGATCTGACTCACAGCCCTCGGCAAGTAATTTCACCGTGAAATAGTTTCCCGTCACGGATTGCAGTTCCTTCTTGTTGGAAATCATCACTCCCAGTGCCATGTTGTTAGTCTCAATATTCAACTCATAGGCAGGAATAATACATTCCTGCGGCGTGAAACCACCATGCGAATAACCATACCTGCCTGTTGTCTTAAACGGTTTGTCTGTCTTGGCATAGTACTGATAGTTACTATTGAAATAACGACCAGCCTTTTCTATCAGATTCGCGGCATTCAGAGGCTCTTCTGTTAACACATAGCGTTCTTCGATTTTCTGGACGTTCCCTTCTGGACGGAGTTCTTTATCTGCTTCGTCCAATATACCTGTAAGAACAAAACCATGATCAGTGGTAAGCACTATCTTATTATATCCGAGTCGGAACAGATGGGCAATCTTCTCTCTCAGTTCTGGCTCGTAGTTCGTAATATCCTTTAATGCACCCATCTGTTTTTTCTCACCTACTTCGTCAATATCTCCATAGTTTAGCACGAGACGCTGAGCAATAATGCCGTCATTCAACATATTCAGTGGCATAATGACCACATCATCATAAATCGACTTCAAAGTATTGAATCTGGTCTGAGCATTCATCGTAGGCTCACTGCATCCATACAAGGCACTCATGCCGTTTTCGGTCACAGAGGGTAGAACCGACAGAGCAGTTTTCCTATCAATCTTCACATTCTTGTCGGTAATGTCTTTGACAACAGCTTCTGCAATTTCAAGGCGCAGTCCATCACAAACTATTACCGCAGTACGTTTATCGCCAGAAAGAGCATTGGTTACAATATCCTTCTGCGTTGAGATATAATTGTCTTTTATCTCGAACCAGCACGTCAACAGTTCATTGTTTAAGATGGTATAGTGTTCTTGTAGCGGACGCAAGGTAGCAGGATCGTTTAGCCAATCCGTATAGATACGACGCATGGCAGTATCGAGGGCAGCAAAATGTTGCCTGTAATATGTTGCGATATCTTGATAGGTGGAAATAGGGCCAAGTCCTTCAACCTTAAATGTGCAAAGAAGCCAAACACTCTGCAACCACTGAGGCTTGAATGCTTTTGCTTTTCTGTCTTGTGCTCGCTGTTTAAGGAATTTTGTCAACTCAGTCGTGTTCTGATGCATCTTCATTGCATTGCTGAGCATCAACATCAACTGGCGGTCTAGTGCTGCAAAAGGATGGTTGGGATGAGCCTTCAACGGATTGATGTCAGCTAGAAGTGCATAGTTGTCTGCATACTTACGCAAGGTATCAATTTTCTCCGTACTGTCAGCCCATTGGTAATAGACTTCCAACAGAAGCCCATTAATCGAGTTATCCGCCAACGACTGCAAAATAACATTTACTCCCTCTTGAGCCAACGCTTCGGCAGGCTGTTCCGTTTGAGGTTTATCAATAAGGCGATACACTTCACTGCGGAACACCTTCCACACCGTCTCATCCATCTTCAGACGGGTTGCGGCAGGTGCATGAAGGAAATCAAGCAACCAGTCCTCCAACCGCAGTGGTTCTGTAATACCATCGGCGACAGATTGCCACCAGTTATTGTTCTTGCCTTCACTGAGTTTTGCGGCAAGCAGAAGCTGGTCTTTGGTCAGATGGGTATTCTTGCCTGTGACTTCAAACAGTTTCTGCTTGATATATGCCTCCATATCGTCAAGCACCAATAATCCTCCTGTTTGTACGTATTCCTGCAAGAAAGTCAATTGTACCGCTTTCTTCCTGACATAGAAGAGCACAGGACTGTCTACATACTTCGACTCTGCCAGATATTTCGCCTCTATCTCGCTGTACTCATTGCTGATGGGTAGCTGCTTGATGTCTTCTGAAAGATACTTTAGCAGAAACTCACCCTCACCATTGGCATCTGTCACCACTATGTAGCGATGCTCGGCCAATATGCGCTCGATGTCTTCTTTAAACCAAATTCCTATCATAGAATTATCTCTTTAACCGAATATCATGGCTGGAGTCAGCATCTCCCGTCTTATCTCCATGCCAGTTGATTTCTCTCAGATGCTTTCCCCGATGGTTTAGTAACTCAAAATGGAAATCTTCCTTTTCAAAATCAATACTTAGATAGCAATTGTCTTCTTTGAAATGGATGGAACGAAAAATCAGCCTCTGATGACTATCATCTTGATTAAGTTTTGTTTTATTTTCATCAACAATCCAGCCATTCATTTCAGCTAAAATCTTACCATGCTGACGGAGATAAGAGATCTTTTCTCCTGTAGTCCCTGATTTTCTATCTGCAGCATGTCCGATTTTCTTGCAATACGCTTCCATCATTTCATGGTTCCACATAGGTTCTTCAGTCGCTTTATGTTGTCTACTTTCACTACATGGCACCAAATAATCTATGCTAACATTACTTTGGTCATATAGGTTGTGAACCTTACATGTTTGCTCACTTTTCCCATTTGTCTTTATTGTGCCAGAAATTGTTGTATTTTCATTATTCCCATCGAATGTAAAACTGACGACGCTTGCCCCCAGTTCATAAGCTTTACCTATGCATGAAGAGTCTTCATTTGCTCCATTCGTTACTTTGGTCGTGGAGTCATCATAATCTGCATTTTGTATGTGAGAATCCAATATTGCCAACAAAAGTTGCCTCTTGTCCGTAGACAATTGGGTATTGTCCGGAATGTAACAATTGGAAAGGACATAACCACATAGTTCCCTCTTCTTGAAATCATGAGGAACACCTATTTTGGCAATACCATAGGTGTTGGAAAGATGCGTCATCAATTCATACCATCTTTCCACTTTCGACCATTGGGATGTAAGGGTTCCTGTACCCTTCATTGACCAATCATTCAAATACAAGAACGCCATAGTTATTCCTCCTTCGTTAATGTCCTCAAAGATTCCTCCCATTCGTCAAAGAAGCCGACAGGCCAATCTTCCATTGAACCATCATCATGGATTTGTATATGTTTAGTATGGTGAAGCAATGGGTTCTCTTTGTCTGCATATACAAAATGGACTTCTACATTATTCTCATCTATCTGCTGGTTCTTAACAGCGATTCTTACTCCGTTGAGCAAATGATCGCTGTGTGTCTCAATGACAATCTGAATGCCATTCTCTGCGGCTATAGATAGTAATTCTCCCATTCTTGTCTGAGCCTTTGGATGTATATGGGTTTCTGGATTTTCGATTACAACAAGAGAATCCTTTGGAGCTGTCATCAAGGCGACAACAATTGGGAAAACAGAACTGTTACCAAAAGGCATATTAAATGGAGAGACTTCAGTGTTGATACCATTAACGTTCACAGAATATGTCATCTTTACATGCTCTTTGTCTTGTTCAGTTACTTTAATAGATTGATTAAAATCCATGATATAGCTCATCCATGCAGAAACATTAGAAAAAACCCTCATGTCACCAGATTTATCAAATTCTGATATTTGAATTTTTTCATCTTCACTTAATGCTTGATAAAGTCGTGAGGCAGCCATCATTCCATATTTACCACCAATTCTTCCATATGCTGCATCAGAAGAGATGTTGCTATTATGCACTTCTTCTGGTCTGACTCTATCAGGAGCTAAGTAAACCAAGTCTTTTGAGAAAAGAGCACAATTACTTTCGAATTCAGATAAATTATCAGATACCTTAGTCTTACAGGTATCTTCATCCTTAACGGCCTCTACTATTGTCACATCAAGTGCGTTATCGATAGTATCGTCCTCTATAGAGATGGTTACATCTGTATCCTCACTTTCAAAATATCTTATTGAATCAGCACTTTTGAGATTAACAAGGCTCCCCCGCAACTGTACCTTTTCACTCAACAGTGTACGTTTGTCCAGATCGCTCTGTCTAAGTAGCATCAATGCTTGGAGTAGCGTTGATTTACCAGCGCCATTGGCTCCAGCTACTATTGTCAGGTTCCCTAATGCAAAGCTTTGTTCCTCAAAGCATTTGAAGTTCTTTAATGTGAGATACGATAACATACATTATTTATTTATTTAATTTGTTTGACATATATTTGATTTGCTCTGGTAACATATTGTATGAAGAACTATACAATTTGAATGGCCTTTTCTCCCAAAGTCTCTTTGATTTCTTGATAAGGGCATCAAGTGAATCATTATTGTTAACTTCTACAACACCATTCATAATCAATAGGATCATAACCGCCTTGAGCGACTGGCTTTTCCATGAGAAGAACTTTTTACATGCCTCATATCGCAAAAACGACAGTTTTTCTATCATTGCTTGCTCATCATTCCCTGAAGAACAATAGTCTTCCAACTGAGGTATAAGTATAGAATCAATTTTCGTACTACCAGAGATTGAAACTCTTGAAGTAAATTTCTCTACGTCATTTCTAATATTCCATAACAACGGGAAGCGTACTATTTGTTTTCGATTCTGCTTTATGCTCGGATATGATAGAATGATAGTATCTACTATTCTTTCTAAATTGTTATACCCTTTGGGAAAAACAAACTTGGCTACTGCCCATAAATCGCTACTTCCCTCTGTAACACCTCCCATCTCATAGATACGATACCTATCGCTCCGAGTAACACCAGGGTTAAGAACCGTAACAAAGAATTCCGTATTAAGGAGCTTCCTTTTCAGCATTAAGGGAAGTTCTTCAAATCGTTTATATTTCTTAAACTCTCCAAGTGCTTTTTCGCTCAAAGTAAGAGAGCCAGTAATATATTCATAAATACACTTCAGTTGGCGCTCCCCGGTTATTACATACCAGTTCTTCTCGCTTCCATCTAACATCAGCTCTGGAGTTTGAAAACCTGAAAGCAACTGATATATGAACATGCTTTTTAGTCCAATATCCCATCTGGAGTTTGTTCCATAGGTATGGCCAACAAACCTCAATGAATCCTTGTCTATCATATCAAGGATCTGTTCACATACGAGTATTTGTTTTCTGAAAGTATATTTCTCGTTTACTATCATAATCATTCAAATTTTACCAATCTGCATTCAAATATTTCTTCAGTTGTCCGGCATTGAGCACTTCATAGCTAAGCATCTTGCGCTTCTGTAGTGGTGCAATATTCTTGCCCACACCGTCGTCGAGTTTCGGGTCATAACCGCTGGCAAGAAGGTCATCCACTTTCTGGCAGAACTCTTGCAACTCTGTCAGTGTCTCGCGAAGTTCCTGCGCTTCCATGCGGCCCTCGGTGGTGGATGTGTCAAGGGAGTTGAGACGATCACGGAGAGCTGCCTCGCGGTTGGCGGCATAGATGGAGCGTACGCGATAGAGAGCGTCGCGGTTCCATTTGTAGATGCTCACGTACAGCTCCATGGCGTGGTGGCTGCCCGTAGAGAGATGCCAGATGAATGGGGTCGCAGGCAGATATTTAAAAAGGTTCAGATGGTAGCTGAGTTGCTGGAAGAAGCGTTCCTGCAGATACTTCTCCAATGGGCAGCCCAACAGTTGGCACACCTGGTTGAACTGTGCCGGCGAATAGCCCCGTTCCATCATCTCGCGCTCAATGCGGATGGCAAGGCGTTCCTCGCCGAGCTTGTCGCCGAGGGGTATTACTCCGTCATCGTCTTTTGCCAACACGGTTCGGATGACGTCCGTAAGGAGTTCGAATGCCAAGGTCTGTGTGCGTTGCGGGGGCAGTAAGTTGGCATTCTTGAATTGCCACCACACCTCCACGGGGTTCATCTTGTGCTTGATGCAGAACTCCTCCCACTCGTTGTTGTTCTGATAGAGGGTGTCGAAGTCGGTGATGCGTGGCTGCTCGTCGTTCTCTTCCAAGTTGTCGAGATGTGCCAATACCTCGTCGCTGACGGGAAACTCCTCGTTTGCCGTCAGCCATTCCCTATAGGCAGCTTTGGCACTACTGCTCACGGGCAAGTCGCCCACGGGCACTCCTTCCTTCTCCAACACCATCTGCTTGTCGTGCTCGCTCAACTCATATATCTCAAACACGGTCTTGTTGATGACAGACTCGTTTAAGAGGATTTGGGTCAAGAGTGCGTTCTCATAATTATAATATTTAGAAAGAACAACACATGTTTCATCGCCAGATTTTAGTGGTGAATGGATGAACTCGGGCTCAATTAATGAGTATTCACATAATACCTTTTTTATGTTTATACAGACGGAAGATAAATCTGAGATTCGTTTCTCTTGTCCTGAATTTGGCTCGACAAAAGGCAATCTTTTCAAATCATTAGGTTGCTTATTTACGGTCGGATTTAAGCAGTCCAATGAGTAGGATACAATTTGTGAATTGTACACCCCCAGTGCATATCCCATATTTTCAAACTTCCCATTTGGGAATATACATGATCCTGCTATGTCAAAAAGGCAGTTGGAATCATATTCTCTAAAAGAAATTGAACCTGATCCTGCTGCAGAATAGGTTATTCCCTTCTTAAAATAATATTCTTGTGCGTGTAAGTCTTGACCTCTTGATTTAAGAAAATCTTGCAAATACAATCCTTCGTCCTTCCAATCAATAGTCAGCCAAATATTTCCATGCCATTTACAGTATGGACCACCTTTAGCGTATAATACCCATCTACCCTTATCATTATTTGAAGTTCGTAAATCCGTAATCTCCCATGGGTATCTTAAAAATCTGTTATTATTTGATGTTTGTATTCCTGCACGAATATTGAAAATTTCATCCATTATCATTCCTCCAAACTTCTTCCTAAACTCATCGCTAATCCAATAGATAAAAGGATATGACTTGATGCCCTTCAGCTTTGACTGAGGGAGGGTATAGACATGTTTATCATCAACTCTATTAATATAATTATTATAAACACCTTCAAAAATCTGAGGTTTCCTTACATGGTTTTTATATTTTGTTAAATTTATATATATTCCATCATTTATACTTTTATTGCTATCTAATACATACATTACTGCATCGACTTGTGCATTAGGGAAAACACCACCAAGACCAAGTTCTGCTAATATATTGATATACCAATTATCTAATATATACTTTCTGACATCCTCAAACGACTTGATATACATAAACGTCAACGGATGTATCATTCCCACCTTACCGTCCATTCCCGCCAACTCGCAGCACCGTTTGATAAAGCAGGCATAGAGGTTAGAGTTGAATTTATAGGGTTTTTTGTAGTTAGCCTCCACGAAAGCCTTCAGTTCCTTGCCGAAGTCGGCACTGTCGGTATAAGGGGGATTGGCCACCACCACGTCGTATTTCTGGCTGATGATGTCGAGGAAGGTCTTTGCCTCGGATGATTTCAAGAGAGAGAAGGAGTTTGCCTTGCCCCATTCGTCCACGAGGTTGTGAATGACGGTCTTCAGCTCGTTGCGTCCACTGAACAGCGAATGCATTTCTTCGGCAGAGAACAGCATGTGGTTGTCGTCGTCAGGGGCAAGTTCGTCCAACTGCTCTTCCACCCTTACCAGCGAGCCAAACTTATGCGCCGACGAGAGGTCGCTCCATATCTTGTTTGCCGCAGCATCATAACGTTGCAGCCACGACGTGTCATAGCCGAACGATACTTTCACCTCGTCGTATGTCGGCAGTGAGAAATGCGTGCTCACCACATGGGTATAGCTTGGCCAGTGGCTGCGATGTCCGCCCAGCACGCGAGCCTTGATGAAGAGGGCTATCTGCGTGATCTGTGCCGCACGCTCGTCAAGGTCCATGCCATAGAGGTTGTATTCCACTATCATCTTCGGAATGTCGCGACGGCTGTAGTCGCGCCCGTAGTTGTCCATCTGGTCTTGGTAGAGGTCGTAGAGCAGGGAGAAGGCATAGATGAGGAAGTTGCCCGAACCACAGGCAGGGTCGAGCACTCGCATCTCACGCATGTCCTTGGGGTGGCGCACCTGATGGTCAGGGGCATTGGCAATCTGGTATTTCTCTTTGATGCGGCTGTCGGGGTACATTTCAAGATAGGCCTTGCCGAGCGTGTTATCTACAAGAAACTTCACCACCCAAGCCGGAGTATAAACCTGGCTCTGCAGCGACACCTTGTCATACTCCGTCTTGTCGCCGCTCTGCTTCAGTGCCGCCTTCTCCACGGTGTTGAAGTTCTCGTAGAGCCAACCAAGTATGTCGTCGCCCTTCCATACATCGGCTCCACAGTCTGCGTCCTCTTCCACCGCATTGAACTTCTCGATTATCTCATTCAGTTCGTCGGCAGTGGGCAGTAGGGCGTAGGGATAGTCGCTGCGGTAGAGCGGAATGTGCTCGCCGAGGCGGTCGAACTGGTCGTTGAGGAAATGCTTCAGTCCCTCACGCTCCGCATTGCGCTCCTCGGGGTGCTCCTCCAACCAGGCGTTGTGCTCAAACGAGCGTCCCGCATTCTCCTTGCGCCGGGTGATAATTTCCGGAAACAGTTCCTTCGCCTCCATCACCTTGATGGCGGCAATGCGGTTGAAGAGCGTGAAGACACACTCGTTGATGGTGGCCTGACGAGCTTCTGCATAGTCACCCAACTCATAGAGGTGATCCTGCATAATGTCATCCAGTTTCCCTCGCTTCTCCTGATGCTCTGCAGGAATCTGCTCTACAGGCGTAGCGGCTTCCTTACGAAGCCCCATGCGTGAGAAGCGGTTGTCGAATGCCTGCTGAATTAGGCGGCGTATGTCGAGAACATGATTTATCAGTTTCATATCTATTCTTTTTTATTATATTGTTGCCCGTTGTTTTGCGTAATCTGGATAATAATAGAACCAGTCATAGGCAAGAAGTAATTTCCAATAAGTGTCTGCATTATCTTTCTCACCAAAACCAGAATACCTTCTTACTTCTGTTTTTAATGTGGCAAAATTTGTTGTGGAATATGCAGATTTGAACCATTCTATGCGTTCTTTCATTGGCATTATTAATGCATTGGATATATCTTTACTAACCCTGCTAAGATGATACCAAACAGAACGGATTTCTTTAAAAGTGTCTGAATTCAGTTCGTCAATCATCTGACTTAAAGTACCATCATTGCATGAAATAGACATAATACCATTCTGATCATATTTCACCTCTGTACAGGCTTGTTCCATGAGCATGATGGGTAATATCTTATTGTCCTTTCTGTTACCATTGCAGCAACATCCTGTAGTATTAAAAGTATCCCTTGTGCCATTACATGCTACGGCAAGGTTGGACAAAGCTGTAATATGGGGCATCTTATACTCTCCTTCAATATCATTGGTGGAGGCAAATGACTTTTTTTCAAACTCATCTGCCATTATAACATGATCATGCAACGCTGATGCATGAGACGAGTAATAGGCATATTGTTCCTGTCCTTCTGTACCAGACAGCGAACGTGGTATTATGTGTTCATAGTTTATCTTGCTTGCAGACGGATTAAGCCTACGCATACAATAACAACATCTTGGATGTCCTTCAGATGTCTGTTCCTCAAGCAGCAAGTTCTTCCATCCGCTAACACCATCTCTGTATTTTGGATTCTTAAAATCCTCATAAGAACTTTTTGAATTTGCAGGAGACGGCAATGGTGTATGGATGTCATCTGCATAACAATCCTTCAAGAATCTGACGTTGATGTCATGAGCGGCAGCATGCATTCTATATTTGTCAATGTACCTCATATGCTTTGGCTTTATCTTGGAGTTCCTTAACAAACGGATGCTCTGTTCCTAAAGATTGTGTCAATTCACCAATAATCGTTCTGGCTTCTTCTTCTAATCCCATAGAACAATAATTAAGATATTCGTCTCCCTTTTTCCTCAAATCCTCATTACGTGAAGGGCTACCCATAAAATCTCTGAGAGCGGCATTATAATCCACTCCATAAATGATAGGAAGAACTTCACCCTCTGTCTGACCTTCTTGCATAAATACAAGTTGGTTAGCAGGAGTAAGGTCCCCGGTTTCTTCATCCTCGACCTTCTCCGTTGTATCAAGATTGGCAATAGCAGCAGCAGAGTGAGAAGTGATAATAAATTGTACCAGAGGAAAAACGTCTCTAAGGCATTGAACGACATCCTGCTCCATTGAAGGATGCAAATGTAAATCAATCTCATCTATTAACACGATACCTGCTGGCTCTTTGACCCCATTAAGTATATATGCGCGATAGGCTAAATCTAAAATGATGGAGTAAAGACGACAATAGCCTGCTGGCAAATTGTTCAACAATTTACTTTTCCCATTTTTGAAAACAAAATTCAATTCCAGTTCCTCTCCTGTTGTTGCTACCGCCAAATAATCTATATAGTATTGCTCTTCCCAAAGTTTTGGTAACTTTTGAGAGAATTGAACCAATCTACTTTGAACATATTCAATTTCTTCATGAATAGGATTGAATAGAGCGTTTATGCGTTCTTGTTCGTTCTTTGCATTCTGATAGTTAACATTGTTGACTAACTGTTCTGCTGTATATTTTCCCTCTAATTCTTCTATAGAACTTGCCACACGAGAAGCACGTGTGTAAAGAGGTGCCACACGAGCCAACTGATTACATAAACGAGTTTCCCATATAGAAGTACATGCAGTTTCCAAATCCCATTGATAGTAGCCGAAATTCCGGGGAATTCTATCTTTACGAATACTATCAATAGCAAATTGTGTTTGCTTTGTTGGTTTATGCGGAAACGAATCCGAGAAACAAGCAACCAAAGGAAGATCAGCAGCGTTTACCTTCCACTCGTGCATAAACTGATCGAAAGCCTTCTGATATTTTGTAGAATAAAGGGCAGCATTTGCTGTTGAACGCTTATAAAGCTCCCAATTGAGCTGTTGACCATTATAATAGGCTTTTCCTATAACAGAAGCATCAGGAGCGGTCGTTCCCGACTCCGAGTCATAATGATAATCTGAATCTGTAAAAGAGTTGACATTCAACGAAGGATTACCCGCAGAAAGAAAGTCCTTCCCTAACTTCTTGTTGCTGGAGAAGATAAAACTCAGAGCTATTTTCAGAGCATCTATCAATGTTGATTTACCAGCACCATTCCTGCCTATTATAATAGACGTACGGGGAGTAAAGGAGATTTTGTAGCTTTTAAATCCCCTAAAATTCTTTATTTCCAATGAATTCAGTTTCATACCTTTTTCTTTTATTCGTCAAATTTAAGGATGTCGTTCGTATCAAATTGATTGACCATCGCCAACTGCTGCCTCAGCCATTGCTTGTATTGGGCCACACTGAGTTGCCCAGTTGGCAGTTGGTTACGCAACTTGCGTTCCTTGGGCTGTGGCTTGGGTTGTGGCTGAGGAGCGGGGGCTTCAGTATCTGGCTGTGGTTGTGGTTGTGGCTGAGGTGCTGGTTTCGGGTCAGATGTACATATCTCTGTTTCCATCACATCCACGTCCACATTCAGCTGTGGCAGCATATTGATGGCACTCACGATGTCACGAAGCTGAAGGTGGCAATTGGAGCAACGAATCTCGTAGTCCTTCAATTGGATTTTAGAGATAATAAATTTTTTGCATACATCTTCCTTTTCCTTAATCTTGGAATAGAGGCGTGTGTTCCATTCCGTTGGATATTGCCCGGCATTTTTCTTGACAGCTTCTATGCGGGTCAACAAGTCTCCATATCCATCAATCATCTGCTCTGCCTGATGATCCATGTGTTGGTAGTACAGGTCCTTGACGTTCTGGTACTCTTTCTTCATCTGCTGATAATTGTGTACGGGGTCGCTATCGAGCATCTGCAGGTAGGATTCATGTAATTGGTCAAAGGTCTGCATAGGCAAGCCAACGAACTCCAATTCGCTCTTCACATCGAGGAAGTATTCCTTCTGGTATTCAATCTCACGAATGTTAGAATCAATGAAACGGATATCTGCCTCTATCTTCTCCACTGCCTTGCAGAACTCCTCGTTTTCGTTGTCGCCAAGGAAAGTTCTGGCCGTATTGAAATAGTTGTATTCCGTGACTGTTCCCGCATATTGCCGAAGTACCTCCTTCGCAGCAATGGAGCGGCGGAAGATGCGCTCGCGCTCAGCATCGTTGCAAATCTGATTATTGACTTTATGAATCTCTGTGACTGCAAGCGAATGGATGGCAGCAACGAGTTCAAAGTCGTTCATGTTGTAACTGAGATTGTTTCCCGTCAGTTCCTTGTAACGGCAGTCCTTCAAGGTGTCAACAATGTCACGCTTCTCATTATATGTAAGGCTCTTGGTAATGGCCTTAAACGAAGCACGTTGGAAGTTGCGGGAATTGGCAAATGGTTCCTTCGCTCCTTCCTGTTGCCAGGAGTGGTATTCCTGATTGTTGTACTTGATAATCACCTTGCTGGCACGGAAGAGTGCAGCCAAAGTCGAAAATACCGTACCAAAGCTATAACCGGTAGGAGCGGCTGCAAGGTCACGCTCCAAGTCAGCACCATTCTTATATGATGCCATCTGTGCCATCATTTCTGTAATGACGGGTAACTGGTCGCCAATGAACTGTCCTGTGGTATCAAAGAACAAGAAGTCAGGCTGTTGACCAATGACATTCTGTAGCTGGTTTTGGCAAACTTTCAATAATTGCTGAGCCACACTATCCTTTAATGAACCGCCAAGGCGCTTGGTGTAGATATTGCCATACATCTTCAATTCAGCCTCCTTGATGATGGATGCCGCATTCTGAGTGGTCATGATGCTGGCATTATAAAGATAGACAAGTACACCGCTGGCATACGACTTCACAATGACCTGCTCCAGTTGTGCCGTTTTACTCTCCAAAGAATTGGCGATCTCGTCAACAACCTTCTTCTCCTCAGAAGAGAGATTAGGGACATCCTTGATATAACTGATACGGAGGATGTCCTCTGCTATTTTCTGTATTTCTGCAGCATAGTCGGAAGAAGGTACAATACTGATGATCCCCTTCTGAGACTGCGTTTCTTCCTTAACGTGTTCGACATACTCATTGAAAAAGGGCTTGACGCTTAGAATGTCATGGAAGACAACCTTCATGCCCTGGTCACCACCAGTAGAAAATGGTTCGCCACTATCTGACTGAACAGCGAATCCCACATTTACCGAGTCAACCATCAAATTCTGCGCTCCACGAACAAGCGACATTTGCTTCACCAGTTTGGTAATTTCTCCTTTGATGCGATAGTTGGCAATGTCGATATTGTTCATCATCTCAAAGATGCGTTGCTGAGTTTCACTTGTGATACGGTACTCATCGCCAGAAAGGATAAGAATTTCATCGTCTGCCAATTTTTTACAGGCTTTCTTGACTTCTTCAAGCACAGAGAAATAATCATCCGGGCAATTAACGTATGCACGGCTGATATTCTCGGCTGTTGTCTTGGCACCTGATTCTGTAAGGAAATGGATGGTCTGAAGCATGTCATGTCCCACGACTAAATGAAGATTCATTTCCTTTAGATGCTCATCTGCCTGACAATAACGGATACGTAATGATTCTGCCACAGCTTCTTCAGCCTGTCGGCAAAGTTGTGAGGCATTGACATGGGTGTGAATATCTTTGTTTGAAAGAGCTTCTTTCTTTAATACATCAAATGCAGAAATCAACATTCCTCGAGTGCCTACCTGTGTTTTGACAAGTTTTTGGGTTCCAAATAGAAAGTACTGAAGCATCTTGAACTGATGCTCATAGAACGGAAAGTAGTCAGCGTATGTTTGAGCATCCGTAGTCTTTTTAAGTCCAGTACCGATAATATTGGTTATATCGGAAATTTTGCCACTGTTCTTCTTATAGTAGTCCTGTAAGAGGTCGTTACCATCAGCAGTCTTGGCCAAAAGACGCTTACGGATAATCATATCCACTTCCTCAGCAGCAATAGGGATGCGCTTCTTGAAACGGTCAATAATCTTAGTCAGTAGACTACGATTGACATTGGTGCCATTGATGACATCATCCAACTGGAGCTGGGCAATGGCAATTGTCCATACTTTGCGACCAAGAGCGGCGAGTGCTTCTGCCATTCCTTCAAGGTCAAGGATATTGATTTTCTTCTGGGCAATAGCCTCGCTTACCTCGTCAATCATGAATACGATACGAATATCGGTATTCTTTTCAAGATAACGGGTCAAGTCATCTTGCAGTTTGACGGCATCGTAGTCCTGTATGCGTAGTTTAGCAGCATCACGCATTTCATCATAAGCACTTTCTGAGCAGAAACCATCGAGCATAGTATCCTCCAAAGTGTCATATACTTCATCCATGTTCTTACGACGATTCAACCATGATTCGCCAAACTTCTCTTGGACTTTATCACAGAAAGCTAGGTAACGACCACTCATCAACAAATTGAACTCAATCATACCGACCCAGTCATCGTTCAATCCCAGCGATTTGAGGAATGCCCCCATCATCATATAGCTGATACCATGATTGCCAGTAGTCTTGGCTGCATCGAAAAGCACAATATGATTGTTGGTACGCCCCAGCTCGTTGATGCTATTCTGGAGTAGACCCACATTAGGCAATCCAATAAGCTTGTGTTGGAAACGATCACGAACTGAAGTACCTTGAAGAGAAGGATTCTTTAGCAGAAAACCAATCATCTTGGAGAAGTATGACTTACCTGAACCATAGAAGCCACTCAGCCACAATCCTGGTTGGGCTGTGTTTGAGGTAAAGAAGTCACAAAAGTCTGCCAGATGCTTGGCAAGGCTCTCTGTCAAGATGAATCCGTCAAGTTCATCAATAATACTACGTTCGTCCTGCTGGTTGAGGTCGATCACACTTTTGATGTCATCTTCAAGACGAATTGATAATATGTCTTTTATCTTTGTCATATTCGAGAATATTACATGATTACACAATCACTACACAGCGATACTTGGAAGCTGGTTGTTTGTCGAGAAAATAAATAGTCTCATTCCTTATCACCGCAGGGTAGAAAAACACCAGTGGTTTCTGGAACTTCATCACATCAGGGTCTTCCATGATATTTTGGTTGGAGAATCCCATCTTGTAGATGACACCCGTATGTATCAATATTGGAGAGACACCTTTTGCAGCGGAATCCACAATCCGTTTCATCAGGAAACTATAGAATGTTCCCTCTGTATAGTTCTGGCTGACAAAAACTTCCGTACCCATATTCTTGAATTGCCGTTTAAACTTGTCAAGCCCTTTTGAATCGACAAACTCTACAAACAACAGTCGGAGGTCGATAAACTCATATCCATAAGTGAACCTACGCTTTGCCTCCTCGATATACTTCTCTTCGTCAACAGGTGGATAAACAAACAGAATGCTTCTGCCTCCGTTTGCTTCTGTAGAAAGGTGGGCGAGGTCACGTCCAAGCACAGCAGTTAGATCGCCGAACAATCGGTTATGCTCTTGTATGTAAGTAGATGCCATATTATTTCAAGTCTATCGTTATTTCGTTTCCAATTTGTGATACATCCCAATATGGAATGTTTTCTATCCGCTTCAATCGGCTAATCAGATTCTGCTCTTCATTGAACGAGAAGATGATGAAAGGATTGTGCAGAGTTTTGTCATCTGATACAGCTTGGATGAAGTGAATGAAATAAACAAAGAGGTTATTTGTAATGACCGGGTGAACTATACTCTTCTTAATAGCCCCATCCGCAAGACCTAGCTTCTTCATAATGGTGAGATACTTGCTTCCAGAAATCTTAATGGTATCTTCACTCCAATCCAACTCACCTTCCTCTGTTTCTTTTATAAAACGTAGGAAACTGGTGATTTCTTCTGCCATGATGGTGACACGTCCTGAATAGACAGCCTTCATGAATACCTCTGCCGTGATACGAGAGAAAAGAAAATTTGAATAGGTCAGTTGCCAAAACAAGATGACCAACCTCTCCTGTACCGAAAATGCTTTGTCCGCAATGGCATTAAAGAACAGCTTCTTGTGTGTGTCATTTCTAAATTTGAGAATACAAGATTCTATGGCAGAGACAAATCGTTTCAAGGATTTCTCTGTCCTGAACTCAAAGGCACCAGTACTGCCTTCAGTGTTACCATATGTATCACTGATGTAATCAAGCATCACATTGTAGTTTGGAACACTACCCATGATGTTGACCCCAGAGTCATATTTGCAGTTATTCTTCTTCGCCATGAATACGCTTAATTCTTACAAGTTCTGTATAATCCACCTTTAAGGCTTCGGCAATCTTGCTTAACATGTCCAAAGACGGCTGGGAAGAATTGGTACACCACTTGCTAACCGTGGCGGCATTGACACCAAGCTGCTCTGCGAGCCATTTATTGGTCCGCTTCTTCTCTGCCAACATCACCTTAATCCGATTTAAATCTTTGTTTTCTTCCATTATATATGGTTTTAATGATACAAAAATACCCAAAATAATCCATATACACATCAATAATTTGTAAAATTAATAATTTATAACGTCAAAAATTGAAAATAATTCATTTTTTTAAGCCCTATTGTAGGTTGCATATGACAATTACTTGTGTTTTTTATGGAACTATTCATCAAAATCACTTATGATATTCCACAAACACTTTGCTTTTGTGGTTTAGAAAGGTTAAAAACGTTAAATTTTCCTCCTTTACATGTCCTCCAGAATCCGCGTCAGCAGCTTTCTACTGTTTAGATTGTAAATTGTTGATATAAAGCAATTTGCAAATTCTAATTGTGAATTCATTTTTTTTTAATTTAGTTATTGCTGATTTTCCAATGCCCACCCCTGTCAGATCCTATGCGTTGAATAATACCTTTATCAACCATCATCTTCAGACGACGCTTCACACTACTTTCATGAAGTCCCATTTTGTGTGAAATTTCGCTTCTACTAATTTGTGGCTTTTCCTTGATCAGTTCTAAATTGCTGATTATCTGGTCGCTTATCTGGTCGCTTATCTGGTCGCTTTCTGGTCGCTTCTGGTCAAATATAGTCTTTTCTTGCCCTTCCTCCAATAAATTAGCCCACACAGAAGCTTTCATTATAAAGGCGACCAAATGATATTGGGGTTCCTTCGTGCCAATGGCAGAAAGCTCACGACACATACGGTCAACTCCTTCACCGAACTCCTTTACATAGTCGTAGGCTTTCAGGTACTCGGCTATCTTGGGATTACGGGAAAAATGGGTGTGGCGGATATTGTCGGTGCGGACGATACCAGGCAGCTTACCGGGGGTCTCGAACACAAGTCGGTCATCAAACATCTTTATCTGTATCTCAGTTCCTTTGATGCTATAATCGCGGTGGCAAACCGAGTTTAC